>Ga0209515_10008454_pt1 | contig 12011 bp, 14 predicted proteins | sample Subgroupgradi54m_FD_187454 | JGI IMG/M metagenome (GOLD analysis project Ga0209515, IMG submission 187454) | Subsurface groundwater microbial communities from S. Glens Falls, New York, USA - GMW60B uncontaminated upgradient, 5.4 m (SPAdes)... ... | reverse complement strand
TGAGGTCAGCTGGGCCATATACGTGGCCTCCGGAATCATCGCCCCGCCGAACATTTCGTCCTGCTTGTCCTTGGCCTTCTTCCAGGTGCCGTTCAGGGAGGCCAGCTGCTTTTTGAACTGTGTCGTTGCCATTTTCATGCTTCCTTTTCAATCGTTGTTTGTGATTCAAAAATTCAGGGAAACGGGAAACGTGTAGGTTACCTAGGGTGGTTATGTGGTTTTCTTGGCGGGACCCCCTTTCATCTGGAGAGCGTTGTGGTACGCTGCGTGGAGGTTCTTGAACGCCTGTTCGGGCGAGTCGCCCATGGGGACGTCCTCTATGGGCTTGCCATCCGGATAGAGGAAATGGCCTTCGACACGGGAACCGGCTTCCACGTGGTCGTTGCCGCGAATGGTCAGGACACGGTGGCCGCCGTTGCCGTAGTGGTAATACCCGATGATGTCGACGATGCCGTTGTAGAAGCGCGTGGCCTGGCCGCCCAGCTGCGTGGTCAGCTTGTCGAATTCGGTCCCGTCCTTGCGCTTGAAATGCTTGATCTCGGTGTGGGCCGTGACCTGGAAGGAAAGCCCCAGGGCAAACAGCCGCTCATGCGCCCGGCGGAACTCGGCATCAATGGCCTTCCAGCCATTGCCCCAGGCTTCGTCGCGGATATCCTCGAGGCCCAGCTTTGCCTTGACGTACTCAAAGCACCGCTCGTAGCACATGAAGCCCGTGTCCAAAACGACCGTGCGGCAATACGAAGGGTTCTTTTCCAGGAGTGAAATCCCGTGAAGGAAATCCTCCCACGTCGCCATATACTGCTGCTTGATGCGCAGCGCCCGGCCACCTGGTTCGAACATCATGAAGAACGGATCGGGGTACCTGGCGAAGAGCGTGGTCTTCCCAATCTTCCGCTCCCCATAGAGGAGCATGGTGTAGTCCTCCAGGTTGCTCGGCGGCTCGGAGAGTCCCTCGGGCAGTGACCACGTCGGTCTGCTTTTTAGTCCCGGCACGGGTTTCAATGCCAGTTTCGTCGGACCTGGCTTTTCCGATTTAGAGGTGGGTTCATTCATGGGCAGTTTCTTGACCGGCATTTGGGGCCTCCGTTTGGGGTTTGAGTTGGAACCTGGTGATGATTTCCGCAATGCTGCGCCCGCATTTGAGGTGATAGGCGATAAGGGCCGGGGATTTCCCCAGCCGTTTGGCCCAGCCGCAAGAGGTCAAGGGGAGACCTCCGTGGTCGTAACGCACCTGTTTCTTTCGCAGCGTCACGCGGGTGGTACGCTTCGAAGAGATTTCGCGCCTCGCGGCCGCTTCCCGCATGGCGCGGGAGAAACAGGCCGTCCCCTTGCAGCGGCGGGACTTGTAGCTCTTCACGTGCCCGCCGCAGTATTTGCAAGGGTAGAAGTACCGGCGCTGCCATTTGGCGCGATGCTGCGGGCACCGATCCTCGTCGGACAGCGCACGGCAAATGATGCAGGGTTTAGAGTTCATGGAGTTCCTCGAACAGACGGGGTTTCTGTTTGTACCCGGCCATGCAGCCGGAGGCGCATGCCTTCAGGAATTCGCATTTCACATGGCCGACCTTGCACATCGCCTCATTGCGGTAGAGGGGCAGGTCGCCCTTGAGGAAGGCCCGTATCTCTTCCAGCTTGGCTAAAAGCTGGCGGCGGAATTCGGTCTTATCGGCTACGCTATAGGCGGCCTCAAAACGCAGGAAATAATGCTCCGGGCGCTTGCTTGCGTCTTCGCGAATGCGCTCGGCATATTGCTTGAGGGATTCCTCCGCTTTGAGCCGGTGCGCCGGGTTGCGGATGACGTTGTAGAGGACGCCGTGGACGGGGGCGGATTGGTCCTCGGCTTCTTCGGCGATGATGTAAAACAGGTTTTGCAGGTCGAAGGCGAGGAGATCGGAAATCGTTTCCTCATCCATCTCGGAGCGCGTCTTGTGCTCCATGATCCATTTCTTGAAAGCCTTGGTGAGGTAGCGTCCGTCCTTCTTGCCAAGGAGTAGGAAGCCGTTCCAAGCCACGCGGAACACTTTTTCCACGCCCGTGAACTTCTTCTCCGAAAAGTCGGGCGCGTAGAGTTTTAAGTATTCGCCCATCAGCATGACCGTCACCGCGCCGTGACGCTCCATATCCTCCAGCGCCCTGCCGACGTTGCGTGTTTCCCATTCGGCGAGATACGCGTCGACCCATTTGTCGATGGCCTTAACCGATGGCATCCGCTTGGCCGAGTAAACGAGGTCGAGGATGTGGTGGAACAGGTTCCCGAACTCCACATTTTTGTTCGGCTGGTCCGGCGTCCAGCGGTTCAGCTTGAACAGGAATTTCTGGCGGCATCCCCAATTGGAGAGCAGGCTTTGGGTGATGCCCATTTTCTCGAGGCTGTAGTCCACCGGGACCTTGATGTCTCTAACACGAATGGTCATGGACCGTTGGGGAACGAGGCGGCGGGCTACCATGCGAGGCCCTCCATCAGCATTCGAAGCGTGAGGAGGTAGTAGGGCGACTGCTTGCCGCCTTGCCGCTCCAGCATCTCCATGGGGAGAAGGGTCAAAGCGTCGGGGAGTTCCTTGCGCCAAGCGGCGGCCACAAGCTTGCTGGTGAAAAAGATCTGCTTGGGCTGAACCTTTCGGACGGCCTCCAGGACATGTACCGCGCAAGAGAGGACTTCGTCCTTCTCCGGCAGCCGGTCCGGTCCGAATTTCATCGTCGTCGGGCGGCACATAACCATGGGGTGGATGTGGAACGACGGGCAGGGAATCGAGAGAATATCGGCGGCATCCACCAGCATTTCGGCCAGGAGCTTGGCCTCGGGGGTGCGCCCCATTTTGAACAGCCGCTCATCCGTTTTACTCGGGGATTCCCAAAGGAACAGCACGTCCGCTGGAAAGGTTCCGAAGGAACGCACGACGCATAGCCGCGTCTTAGAAAGTTTGCAGCGCGTGCAAGGGGTGGGCTTATTGACCATGGTGAAACCCTCCGGCGAGGGAAAAGCCGAGACCGACGGCGTCGGTGATGTGGGAGGAGGGATAGGTTTCCCCATTGATGCGCTGGACGCGCAGGGCCACGGCCTCTTTGTCCATTTGGCCTTTCCACTTCGTCGCGGGCACGATGCCGCATTCGATGACGGCTGCCTGGCAGCAGCGCGCATACCCGCCGACCAGGTAGGCCAGCTTGAATAGGTTCTGGCGCGATGCCGCCATCCGGGACTTGGCGGAGCCGGACCAAAACTCCACCCCCTCAAGGGCGACGGCGTGGGGAGAGTATTCCAGAAGCAAGGTGGCGAAGTTGCTGAACATAAAGGACAACTGCGCGTTAAGGCTCTCGGGATTCCTGCGGCGGGGCAGGTTGATCTGGCCCGTTATAGGCCGCAGGGTGCCATCGAAATACGCCCAGCCGGTGTGGTCACCTGGATCGACGCAAAGCACGCCCTCTAAAGTTTTAGGATTAACCTGCATGTTTCCCCCTTTGCATTCTTCGCACGGCCCGGCGCACGGCCTCCGCGCGTCCTTCCTTCAAGACTTGGCTCATGAGCAAATCCTCTTCGACCGAGTCCTCCACGGCGAGGTCGATGATGAGGACGCTGCCGGACTTTTCCACCTTGATGAACCGGTCCTCGATTTGTTGGCGAGTCTCGGCGGCTTCGGGACTGGAGTAGAACACCATTACGTCGGCGCGGGAGAGGTCGGTGCCGAACCTGAAGCATTGCGGCTGGCCGACGAAGTACTGCGCTTCGCCGTTTTGAAAGGCGCGGCGTGCATGTTCGCGTTTGGCTGGGGTAACATCGCCGTAAACAAAGACGGTCCGTTTGCCGGTGCACTTTTCCAAGTACGGCACCAGGAACTTGATTTCCTCCACGAAGTGGCACCAGATGATGAGCGGCTCTCGGCGAAGCTCCCCTGTGGCGAGGCGGACGAGTTCCTGGGCCTTGCCCAACCAGAGGATGTCCGCGCCGCCCTCCTTGGGGAGAATTCCGCCGCATAGGCGACGCAGCCAGATGTGCTTTTGCGTGGCCCAGATCGTTTCTTTTTCCGTCTCCTTATACGCGAGGAGAAATTCCACTTCGACTCGACGGTAGATTTGGCGGGTGGAGGTATCGAAGGGGACGAGGCGCTTTTGATACACCTTGATTGAGCCCAGCTTTAAGTCGCGGCGCTTCAAGAAGCTGACGTGTTGGGCAAGCTTCCCCTCCAGGTAGGTCCGGCCTTTCACCGTCAGGTGCCATGCACGGGGATCGAAAGTCGAGCCCTGGGAGAAAAGCGCGGCCCGGAAGGCGTAGAAGTTCTGATACCCGAGGATCCCGTGATCGAGGAAGCGCAGCTGCTGGTAGTAGTCGAGGTCCGATTCCGGCGCGGGGGTTCCGGTTAAGGCATAGCGGTGCGCAACTTCACGGAAGTTCTCGGTGAAGAATCGGCTGACTTGGGACTGCGGATTTTTAAGATAGGTGCTTTCATCGCAGACAACGGCGTCCCAGTTCATGGCGGCGATTTCCGGGACGACGCGGTAGGCTTCCCAATTCGTCAGGAACCAGGTGCCGGGAAGGCGCAGGCGCTCAAGCCGTTGTTTCCGGGTTCCGACCAGCCGCGTCGGCGTGCCCTGTCCTTCCTGCAGGAGTTCCGCCTCCCAGGTGGGCATGGCGGAATAGGGCGACACCACCAGAACGCGGCGCGTCCGAAGCTGGGACATCATTTTGATGCGGCGGATGACCAGCAGGGTTTTCCCCAGCCGCATGTCCCAAAAGACCGCCCCGTGTGTCTCCCGGAGGAGGTAGAGGAGACCCTCGCGCTGGTAGGAGCGCAGGGGCCGTTCCTGACGGCGCATCAGGGGATCCTCTTGCAGCGGTAGCAAGGGCAGGTGGCCCCGAGGTATTGTTCCCGCCAAGCAAGGAAGCGGAGGCGTTTCTGCCGCTGTTCGTTCCAGGTTTTCCAGGCGTCGTAGAGGGCTTCAATAATTTTGGACATAGTTTGGCCTTATCGGGTTGAGGAAACCTTCGGTGCTACAGTTGTTTTCGGGCTACGCTAGGCCGCTAACTCGGACCTGGGCGCGGGTTTGGATCGGGAAACGGGATCGATTTTGGGGCGGACGTGTTCGCCCGTGAACGCACCTTTGGCGCGGCGTTCTTTTTGGAAACGCATAGGGGGATCCTTTCGGGGTGAATGGACGGATCGGTGGCTAGACAGAGCCAGGAAGCGGAGGGTGTGAAAAGGGGGAAGGGGGGGTGCGTAAACGTGTGCGTAAAAATTTTCGGAAAAAGCCTGGCTTTTCCTACAAACGCCCACAAAAAGTAACAAAGGGTTACCGTGGATAGCATCCCCGTAAGCGCCTACTGCTAGGTGACTTACGGGGAATTCGGATTTAAATGCGGAATTTGAACCGAAAGAAAATGGAGCGGATTGCGGGACTCGAACCCGCGACCCTTTGCTTGGGAAGCAAAAGTGGAAAGATTTTTGCAACAAAGAACCAAGCTGGTCGATAGGAAACGACCTTGAGAATTTGCTAAACCAGAAGTCCGCCCAGGATCCCCGGTTCATGTTTGGGAGGTCGCCAAGTGTACCCCGAGTGTACCCTTCTGCGTAAAACTGGGTACGATTCGGTGGGGTTTCGTCGGAAGGGGCAGAAATAAGAAGGCCCTTCGAAGTTGTCAGTTCTCTAGGAGAATCAACAACTTGAAGGGCCTAATGATGGTAGCGGGGTCAGGATTTGAACCTGAGACCTTTGGGTTATGAGCCCAACGAGCTACCGGGCTGCTCCACCCCGCACCGAAATTCGGTGTGGGATTAATGTAGCCTAAGGATGGGTTGATGTCAAGCGTCGTGCGCATTTCCCCGCGTTCATCGAGAATTTAGCTTTAACGGACTGGAGTTCCGCTTTCCCAAGCGCCACCGGACTCCCGGGAGGATCGGCATGACCGCATACCGCGACAGAGTGTTCCGGGCCATGAAACTCGATCCGGAACTGTACGAAGAAGTGGAGGCGGACCACGAAGCCAACGGACAGGCCGCCCTCACGGTGCTGCTTGCCAGCGTGGCCGCGGGAGCCGGCGGAGCCTTGAGTGGAGGCTGGTACGGGGTGCTCACCAATACCGTGTTCGCCCTGGTCGGCTGGGTCGCATGGGCGTTCCTCAGCTACGTCATCGGGACGAAATTGCTTCCGGAGCCGCAGACGAAATCGGACATGGGCGAATTGCTCCGATGCACGGGGTTTGCCAGCGCTCCAGGATTACTGCAGATATTCGGTTTCATTCCCGTCGTGGGAAAAATCATTCCCGCAGTCGTGGCGCTGTGGATGCTCGCAGCGTTCGTGATCGCCGTCAGGCAAGCCCTGGATTATACCAGCACCTTGCGCGCGCTCGGAGTCTGTCTGATCGGCTGGGTGGTACTGATGAGCGTTTTCATCATACTGCCCTTGCTCACGTTCGGGCGGCTTACGTTCTAGATCCGATTGAGATCCGATTTGTTCTAGATGCGATCGAGGCCCGGGTCGCGGGGCTGATCCAGCTCAAGGAAAAGGGCGCGTACGGCGCGATCGGCTTCCAGGCAGACCAGGTTCTCGGACAGGTGGTTCAAGGCCAGGCGCGTGACGTGGAAGGCCTGGCCCAAGGTCATGAGGATGGAAACCATATCCATGCGGCGGGCCAGATAATGGTTGCCGGCCATGCGGAAGTGGGCCGCGCCCAGCTCTTCGTAGAACTTGAAACCGGGCGCCGCGCGCCGTTCCACGCGCCGCTGCAGATGCCCCGGGAAGATCCCGGACATCACCAAGGCGTAGTTGCCGATATGGGCCTGCATGGCGAAACGTTCTTCTTCTTCCAAGCGCTCCAGCGCCTCCAGCATCTCATGCAGATAGTCCAGATGGCGATCGTCGTTGGGATTGGGATTGCGCAAGCGCTGCAGCAGGGAGAACTCCGCCAACACTTCGGCCACGTAATCCGCCACGTCGCGATCGTGGATCTCTTCACGGATGAGCACGTGGCGCACCAGCACGAAGAAATAGAAGCGCAGGGAGACGCGCAGACAACTTCGCAGATCGAGCACGGCGCGGAATAATCCGGGATGATCCAAAACCGTGTCCAGGGTATCCGGATCGCGCACCAGGCGGATGATGCCGGCGCTCGGCGAGTCAAGGCCCGGCAGGACCTGGGCGATAAAGGCATAGTCGGCTGCTGTGAATTGGGTGCGGCAGTTGGGGCGGATAAGCTTCATGGGCGCGGGAACCTCTTCTTTATCTTATCGCTATATCATCCGATTTTATCAAGCTGACTTTTTTGAAACCGTCGGAAACCCATGAAACACGAGAACGGGTCGACCTAAAAAATCCGTAATATCGAAAAAACCCCTGCCGCTTTTTTCCGATGCGGTCCTCCATCCATGCGTCCGCGCTCCGTCCGCGTTTCATTATTACTTCGGCTCCGCATCCCACAAAGCGCTGAGCTCGCCGGGAAGGCCGTCCCATGCTGCGCCCAATGCCTTGTCCAGACGCGCGTCCAGCGCGTCGTCCAGGTTCATGTTGGCTTCTTGATCGGAAATCCTCAGAGCCCATTCGGGGGCGCCCGCCGCCACGTTCCAGAAGACCAAAGAGAAGCCCCAGTCCAAACCGCCTTCATGGGTGACGGAGGACTTGGGCGTCACGGCCACGTGCATCCGGCAGGGCAGCAGCAGATGGCTTACCCCCAGCATGCCGCCCAATTTGTCCATGCGCTTGCGCGTCGCCTGATTTGTGAAGCGATCATGCGGACGGTAGATCATGTCTTCGGATGAATCCGGAAACCATTTCTCCCACGGGAATTCCAGGCTATCCAGGTAGCCGAGCAGTTCCAGCTTGGTTTCCAACAGGGGTTGTTGCGGCGCGATCAAATCGATCTGGTATTGGGCGAAGCGATCATGGACCTTGTCCTTGAGATAGTTCTCCAGGAAGAATTCCATCCCGTTGGCGGAAATGCGATGGCAGGAATCGCAGGGTAGGGACTCGCGGTAATCCGTCAGCCTGATGGGCAGGACCGCGATGCGGACGGCGGCGGACGAGGTCGTGGAACCCGTGGCCCCATTGGTCGGGGAAGGTTTTCCCTTGGCGCCCTGATGATCGACGGGCCTCGCCTTGAGGGACGATTCGGGCGATGGCTTGCTCGCGGGTTTGGCTTGGCCCGCCAGCTGCGGCCAGAACAATTGCCGGTCGGAGAAAACGGCTTTGCGCACATGCACGGCGGAGGATTGGGCGGCGACCAGGGCGGCCGATAGCAGAACGATCAGGAATGGGAGAATCCGGTAGGGGGAAAATCGGGGTGGGGAAAATCTCATCATCCCTGAAAATTACACAAGCCCATCGTTCAGGACTACCGTGAAAAGGATTTCGGAGGCGTAAGTCGCAGCCGGATTGCGGCGCGTCGGGCCGCGGCGGACGATGCGCCTATATGTGCTTGTATGCGCTGAATGGAATCAAGCCGAAGCGGCCAGGGGGCGGCTGTTCTCTTCGCGCGCGCCGGGCATGGGCGGGCGGATGCGCTTGAGCTGCTGGACAAAGCGCGCATACGCGGAGAAGGCCAGGCCGGGATGGGAGAAGTTCTCGTAGAACAGAGCGCGCACGTCCTTCAGGGGGATGAGCCCTTTCTTTACCGCATAGTAGAGGCGGTTCCCTAGCATATAGCCGAGTTGGGTGCTGAAGATCTGCGGCATGGCCGTGCGGTCGGAGAATACGGCCGCGAATTTCTTGCGGAAGTCCATTTCCCTCATGCTGCGTTTTTCCAGGTGCATATGCTGCAGGATGAGCCGGGACACCTTGACCGCTTCCTCCTGATTGGGCGAGTCCAGGCCCTGCTTGGTCTTGCCCAGGAACAGGCGCAGGGATGATTCCGTCGGGGCCTTGCGCTTCTCATTGATCATCTTGGATCCGAAAAAGCCCAGGGCCTCGGTCAGCGCGTTGGCGTAGAAATAATCGTGGCCCACGGGCATGCGTTCCAGGGGGCCGCGCAGGACCACGTTCATGAAATGGGTGGCCTCCTCGGCCGCCTGGTTGATGCTCGAGTTGGGCAGATAGATGAGATAGGAATCCTTCGGGCTTTCCCGATCCGCGCCCTCCCGGTATTCCAGCAGGAAACCCTCTCCCCTGCGGATCTTTTCGTTGATGCGCCGGATCTGCCCGCGCAGTTCCGGAGTTCCCTGGATCATTTCCGTAAAGTCCAGGTTGCGAGAAGAGTAGACTGTGAGGCGCTCCAGGCTTTCCATCGGGAACTTGAACTGGAACAGGGAATCCAGGTTTTGGATGATGCTTTGCAACTGCGAGAAATAATTCTCCCCGGAAAGCTCGGCCCAGTTCCCGCGCACCGGGAAATAGCCTTCTTCGGCGTATTCAAGCCAGTCCAGATAGGATTGCAGCTTGGTGGCCGGCACCGTGTTCATCAGGCAGAAGCTGTCCGGACTGATTTGCAGCACGTCCGCCTCTTCTTTGCGCTCGGCGGCCAATTGCCAATAGAGGTTCTCGGCATTTTGATAGACGATGGTCCGCTGGGGCGTTACGCCCAGGGGCGCCAGGCGACCGTCCACCTCTTTGGGAAGATGGTTGGGCGAGATATGGTAGTCCCCGTCCACGACGTAGACCAGCGCCCCGGGATGGCGTATCACGGCCTGGCCGATCACCTGGGCGGAAAAGATATCCCGGGCCTGCAGGGATTGTTCCGGATCTTCCACCTGGGTGTTGATGCCCAGAACCGGAATCTTGTGTTCGCGGCAGAAATCCAGGATATGCCGCCAGGGATTCCAGTTGTAGGCCCATTTGCGGGCATAATGGATTTTGTTGAGGAAGGCTTTCTCCTCGATCCCGCCGTTCATGAACAGGTCGACCCACTTCTGGTCCTTACCGTGGAACATCTCCAGGCAGAGGATGATCTCGCGCTTACCCGCCAACTCCTGGAGCATCGCCAGGATGGAACGTTGCGAGTGCCGCAGGGTGTGATAGTCACCATGGTATACTATGTCGCTGGCCTGGGCGCGGCGGAGGAGTTCGCTCTTGTTGGAAATGCCTTGATAGGCCTTGAGGTAGCGATGGTATTCGCGCCCATACTTGGCCACGAAGGCATTTGATCCCAGACTGCGCTTCACCTGGCGCTGGTTCTTCTCGTAGTTCTCGCGTTGGATGCGGAGAAGTTGTTCGCGCAGCCTAGACATGGCTTACCCGGGGGCGGACAACAGCCAGCCTAAGTCCGTGATTCTGATAGAGTTGCCTGCGCATGGAATCGACCTGTTATATTATCCCATATTACCGTGGATCCGAAAATCCTTAACGAGGAGATACTTCATGGAGAATGAAAATACTCCTTCCGGACTCCTGGAAAATAAATTCCCAACCCTGGCCTATAAAATCGTACTTTTTCTCGATTTCCAAAGCAAAACCGTGAAAAACGGTTAAAACGAGGTATTCTTCATGGGTTTCAAATGCGGCATCGTCGGGCTGCCAAACGTGGGCAAATCGACCATTTTCAACGCTCTGACCAGCGCAGGCGCCGAAGCCGCCAATTTCCCCTTCTGCACCAAAGAACCCAATGTCGGCATGGTGGGTATTCCGGATCCTCGCCTCAAGGATCTCGCAAAAGTCTATAAACCCAAAAAAGGGGTCATTCCCGCGGTCATGCAGTTCGTCGACATCGCGGGCCTGGTCAAGGGCGCGTCCAAGGGCGAAGGCCTGGGCAACCAGTTCCTGTCCCACATCCGCGAGACCGACGCCATCATGCACGTGGTCCGCTGCTTCGAGGACATCGATATCACCCACGTGGACGGGTCCATCGATCCCGTGCGCGACGCGGACGTGGTGAACCTGGAGCTGGCGCTCCGCGATATGGACACGGTGGACAGGAAACTCTCCAAGGACAAGAAACTTTCCATGCTGGCGACCAAGGAGGCGAAGGAAGCCAAGGTCCGCGTGGACGTGCTGGAAAAACTCAAAGCCGTGCTCGATAAGGGCGATCCGGCCCGCACCGCCGGCGTCACCGCCGAGGAATACGCCCTGGTGAAGGACTTGGGACTTTTGACCATCAAGCCCCAGTTCTATTGCGCCAACGTGCGCGAAGAGGAAATCCACACCGGCAACGACCATGTCAAAAAAATGATGGCCTACGCGGAATCCCAGAATTGCGAAGTGCTGGTGTTCAGCGGTAAGATCGAGAGTGAGATCGCGGAGCTGAACGATGAGGAAAAGGCGTCCTTTCTGGAGGAAATGGGCTTGAAGGAATCCGGCCTGTCCATGGTCATCCGCAAGGGCTTCTCCATGCTGGGCCTGCAGACGTATTTCACGGCGGGCGAACAAGAAGTCCGCGCCTGGACCATCCACAAGGGCTGGACCGCCCCCAACGCCGCCGGCGTCATCCACAGCGACTTCGAGCGCGGCTTCATCAGCGCCGAAACCCTGGCCTTCCCCGAGTTCATCAAGCACGGCACCTGGCAGGCCGCCAAGGAAAAAGGCCTGGTCCGCAAGGAAGGCAAGGAGTATATCGTCAAGGACGGCGACATCATGCACTTCCTTTTCAACGTCTGAGCCGGGCCCGAACGATGGATGAGGAACCGGAAGCGGGATTCGGGACGGACGACGGGGATTTCCTCCCCGCCCGCATAGACAATATTTCCGTAAGCAATCTGGGCTTCATCGTCTTCCTGAAGGCGGACGGCGACGACCGGGTGCTCCCCATCTTCATCGGCGCCAACGAGGCGCAATCCATCGCCATCGCCTACAACAACCAGGTTCCGCCCCGGCCCCTGACCCACGATCTGATGAAGAATGTGCTGGGCATGCTGGACGTGGAGGTCACGAAGGTCCAGGTGACATCCTTGACCGAGAACACCTTCTACGGCCGCATCTTCTTCAGCCGGGAAGGCATCGAGGATATGGACATCGATGCCCGCCCTTCGGACGCGCTCGCTTTGGCCCTGCGCTACAAGGCCCCGATCTTCGTGCACAAGGATGTCTACGAGAGCGCCGCGATCGCGGTGAAGGACGGCGCGGAGGCCGAAGCGGGCGAGGGCGTGGAAGAGCCTGCGGGC
>Ga0209515_10008452_pt1 | contig 12012 bp, 13 predicted proteins | sample Subgroupgradi54m_FD_187454 | JGI IMG/M metagenome (GOLD analysis project Ga0209515, IMG submission 187454) | Subsurface groundwater microbial communities from S. Glens Falls, New York, USA - GMW60B uncontaminated upgradient, 5.4 m (SPAdes)... ... | reverse complement strand
CGATAAAAATAACCTCCGATAAAACCCTTGCGGTGAGTAGGGCACTTCTCTATAATTACTTCTTATCTAAGGGTCAATTCATCTTTTTATGGAGCAAGATTTACAAATTCTGCAGGAAGTCCAAAAGTGGGATAAAGAAATTTACGCTCTGGTTCAAGTTTTAGAAGATATTCCCTCCGAGCTGTCTGATGTCAATCAACGCCTCGAAACTGAGCGTTCCAAGCTTCGTAAACTTCAAGATGAGTTAAAAGCGTTTCAACTCAAGCAAAAAGAAAAAGAAGTTGAGCTCAATTCAAAAGAAGACAACATTCGCAAATATGAAGCTCAGTTGGTGCAAGTGAAAACGAATAAAGAATATTCGTCCTTACAAACTGAAATTAAATCTCTGAAGGCAGACAATTCTCTGCTGGAAGAAAACATCATTGATCTATTTGATCAGGTAGAAACAATTCAAAAAAGCATGGAGGATCAGAAAAAAAATTTAGAAGTTACAGAAGCGGAATTGAAAAAAAAGAAAGAGGAATTAGAACAAAGCACCAAAGAAGTCCGCAAACAAATTGATCAGCTTGCCGATAGGAAAAAAGAAAAAATGAAAGGCGTCAAACCAGAAATCGCTGTTCTTTACGAACAGATCGTGACTAAAAAAAGAGGTCTGGCCTTGGTGCAAGTGGAAGGGGAAGTGTGTCCAGCTTGCCAAATGCAGTTGCGCCCTCAAATCTTAAATGAAGTTAAAATGAAGGATAAAATTACGTTTTGCGATAACTGTTCCCGTATGTTGTACTCGCTTTAGAGTCCGCATCGTTAGCAAATCCCATTTTTTACGTGTTTTAAGCCTAAAACGCCCAACCATTGAGAATTAATTTCCACCATATCTGGTAGTTTTCCGTCCATAATCCCCTATTAGTAGCTGTTTTAAAAATATTAATTTTTTTGTATCTCACTGCTTGACAAAGAGTTACATCATTGAGTATACTTCAAACATTACGAAGTGGTGTAAAGTGGTGATAAGTGGTATAACCTGAAAGAAACCACATGTTCTACGGACAATATGAACACGCGTTAGATGCTAAAGATCGGGTGATTATTCCTGCCAAGTTCCGAGAGATTTTTAAGGAACACTACGCTGAAAAATTTTTTCTCACTCGTGGTCTGGATCGCTGCCTCTTTGTGTTTACGGAGGAGGAATGGCACAATCAAGAACGCAAATTCCGAGACATGTCGTTTACACGGGAAGAGTCCAGAAAATTTAATCGACTTTATTTTTCAGGTGCTTGTGAAGTGATTTGCGACAAACAAGGGCGAATTTTAATTCCGGTTTATTTAAAAGAGTATGCAGACATTAATCAAAACGTCATGATCATCGGCGTCTCAGATCGAATTGAAATTTGGGCCAAAGAAAAATGGAATGATTTTTTTAATAATAATTTAGGTTCGTTTGAATCTCTAGCCGAAAAACTGATTGACCCTAAAAAACAATAGGAGGATTCATGGGACATCGTTTGAATGGAAACGGTAAGGCAGTTGATATTGTACGTTGCTCCGGAGATTTAAATGCGACTCAAATGGTCAGCATGAAAACCAGATTCAGCCGCTTAATGAGTCAAAACCGCCGTTTTTTCCTTGTGGATTTAAAAGATGCGGGTCATGCTGATTTGGCGGGTTTGGGAATTTTGGTGGACCGGATTCGCAAGGTGCGTTCCTTAAAAGGGGATATTCGTCTTTTTAACATTCGCCCCGAAGTATCTCATATTTTAAACATGATCGGGCTGAATCAAATCATTGAAACCTATTCGACAGAGGAGGAGGCTCGTAGGAGTTTTCAGGTTGCATAAAAGTGTTCTGCTCGAACCCGCTCTTTCTCATTTAAATTTATCGCCCGGTCAAATTGTTTTAGACGCAACGGTAGGCAGCGGTGGGCATTCGGAAGCCATTTTGAGGCAGATCAGCCCAAACGGATTTTTAATTGGCCTTGATCAGGATGTGGAAGCGCTGAAGCGGGCTGAAGAACGGCTTCAAGCCGTTGGCGGTAAATTTAAGCTTCAGCATCTCAATTTTAGATTTTTGGACCAAGCGTTATCATCTCTTAATATTAAAGACGTTCATGCCGTTTTATTAGATGTCGGTGTTTCCAGCGACCAACTGGAAAAATCTGATCGAGGCTTCAGTTTTATGAAGGAGGGCCCGCTAGACATGAGAATGGATCAAAGCCAGACTCAAACAGCCGAACATCTGATCTATGGCCTTAGCGAAAAAGAATTAATCAAAATTTTTAGTGAATTTGGAGAGGAACGTTTTGCAAGAAGGATTGCCCAAAAAATTGTTTTTGATCGAGCCAAAAAGCCAATTAAGACAACGTTCGATCTTAAACACGTGGTTGAAGAAGTGGTTCCTCCCAAATACCGGTTTGGCCGAATTCATCCGGCCACGCGCATTTTTCAAGCCCTTCGGATCGCTGTCAATGACGAACTCAACGCGTTAAAAGAAGCACTCCCCAAAGCGTTTGGTTCGTTAAAATCAGGCGGCCGACTGGCAGTCATTAGTTTTCATTCTTTGGAAGATAGAATCGTAAAGCAATATTTCGTCAAAGAAAAAAATACAGGCGCGGGAAAAATCTTGACCAAAAAGCCGATTGAAGCAACGGAGGATGAATTGCGAGAGAATCCGAAGTCCCGGTCGGCTAAATTGAGGGTAATCGAGCGAAACTAATATGGAATTATCAAAACGAACCTTCGGTTTCATTATTGCCATTACGTTTGCGCTCTTGTTTTATGTTCATCAACAGATTTCCATTTTTCGCGTTTCCTACACCATCCAAAAAAAAGAAATCGAAGTTGCCCGGTTAAGCGAAGCCTATAAACTGGTCAAATTTCGAGTCGCCAGACTTTATTCTCCTCATGTTTTAAGCCAGCGCATGAAACAGTTGTCGCTGGATTTGACAACCCCGACGGAGCAGGAAATTATCCGAGTCCTGAAGCCGAAAATGGTTCCTCAAGAAAACAAAGTGGCTTGGTCGGATCCGGTTCAATTTTTATCCTGGCTCCATTTTATCAAAGAAGCACAGGCTAAAACCGCACCCAAGGAATAGATGTTTTCAAACATCTCCAAAACCCGCTTTTTAATCATCGATCTGATTGTCGTTGCTTTTTTCCCGCTGCTTATTTTTCAAATTTTCCGGTTGACCGTGCAGAATCAAGATATGCTGGTTCAATTTGCGAAACGCCAACATAATTTGGTCATCGAAGTGGAACCCGATCGCGGAGCCATCACTGATCGCAATGGCAAAGAATTTGCCACCAATTTAAAAGTCCCTTCGATTTATGCTGTTTCGCGTCTTATTCCAAAAGAAGAACGAGGTGAATTGGCCAAAACACTATCTCATATTTTAAATTTGGACCAATCTTTCATTCTGGATCGTTTAAGCCGTGATAAAGCTTTTGTTTGGCTTAAGCGACGAACCACCATGAAAGAAGCGGACCAAATCCAAAAATTAAAAAACCCAAATTTGGGAGTTCTCTACGGCCCAAAGCGTTTTTATCCTCATAATGAAATGCTTGCCAATGTAATTGGATTTTGCAATATCGACAGCTCCGGCGTGGAGGGTCTTGAACTGCTGCACAATCAAAAACTCACGGGACGAACTGGCTATCGCTATACCAAACGCGATGCGTTGGGCCGTGAAATGGTAGCGCTAGAGGAAAAAGTGGTGCCTTCGGTCAACGGAGCCCGTTTAATTCTCACAATCGATCAACACATTCAATATCTGACGGAACAAGCCTTGGATGAAGCCTACCGGAAGCACAAGGCTGAAAGTGCCATTGCTGTGGTGATGAATCCCAGAACCGGTGAAATTTTGGCAATTGCCTCGCGGCCCAGTTTTGATCCTAACAAACTTGGAAAATCTGATGTCGATCACCGCCGAAACAGGCCCATTACTGATATTTTTGAACCCGGTTCCGTTTTTAAAATTGTGACCGTCGCCGCAGCTTTAAATGAAGGCTCGGTTTTGCTCAGCGATACGTTTAATTGTGAACATGGTGAGTGGCACGTGCGGCCGAAAAGAACGATCCATGATGTTCATCCGTACGGGCTTTTGACAGTACCTGAAGTGCTGATTAAATCCAGCAATATTGGAACTGTTAAAATTGCCATGAAGCTCGGAGAAAAGCCTCTTTATCAGTATATTAAAAAATTTGGTTTTGGAGAAAGAACGGGCATTGATTTCCCAGGAGAAGTGAACGGTATTTTACGGCCGCCGAGCCAGTGGTCGAAAATTTCGATTACGTCGATTCCATTTGGGCAAGAAGTAGCGGCTACTGCAATTCAAATGTTGCGAGCCATTTGCATCATTGCAAACGGCGGACATGTGGTAAAACCTTATCTGCTTCAAGAAATCCAAGATGCCGAAGGAGTTATCATTCACAAACAAGACCCCGTTGTTTCAGAAGCAATTCTTAAACCTGAAGTGGTCAAAGCCATGAGTTTGATTCTGGAACGGGTGGTGACAGAGGGTACGGGTGACCGCGCGAAAATTGAGGGCATTCGAGTAGCAGGCAAAACAGGAACCTCTCAAAAGCTTGAAAACGGGACTTATTCACACCGTAAATTTGTGGGCTCATTCATCGGATTTGCTCCGGCTGAAAATCCCCAACTGGCGATGATTGTTTCGATTAATAATCCGCATCCTTATTATTATGGCGGCACCGTGGCTGCGCCCGTATTTAAGGATGTGATCGAAAGAAGCTTGATTTATATGGGATACATTCCGAAGAAAAAAAAGTTGGGCTTTAAGGTCTCTTCGCCCGCAATTCCAAGAAATCCACAACCTGAACTTCAGGGCGTGTCCGCTCAAGTTCATTAATTTCAGGAATTCCGGCCGGGCTTGTCACGTTAATTTCAATGAGCTTTCCGTCCACCACATCAATTCCTGCCAAATAAAGCCCGTCCTTAAGCAATTGTGATCGAAGTGCAAGCACCAGTTTACGTTCCTCGGGGCTGACATCGGTTTTGACGTAGCTGGCCCCTAAAGACAAATTTGCACGGAACTCGCCCTTTTTGGGAATTTTCCGGTATTGCCCCAAAATTTCTCCGTTAAGCAGTAAGATTCGTTTATCGCCGTCTGTCAAATTCCGTTTCAAAAATCGCTGAGCCATAATCCATTTCGTCCCGCAAAGGGTCACTTGAGACAAAATTTCCCGCGGTTTTTTGGTTTTCTGGGGAAGGAGCATCACCCCTTCGCCACCTTTTTGATCCAGCGGTTTTAAAATGATGTCCGCCTTTTGTTTTTTAAAAAATTGTTCGATTTCTTCCATGCTTCGGGAAACAAACGTATCGGGAATCCATTCCGGGAATTCCAAAATATAAAGTTTTTCATTGGCTTTCCGCACTCCCGCGGGTGAATTGATCACAAATACTTCAGGCTCAAGGCATTCCAGTAATTGAGTTAGGTATAGGTATCCAACATCAAACGGTGGTTCTTTGCGGTTAAATACAACATCGCAAGATTTAAGATCCAAAGGCTGTTGGGAAACGACACGAAATCCAAATTGAGAGGATGCGATGACTTCACGCGCATTGGCACAAAGAGAATCGTTCTGATAAGTGATTTCACGGGGCTCTACGTAGTAGATTTGATGGCCTCGGTTTTGGGCTTCCATCATGATGGTCAGGGAAGTATCGAATTTGAGCAGAAGCTTTTCCATAGGGTCCATGATAAAAGCTATTTTTAATCTTCCTGCGGGAGGAGCTTTATGTTTATGTTTCACTAGGCTTAAGATACAATATCCACCAAGTAAAAGCTATGAGTACCTTTCTCGAAACAGAGCCCGTTACGAAGCGTATTAAATCCATTCAAGATCTCTACGGTTATTTCCAAAAACACGCCAAGCCGGTTTCTGGAGCAAAAATCGGAATTGAATGCGAAATCTTCGGAGTTTTTAAGGATACGGGAAAACCACTGCCTTATTTAGGAAAAATTGGCATTGAACAGGTGCTTCGCGAACTTGCTTATGAATTCGGTTACGAACCGATCCTGGATGAGTCTCATATTATTGCGCTTCAAAAGAACGGAACGGTTATTTCCCTTGAGCCGGGCGGACAAGTGGAATTAAGCGCTTCGCCCACCGATAGTCTTCACGATGTGAAAACTCAATTGGATGAATTTTTCTTCCAGCTCAAAACCATTGCTCATTTTGTGGGGCCAATTACTTGGATCGCTTCAGGCATTCAGCCTTTTGCTTCCTTAGAAGACATTGATTGGGTTCCGAAAAAGCGATACCGGATCATGGCGCAGTATTTGGGAGTAAGAGGAAAAAAAGCGCATGACATGATGAAACGAACGGCAACTAATCAATTGAATCTGGATTATTTCAGTGAAAAAGATGCGATCGGGAAAATGCGGCTGTCTTTGGCCATCACGCCCATTGCAGCGGCGATGTTTGCCAACAGTTCTATTTCAAAAGGCAAAGTAACCGGTTTTTTGTCCGAACGCCTGAACATTTGGCGTCAGACAGCTCCGGAACGTTGCGGATTGATTCTGGATTTAATTTGCCAACATTGTTCTTTCGAGGATTATTTGAATTACGTGCTCGATGTGCCTATGATGTTTTTTGTGCGCGCGCGAAAATGGATTGTGACGCGAAACCTAACGTTTCGAAAATTCATTGAACATGGCTGGCAAGGATATTTTCCGACGGAAGCAGATTTTGAACTTCATTTAAGTACGATTTTTACGGATGCGCGATTTAAACAGTACCTTGAAATTCGCGGAATGGACGGACAGAGAAGGCACTTAATTCCGTCCGTTTATGCCTTTTGGAAAGGGATCTTGTATGATTCAGAAGCATCTGCAGCGGCAAATCAATTGATTCGTTGTTTCAGCGAACGTGAAATCAAAAAACTTCATCAGAATGTGGAACGGCTCGGCTTGCGCGCCAAGATTCATGGATATCGGGTTCTTGAACTGGCCCGTGAACTGGTTCAGATCAGCCAAAAAGGACTTCACCGGCAGGAATTGCTTAATTCAAAAGGTGAAGACGAAGCCATTTATTTGGAGCCGCTGAAAGAAGAAATCCTTCGAACTGGGAAAACTCCTGCTGAACAAGCGGTTGAATTGTGGAATGGGCCGTTTCAGCGGGATCGTAGGGCACTCGTGGATTATTTAAGCGTATAATTATCTCCTTCAATTCATTCCTCAAAATCAATATAATCTGTACCTCTCATTAATGTTTTTTCGGGGCGTACCCCGATAACTATTGATTAGAAAGTTTGAATGGAAATCGGGGCGTAGCTTAGCTTGGTAGAGCGCACGGTTCGGGACCGTGAGGTCGCGTGTTCAATTCACGCCGCCCCGAAATCTCCCATAGATTATTGATGGTTATTTCGGGACAGTACTGATCATCGCTCTTTAAAAATTTAAATCGCGTCCTAAATAATTCGCCAGCTCGTTATTGGCAAGAGCGCTTGGATGTGTGTTTTCTATTGAAAGAATATAGGGAAGTTCTTTAGGGTTAAAAATTTTTGATTCATCCAATATTTTAATTCCAGAACCGTCTAATTCTTTTGCAAGTTGTATACCATTTCGAGAACCCGGATAAATGACCACATAAAAATCTCCGCCTGGAAATTGTTCTTTGTAAAGTCGATAGGATTCTTCAATTAATCGCGCTGTTAAGTGAATGTGTCTATTTGTGATGACCGGTGGAACATCAATTTTTAAAAATTTCATCAGTTCGCTTTTGGCCAATAAACCATAAATCCGTCTTAAAACAGGCCGTCCGGTCATGAAATTTCCTTTTCTTACTACTTGGTCACGAGCATCCAAATGATAATGGGGATGTTTTCTTCCGAAGTCCGTTGCGATTCGCATGGAACCAATAACACGTCGCACATGATCATCAATAAAAATATAAATCAGAATTCCTTCTTTTTCTTTCACCTCATTTTTCAGCGTTTTCGATTCCATTTTGGCTAACATTTGAGCGGGACTATGTCCGTGAAACGCATAGTTGTAGGGCCTATATTCCGTGGCACGGACAGCAACTCGGGCGGGTATGGTTTGATCGTCTTGGACTCCTTCACCGTACGTGTAGGAGCAGCCAAAGAAAAGCAGATACTTATCCCGAAGCTCAGGTTTGCTTACGGGCGTCATTCGACGGCTGTAAGAATCAATAGAATAAACAACATCATAAATCGTTGTACCCGTTTTGTTCAGTTTAGATATAGAACGAATTCGCCGGCCGGGTTGTGCTTTTGTAATTCCATAAGCATCGGTCAACGTATAGTTGTCTTCATAGGTTATTCCAGTCAGAAATACTTCTTTCCAAAATAAACGCGTTGTAATTTCGGCTCCCAAGAGTCCAAAAAAACAAAGTACGACTCCAAATAAAAACGCAACCAAATTAGATTTTCTTTGTCTGGAAATATTCATCGCTGAAAAGATAAGCTAAATAAACTCGATAAGCAATCTAATAAATTGAGGATTTTATCGGGAATTGAGTATAATGTCGGCATGAAAGAAGCAGCCTCTGATTTTGAACTTACATTTTTTGAGCGCTTGGTCAAAAATAATCCTGATTTTGTCGACGCTCTAATCCCGCTTGCAGAAGTTTATACGCGTAAGGGAATGTATGAAAAAGGGCTTAAAATTGACCGGAAATTGGCGCACCTCAGAAAAGAAGATCCCATGATTCATTATAATCTGGCCTGCAGTCTTGCGCTGGTCGGCGAAAAAGAGGATGCGCTCTCGGCGCTGGAGCATTCCATCGGACTTGGCTACCGCGATTTTGATTACATGAAAAAAGATTCCGATCTCAAAATTCTTCGTGAAGATTCCCGTTTTAAATCTTTGATCTCAAAACATCTTCATCCAACTAAACCGCTCGCCTGATGTTAATTCAATTTCGCTTGGCCTGGTTAAAACCTGGAACGCGACTTTTGAAAGGATTTAAAATTGAACCAGCTGGTTTACTGTTCAAAGAATATATAGACCGAATTTCTAAATTCAATCCCTGTGAAACGACAAGCCTTTCACTCAAAGATAATAAGAAAACCTCCGGCATTTTGAGATGGATATGCGACCGGCAGGGAAAAGCAATTTCATCGGAAGGGTTGGCAACTCAGCTGCAAACGGCCATGGATCAAGGGACCAAGCAGCTTGAAATTATCATTGGTGGGCCCGATGGTTTTTCGAATTCTGAAATCGAAGCCTTGAGCCCTGATCTTCAATGGAGTTTTGGGCCGCTGACTTTTCCTCATGAACTTGCTGCCGTTGTAGCCGCAGAACAGATTTACCGGGTTTGGACGATAATTCGGAAGATGCCGTATCATTTAGGCCATTGACTAGCTAACTGATTAAAGGAGAAATATGCCAGACACAGGTCCTTATTCTAATTACCGGCTTACGGCGCGAATTGAACTTAAAAATAAACCAGGCACATTTGATCGTGTGACGCGCGTCCTGTCCAAAGAGCGGGCCAATTTGGGTGCGATCGATATCGTGGATGCCTCCCGTGAAAAAATGACGCGTGATATTACCTTTGACGTTCTTAATGAAGCTCACGGAAAAAAAGTGCTCGAGAAATTAAAAGAAATTAAAGACATTAAATTGATTCAAGCTTCCGACCGGATTTTTTTACTTCACCTCGGCGGAAAAATTTCGGTCCAGGGAAAAATTCCGATTAAAACTCGCAACCAGCTATCCATGGCTTACACGCCCGGCGTTGCTCGTGTTTCAACGGCAATTGGTGAAGACAAATCCAAAGTTTACAATTTAACCATCAAAGGCAATACCGTCGCAGTGGTTTCAGATGGTTCTGCCATTTTAGGCCTTGGCAATCTGGGCCCCGAAGCAGCGCTTCCAGTGATGGAAGGAAAGGCCATGATCTTTCGTGAGTTTGCCGGAATCGATGCTTGGCCGATTTGTCTGGCCACCCAAGATGCGGACCGAATTGTTGAAACCGTTCAAGCCATTGCCCCTGTTTTTGGCGGAATTAATTTGGAAGACATTAGCTATCCACGATGTTTTGAAATTGAAGCGCGTCTTAAAAAAATTCTGGATATTCCCGTCATGCATGATGACCAGCACGGAACCGCTGTGGTGGTCCTGGCTGCGCTTAAGAACGCTTTGAAATTAGTCAAAAAAGATATTTCAAAAATCCGTGTCGTGATGAGTGGAATTGGCGCAGCCGGAGTTGCGTGCGCTCGAATTTTGCTCCTGGCCGGAGTTGAGCATTTGGTTGCCTGCAGCAGAAAAGGTATTGTTTTTTCGACTCAGGAATCCGGTTTAGCTGCTGCCAAGAAAGATTTTATGGCGCAAATTCATCGGGATACTCCAGGTAAAACCTTAAAGGAAGCCATTGTTGGTGCGGATGTACTCATCGGCGTTTCCTCATCCAATCTCTTAAAGGCCAAAGACCTTAAAAAAATGAAGAAGGATAGAATTGTATTTGCCATGGCAAATCCGGATCCGGAAGTTCTTCCTTCGGAAGCCCTTAAAGTATGCCGCATTTTCGCTACCGGGCGAAGTGATATTCCTAATCAAATCAACAATGCGCTTGCATTTCCGGGAATTTTTCGCGGCGCTTTGGATGTTCGAGCGAAAACGATTAATGAGGAAATGAAACTGGCTGCAGCGGGTGCCATTGCCAATTTAATTACCAAAGACCAGTTGAGCGAGGAATATATTATTCCGAGCATTTTTGACAAACGCGTCGTGCCGGCAGTTTCTGAAGCCGTTTCGCGCGCCGCCGTGAAAACGGGCGTTGCTCGGCGAAAGTTAAAGAAAGAAAGTCAAATGGTGTCTTCCGAATAAGTGAGCCTTATGAAAATCGCTGATCTCTACCACCGCCAAAAACATACGTTTTCTTTTGAATTTTTTCCCCCAAAAACCGAAGAAGGTGAAGCCAAGTTGTTTGAAACAATTGCCCACCTGAAAACGTTGAGCCCTTCTTTTGTTTCAGTCACGTACGGAGCTATGGGCACCACCCAGAACAATACCATTCGGATCGTCGAGCGAATCAAAAAACAGATTGGCATTGAGCCGGCTTCACACTTGACTTGCGTTGGTCACACTCGAGACGAAATTGAAGTCGTTCTCGGCGAATTGCATAAAAGGGGAATTGAAAATATCGTGGCGCTCAGAGGCGATCCGCCCAAAGGTGAAACCGAATTCAAACTCGTCCCCAATGGATTCCGGTATGGCTCGGAATTGGTTGGATTTATCCGAAAACATCCGAAGTTTTCCAAAATGTTTTCATTAGCGGTTGCCGGATATCCGGAAGGACATCTTGAATGTCCGGACAAAATCCAAGATCTCAAGCATCTGAAAGAAAAAGCGGATCAGGGCGCAGATGTGATTATTACCCAACTTTTTTTTGACAACCGTGATTTTTTTGATTTTGTGGAACAATCCAGAAAAATTGGAATTAAACTTCCCATCGTGGCCGGAATTATGCCGGTTTCAAATGGCCCGCAAATTAAACGAATTACGTCGATGTGCGGCGCTGCAATTCCGAAACGGTTAGGCGAAGCGATTGAAAAATTTGGCGATGACAACGAGTCGGTAGAAAAGCTTGGAATTGAATACGCGGCCGAACAATGCCGGGATCTTTTGAAAAACGGCGTTCCCGGAATTCATTTTTATACGCTGAATAAATCCGGACCTACCGAACAGATTTACCGAAATTTAGGCCTGTCCAACGGAAGATCGTCCTAAATTACAGGTTCGTCGTGTTAAAATAAGCCATGAAATATGCCGTCATTTCCGACGTCCATTCCAATCTTGAAGCCCTGGGAACGGCTTTGTCCGAAATTGGCCGGCGAAAGGTGGATCAAATTATCTGTTTGGGAGACGTAGTTGGTTATGGTGCGAACCCATCGGAATGTTTAAAACAGATCACCGAAAAAGCCGAAGAAATAGTCATGGGAAATCACGACCAAGCTGTGGAAGATATTGAACTTCGCAGCTATTTTAATGAATGGGCCAAAGAAGCCATTGAATGGACGGCTAAAATCCTG
>Ga0209515_10008451_pt1 | contig 12014 bp, 11 predicted proteins | sample Subgroupgradi54m_FD_187454 | JGI IMG/M metagenome (GOLD analysis project Ga0209515, IMG submission 187454) | Subsurface groundwater microbial communities from S. Glens Falls, New York, USA - GMW60B uncontaminated upgradient, 5.4 m (SPAdes)... ... | reverse complement strand
CCTGCGCGGTACCGCCGACACCGCCCGAAAGCAGGGATGGAACGTCCTCGACGCGTTCAAGGCCCCCTCGGCCGTCCTCATTGCCAAGCTGGCGATCGCCTGACTGCCCACCAACCTGGGCAGTTACGGTGAATCTGGATATATGCCCGCCGACCGGGTATCCTGGATCACGCAAGGCTTAAGCGGGAATTTCATGAGCGCCGCCAAAAAGGCAACCAAACCCATTCCGGCCGGTCCGCAGTACTGCGCCACCATCTCGGCCACCATGCTCGGGCACTTTCTCACCCGGCTGGAGGTCGAATCCCGCCCCACCGGTGGCTCGCTGACGCTCGACCAGATCAACGAGGCGGCCACCCGCTTCATCGCTGATCTGGGCCGCTTCGATGGGGTGTTGCAGCGGTCATGGGACGATTGCAGCCGGGCGCGCGAGGCCGTGGCCTGGGACAAGTCGCGCCGCCGCCTGTTCGATCGCGTGCTGATGAAACGCTTCGCCCATCTGTTCCCGGCACGGAGCGGCGATGATGGCTCGAACGCCGAGGCGGTGCTGTCGCGGCGGGTCATCCCCGGCTTCAATCTGGCCATCGACAAGATGATCGGCCCGTTGCTGCACGAGCAGTGCCAGCATCGCGCTGACAACATCGTCGACCGGCTGCGCGGCAAGGGCGCCGCCATCGACTGGACCCAGATCCAGTACGACCGCGAGGCGCGGGCCCTGGTCAACGATGTGCTGGTGGTGGTCGCCCATTATTTCGGCAATTTCGAGCGCCGCCGCGAATGGTTCATGACCCTGGTCAACAGCAATCTGGCCCCGGCCGCCGCCGACGATCCCGATCCCCATTGGCAGGTGACGCCAACAGTGTTCCAGCGGTTGATGATGGCGCTGTTCGACGACCTGTTCGCCCTGATGCGGCATGACCACGGCAGCGCCATCCGCGCCCGCTATGGCGAGCATGCCCTGGAGACCCTGATGGATTTCCATAACAAGCTGATGGGCTTGCGGTCGGGCCACCCAACGGGTGGATGACCGGAGCTGGCCGCAATAGTCTCCTCTCGGATAGCTTGCCGCCCAGGCAGCCCCCTATCATGTCCCCGTCATACGTCAGTTCACGTATGGCGGAGGTTCCGTTATGTCGATCGTCAAATTGACTTCATTCGCCGTGCTTGCCCTTCCGGTGCTGCTGAGCGCCTGCGGCACCACCGAAAGCCGCCCGCAGGCCGCCAGTTCCTACGGCCAGTCGACCATGTCCCAGCAGAGCGCGGCTCCCGAAGAAGACTATGAGGCCAGCCAGCGGATCTATAACCGCAGCCTGCGCAAGTAGCAGAGTCGTCTTTGCCGGGTGGAGCATAAAGCCCCTCTCCCGCTGGCGGGAGAGGGGCTTGGGAAAGAGAGGATGACGCGTGCCGGCCGTTCTTACCGCCAGCGCACGACGGGGGTGCGCTGCCAGTTGTCGAAGTCGAAAGGCTGCTGCGACTGCTGCTGGGCGGCGGCCGTCGGAGCCGGAGTCGGCGGGATCAGAACCGGGGCGGCCTGAACCGGAGCCGGCTGCATCATTGATTGCGGCGCGGTCGGGATAGGGGTGCGGTTGAGCGCGATGGTGATGCGGATCGGCACCCCCAGACGTTGCGCGCCGATCTGGTCGACCAGGGCCCAGTCGATGCGGCTGACCTGATCGCCCGCGGCCTTGGTCACCTTCTGGTGCAGATCGGGCAGCGCCTCCGGCACGAAGGCATCGCCAGCCTCCAGCGCATTGGCGTTGGCCATGGTGTGATGCACCTCGAGATACAGTTCGCCGCCGCGCCAGCCCACCTTGATCGGCTGATCGACCGCGGTCAGCGGCGTCCCGACGGCGACGCGGCGGAACATGTCGGCGATGCCTTCGGGGTACATGCGGATGCAGCCGTGGCTGGAGCGTCGGCCGACACCGTCCGGCTTGTTGGTGCCGTGCATCAGGAAGGCATTCCACCCCAGATACATGGCGTGTTCGCCCAGCGGATTATCCGGGCCGGCCGGCACCATCGACGGCAGTTCCGGCTTTTCGGCGCGGATCGAGGCCGGCGGATACCACGCCGGATTGGCCTGCTTGCGGACGATGGTGGTGCTGCCCTTGGGCGTCGACCAACCTTCTTCGCCGATGCCGATGGCATGGGTGATGACCTCGCCGTTGGCGCCGTAATAGTACATGCGCATTTCCGGCAGGTTGATGACCACGCCCCGGCGCGGCGCATCCGGCAGGATGTGCGCGGTGGGCAGCAGGATGCTGGTCCCCACGCCCGGCACCCACGGGTCAACTCCCGGATTGGCCGAGACCATTTCGTTATAGCCGACGTCATTGGCCCGCATCAGGTCGACGAACATGTCTTCCCACTGGGCGGTATGAGTCTTCAACTCGCCAATGATGTCATTGCGCTCTGCCGCCTGGGCGGTGCCCGCAAGCAGCGTGGCGGCCATCACCGCGCCGCGCAGCCACTGGAATCCCATAGATCTGAACCTCTTGTTGCGAACCTGGCCGTTGCCCTCAGGTAGGACCGCAGGCGCCGCTTGCGCAGTACCCCGAAGGTCGAACCGCTGCTCAAGAGGCTGCGGGGTCACCAGACGGAGAACGGCAAAGGGGCAAGCACCAACGACCCGGTCGACCACAGGCAACAACCGAACGCGTGATCTTAGCCTCGCAAGACGCGGAATGCCATCCCATTAGAGCCTTTTCCGGCCAAGTCGGAAAAGGCTCCAGGTGTTCACCCTCGCCGGGCGCGCTCCGCGCTTGGCCGCGACCGCAATGGCCGCTGGAGCGTGATCCAACCGGATCGGATCACGCTCCAGTCAGCCTCAATTCAGCAAAAAAGCGGACATGGATCGGCGCATAAAGCTGTCGCGCCGCAACCGGCAAGCATTTAGGCTGCTGCGTTGAAGCGTCGTGGGGCTGACGGACGTGTTGTCGAAGCTGGGTGGGGAATTCGTCGACAGAACCAAGGAACAGGCGTTTCGCCGTTCGACCTTGGCGGAGGCGCGGGGCCATGTCCGGCTCGCGGTGATGGTGGCTGCCCTGGGCTTCGGCGTCTTCGTGGTATTGGACCTGATGCTCGGGTCGTCCCATGAAGCCTGGCCGGTCTGGCAGTTCACCGCTTGCCGCGCCGTCGTTCTGGCGGCGGCGGTGGTGGTGCTGTGGTTCCTGCCACGGGTGCGCGAGCCGGTCCATCTGGATCGGGCGCAGATGGCCTTTCAGATGGTGTTCATCCTGGCGGCCAGCGTGGTCTATTATCTCGCCAATGGTCGCATGGCGGCCGGCGACATTTCGGCCGAGTCGGTCATCCTCACCTGGGTCAGTCTCTACCTTGTGCTGGCCTTGTCCTATCTGGCCTTTCTCACGCCGTTCGCCTGGGCTCTGACGGTCAATGCGGTGGCGGCGGTGCTGTTCAGCGTCGCCAGCCTGCTGCCCCATGGCACGCCGACCCCACAGCGCCTTGGTCAGGTGGCGCTGGTCGTCGTGGTCAGCCTGTTGGGCGCCGTGCTGCTGCGCCATATGAACCGGCTGCGGCGCGGCCAGTTCGCGGCGCTGAACGCCGCGAGTCTGGGTGAGGACGCCCTGCGCCGGCTGTTCATGGCGGTGCCGGTGCCGCTGGCGTTGACCCGCCTGACCGATGGCCGGCTCATCAAGACCAATGCCGCGGCGCTGGCGACCTTCGGCTTTACCGCCGAGGAGGCCGATGGCCAGTCGACCGAACGCCTGTATGTCGATCCGGTGCGCCGTCATGCCCTGGTCGATGCGGTGCGGCGCGACGGAGCCGTGGCCGGCTTCGAGACCGACCTGTTGCTGGGGGACGGCTCGATCCGCACCTTTCTGCTGTCGGCGACTCGAGTCTGTCACTGCGGTGAGGACTGCATCATCGTCGGCGCTACCGACATCACCGACCGTAAGCGGATGGAGGAGTCGCTGATGCGTCTGGCCAGCACCGATCAACTGACCGGTCTGGCCAACCGCCATCATTTCTTCTCGCTGGGCGAGGCGTTGCAGGCCCGGGCCCGGCGCCTCGACGAGCCGCTGGGCGTGCTGATGATGGATCTGGACAATTTCAAGTCGATCAACGACTCGTATGGCCATGATATCGGCGATCTGGTCCTGCTGACCTTCGCTCAGCTATGCCGGTCCATCTTCCGGGAAAGCGACGTGGTGGCGCGCATCGGTGGCGAGGAATTCGCCGTGCTGCTGCCAGCCACCGATCTGGACGGTGGGCTACTGGTTGCCGAACGGCTGCGCGAACGCGTCGAATCCTACCATGTGATTCCTCATTCGGGCGGCATCCTGCGCTTCACCGTGAGTATCGGCGTTGCCGAGCTGGAGTTTGACGAATCAAAGCTGGATGCTGCCCTGATGCGCGCCGACCGGGCGCTGTACCACGCCAAACGCACCGGCCGGAACTGTGTCGGCTGCGTTGCCGAGCGAGAGCAGGCGGCGAGCGCTTAAGGGGCTTGTTCTGCCCTTCCCGGGAGCGCGGAAGAGACGCCCATCGGCGCCGGTATCAAGCGGCCATTGAGGCCGCGGCCAAGCGCGGAGCGCGCCCGGCGAGGGCATGGATGAGCCTTCAGGCTCGTCGGTATCAATGATCAGGCTCGCCGGTATTACAGGCAGCGGCGGGCTCTCAACACCACAGGGACGGTCGGCCTGCAGGGCAGTCGCTTGCTCCAAGACCGATGCCACAAATGGCCCGCGCGGTATCTCACCATTTTCATCCCCGGTGGTGCGCACCTCACGGCGCGCTGGGCGTCTCTCCCGCCAGCGGGAGAGGGAGCGTTCTTGGCTTTATCCTGGCGCCTATGGGCGAGGCGCCTGCGCCTGCCCTCAATAGCGCGCCCCGCAATCCGGGCTGGACTTGCCCAGGGCGGAGCAGATGCGGCTTTGCGTGTCGGCCGAAGCGCCGGTGGCGTAGAGCCGGACATAGCGGCCCTTGGCCCCCAGATCGACCTCTTTGAAGGTCGGTTGCAGGCCCTTGAGCGGCGCGGCGCGGGTCAGCAGCACTTTCCAGCCGGCCATCGCCGAGTCCTGCGTGCGGTAAGAGGCGAGATACAGGGTCTCGCCGGTGGTGTGGCGTTGCGCGGTGGTGTGCTTGGCCGGGGCCGCCGCCCGTGTGGTTGTCCGCTTGGATGACGGAGCCGGGGCCGGTGTCGCCGTCACGACCGGCACGGGGGCAGGGGCGGGCGTTGTCTGCCGCACGGCGGCCGTGGTGGCGGTGGGGCGCAGTTCGAACAGCCAGCCGTCGGCCACCGACATCATGCGGGTGCCGTTGGCGACGTAGCGGGCGAACGGCCGGCCGCCGCAGGTGACGTCCAGCACCAGCCCCTGTTCGGACGACGGCGCGTCGATGCCCAGCGCGGTGGCCAGCATGCCCGGCGCCACCGTATAGGTCGGCTGGCCGCAACTGCGGCCCAGCGGATCGGTGGCTGTGGTGGGCGTGATGGCGATGGTCTGGCCTTCGGGCGCGGGCACGCCGGCCAGGGGAACCGAGCCGGCCGGCCACGCATGGACCACGGTCCAGGCGCCGACAAACGTCTGGCTCAGGGCGTTGGGCGGGGGCTCCAGAGTGGAACAGGCGCTCAGGCCGATCAGCCCGATGGTCAGCAGCAGGGAACGTGTCAGCCTCATCCCAGGACATCCAATAGCAGTTTGCGCCGGTTCAACGGTTGAACCGGGCGGGCGTTGTTGGGAAACAGTGCGGCGAAGGACTGCAACTGCTGCGGCGAGGCGGTGACCGGCTGGCGGAACACCGCCCACGATACCACCTCGCTGCATGGCGGCGTGGTCAGCGATCCGGCATAGCGCCAGGTGGTGGGATCGGCCGGCAGCAGATGGATCGGGGAGATCGCCGCGGCGGCATCACGGGCCGAGCCGGGCAGCGGCGGCATCAGATCCCAGATGGCTGCCAGGGTGGGATGGGCAGGGCCTTCGACGAACATCACCCCCAGCACGGCCAAGCCAGTCGGGCCGCGATGGACGAAATGCGCTTCAAGCGGATAGTGGACGCCGTCCACCGTGTGCTCGCTGGGATGGTGGAAATGGAACTGAAGCAGTTGGAAGAAATCGCCGTCGAGCATCATGCTGGAGCCGGGCGCCACGTCGACCTGAATGGTATGGCCGTTGTTGAGCACCCGCAGCGGCGTGTCCCCCCATTGCAGCACCGGATTGCCGGTGACCGCGGGAATCGCCCGGGTCAGGTTGACCGGCGACTGCTCGCGTCCGGTGCTGCACGCGGCGTATTCGGATGACAGCCTGCCCCAGGTCTCCGGGGCGGTCTTGCCCGAATAGCTCCAATGCGGTGCCTGACCGTGCGATTCCGAGGCTACCGCCAAGCAGCTCGGGCAGGCGCACACCGCAGCCGCAGCGGCACTCAGGAAGGTTCGACGATGCATGAGGGCCCCCAATTGCTGCCCCGAGAATGAGTCGACAGCTTACGTGTGGTTTGCCAGAGCGGCAAGATCGAGTTGCCTCGTCCGTGAGGGTGGAACTCGGCACCGTGCTGGAGTATACCCCTTGCTTTACAACAATTTCGCAGATGCGCCAGAGGATTGACATGGCCGACAAGTGGAGCCCGGATAGCTGGAGAGCCAAACCGATCCAGCAAGTCCCCGATTACCCGGATGAAAAGAGGCTGACCGAGGTCGAGTCGACGCTGCGCAACTTTCCGCCGCTGGTGTTTGCCGGCGAGGCCCGGCGGCTGAAAAAGGCTCTGGCCAAGGTCGCCGAGGGCAAGGCGTTCCTGCTCCAGGGGGGCGACTGCGCCGAAAGCTTCTCCGAATTCCACCCCAACAATATCCGCGACACGTTCAAGATCCTGTTGCAGATGGCGGTGGTGCTGACCTTCGGTGCCGCCTGCCCGGTGGTCAAGGTCGGCCGCATGGCCGGTCAGTTCGCCAAGCCGCGCTCGGCGCCCTATGAGACCATCGACGGGGTCGAACTGCCGTCTTATCGCGGCGACATGGTCAACGGCCCCGATCCGGTGCTGGCGATGCGCATTCCCGATCCCGAGCGGATGGTGCGGGCCTATAATCAATCGGCGGCGACGCTGAACCTGCTGCGGGCCTTCGCTCAGGGCGGTTTCGCCGATCTGCACCGGGTGCATCAGTGGAACCTGGGCTTCGTCGCCGGTCCGCAGGGCGAGCGTTATCGCGAACTGTGCGACCGTCTGGGCGAGACTCTGGCGTTCATGGAAGCCTGCGGCATGACCAGCGAGTCGGCGCCGCAGCTTCGTGAAACCGATTTCTTCACGTCGCACGAGGCGTTGCTGCTGTGGTACGAGCAGGCGCTGACCCGCATCGACTCGACTACCGGCGACTGGTACGACTGCTCCGCCCACATGCTGTGGATCGGCGACCGGACTCGTCAGCTTGACGGCGCCCATGTGGAATTCCTGCGCGGCGTTCAGAACCCGATCGGCTTCAAGGCCGGCCCGACCACCACCGCCGACGACCTGCTGCGGCTGGCCGACACGCTCAACCCGACCAACGAACCCGGCCGCATCACCGTCATCAGCCGGATGGGCGCCGATCAGGTGGACGTCAAGCTGCCGGCGCTGATCCGCGCGGTGCAGCGCGAAGGCAAGTCGGTGGTGTGGGCCTGCGATCCCATGCACGCCAACACCATGAAGGCCGGCGACTTCAAGACCCGCTCGTTCGACCGCATCCTTGCCGAGGTCACGGGCTTCTTCGCCGTCCATCGCGCCGAGGGCACCCATGCCGGCGGTGTGCATTTCGAGATGACCGGCCAGGACGTCACCGAATGCATCGGTGGCGCTCAGGCGATCACCGCCGCCGATCTGGGCGACCGCTACCACACCATGTGCGATCCCCGGCTCAACGCCACCCAGGCGCTGGAGCTGGCCTTCCAGATCGCCGAGGCCCTGAAGGACGAGCGCTATCAGGACCGCCGCCGTCAGGCTGCCGCGTCATGAGCGGGGGGGATGCCGGCCAGGGCGGCGCCAAGCCCGCGGAATACTCGCCCGATCTGGCCGGTATCCCGCAATGGACCGATCACTACTTCCTGCGCACCAAGCAGGTTGTCGGCAAGTTCGGTGATCAGACGGTGACCTACGCCGTGTTCATGCGCCGTCCGGTGCTGTATGCGGCGCGGCTGATGCTCGACTGGCTGCGCTACGTCACCACCGAACGCGGTATCGACGTGCGCATCGACGAGCAATTCCAGGAAGGGGACTGGGTCGGCGCCGGTGAGCCGATGGTCTATCTGACCGGCTCGCTGTTTCATCTGGTCGATCTGGAAACCATCTATCTGCAAAAGCTGGGAGCGGCCTGCGTTGCCGCCAACAACGCCTATACCATGTGCATCGACCTGCCGGGCATCGCCTTCATGGCCATGGACGCGCGTCATTGCGCCGGCGGAGAGATGGCCGAGCTGATGGCCTATGCCGCTTCGGTCGGCTCGGCGGCGGCGCGGCGCAAGGGGGCGAAGGGCTTCGTCGCCAATGCCACCGACGCGACCGCTCATTTCTTCGGCACCTCCGGCGGCCGCGGCACCATGCCGCACGCCCTGATCGGCTACGCCAAGTCGACGGTGCGGGCCGCCGAAATGTTCCACGAGACCTTCCCCGACGACTCCATTACCGTGCTGGTGGACTATTTCGGCCAGGAGGTCACCGACGCCCTGGCGGTGTGCCGACGCTTTCCCGAACTGGCGGCCGATGGCCGCATCCTGGCGCGGCTCGACACTCATGGCGGGCGGTTCCTTGAAGGTCTTGACCCGCAAAGCTCCTATGCCGTGCTGGAACGCCACGTCCCGGAAGCCATCCGCGGCTACCGCACCGAGGCCGAACTGCGTTCTCTGGTCGGCACCGGCGTGTCCGCTGCCGCCTGCTGGCATATGCGCGAACAGTTGGATTCCGCCGGTTTTCCAGCGGTCAAGATCGTCGCCTCGTCGGGCTTCTCGCCGGCCAAGTGCAAGGCGATGTCCTATGCACGGGCGCCCATCGACCTGATCGGCACCGGCTCCTACCTGCCCGACATCTGGACCGAAACCTACGCCACCGCCGACATCGTGTCCTATGACGGTGAGCCGCGGGTCAAGATCGGCCGCGAGTTCCTGCTGCGGCGCAAGCCATAGGAAGGGGCGACCGTTAACCACAGAGGCACAGAGACGCAGAGAAAGGCACAGAGAGAACATCGCTCAGAGAGAAGAAATCTCCCTCTCAACCGGGCAATATCTCTGTGCAACCTCTGTGTCTCTGTGTCTCTGTGGTTAACTGGCCCCCTACCCGCCGCACCGGCTTGCGACCGGCGCCCCCCTGCGCTACATAGGCGACGCGCATATCTTCGGAGGCCCCATGGCGATTTACGTGATGAAGGATCTGACTCGCGCCTACCCGGGCGGCAAGGAGGTTCTGAAGAACATCACGCTCGCCTTCTACCCCGGTGCCAAGATCGGCGTGCTCGGCCCCAACGGCGCCGGCAAGTCGACATTGCTGAAGATCATGGCCGGGCTCGCCTAAAGACCGCGTCGCCGCGCGTCGCCATGTGTCGCGCCGGAGACATCCGTCCTGAAATAGCCGATCGAACTCTGCAGCAGAGACGACTGGCTGGCCAGTTCGGTGGCCGTCGACGTCATCCGCTCGGACGCGGCCGAATTTTCTTGCGTTACCTTGTCCAACTGCTGGATCGCCAGGTTGATCTGTTCGGCACCGATATTCTGTTCCCGGCAAGCGGCGCTGATCTCCTCGACCAGTTCGGCGGTCTGACGAATATCCGGGACCAGCTTGGCCAACTGCTGACCAGCCTTGTTGGCGGTGCCGAGGGAATTTCCCGAAAGTTCGCCGATTTCCCCGGCCGCGGCCTGAGCCCGCTCGGCCAATTTGCGCACTTCCGAGGCGACAACAGCGAAGCCCTTGCCATGTTCCCCCGCCCGAGCCGCTTCGATGGCGGCATTCAAGGCCAGCAGGTCGGTCTGACGGGCTATCTCACTCACGATGGAGATCTTCCCGGCGATGCTTTGCATGGCCTGTATCGCAGCATCGACCGCGTGGCCTGTGGACTGGGCGGCGGTCGCCGCGTCCAGGGCGATCTTCGCGGTCTGTCCGGCGTTCTCGGTGTTTTGGCGGATGTTGGCCGTCATCTGCTCCATCGAGGCGGAAGCCTCTTCGGAGGCCGCAGCCTGCTGCGCGGCCCCTTGAGACAGCATCTCGGCCTCAAGCGACAGGGTCTTGCTGCCGGCCGCCACATAATGGGCGGCATCCGATGTCTCCCCGACCACACCGCGCAGCCGCTCCAGCATGGTTTCCAGCGCAATACCCAGGGCGTCGCGGTCGGACAGGCGCCGAATCTCCGCCGCCAGGTCACCTTCGGCGATGCGGCCTGCAATGGCTGTAGTGGTGCGCAGATTGCCGATGACGACGGAGATCGAACGCATCATCTCGCCGGTTTCATCGTGCTGCATCGTTTCGCCAAGCTCAATGGAAACGTCACCTGCGGCCAATTCCGCCATGGCCTTAGTCACGGCGCAGATGGGCGCCGAAATGGCGCGGCCGATGAGCACGGCGCTCAACATCGACAGCAGCATGGCTGCAACCATCGCACCCCCCACCTCGCCGAGTCCGCCGCGCAGCACATCATCCGCCACCTTGTTCGTGTCCGCCGCACGTTGTGCCGCCAGGGCCACCAGCTTCCCCGCCAAAGCCTGGGTCTGCAGGAATTTGGAATGGGTGTCGCTCATGAACATGGTCGCAAGGGTCGCATCCGTGTCCATCATATCGACCGTCTGCTTGAGAGACCCCTGGTAGGACTCCGATGCTTCGCGAAGAGCATTCATCAGTTCGGCATCAGTTTCCACACAGCCCGCCTGCAATCGGGCGGTGAAGTCTGGCAGAGCTGCCAAGCCAGCCGCCAACTGACGCTTGGCTTCGTCCACCGCCTTGCCCTCAAGGTTGGCGGTCTTCCATGCTACCGCCCGGAACAGGGCCGCATGGGTTTCCGACAACAGACTCGACCACATCAGCCCGGCCGCATTAAGGGCGCTGGCGCGGGCCGAGAGAGCGCTTGCCTCCCTGTTCGAGAGATAGGATTGATAGAGGACAAGGGCGACAACAATCATCATGGCGGTTGCGATCGCGGGGGCCAAAATCGATTTTGTCGCGATTTTCAGGTTTCCGATTACTTTCATGATACTCGTGCCCCCGCAACGCTGGCCTCTATTTACTCTCTGGCAGCTTTTCATAAGCCCCGGAAAGCACCCGATAGCCATCGACATTGACGACATAGGCCTTCTTCGTTGCCGGCTTCTGCGTCACGGGGTTTTTCCAGATATATTCAACCCAGGTCTCCTTTTCGACGGCGGCAACCTCGCGATAGAAGAACTTTCCATTGATATCCTGCAGATTCCAGAAGTTCTTCCCGTTCATAGCGGTATTGGCGCCGTTGAGTGGCTGGGTTCCGTCGGCGGTCACAACGGCAATGTACAGATCCCGGTCATGCCATTCACCGCCCGGCGTTCCGAATGCGGCAAAAGCCTTTTCGGCACCAACGGTCTTAACGTATTCGGCCGCACGCAGGGCCATCGCCTTCGCCTCATCGGGCGTCGCCATCTCCTGGGCGCACACCGATTGAGTGGAAAAGGCGATCATGGATAACAAAGCAATAATATACTTTCTCATGGTGCCCCCTTCGTCTTTCTATTGCCGCTTGGCGAATATACCGCCCCTGGAATAGAGCCAAGTGCCGCAGTTTTGGCGCGACCGAGTTCAACGGTGCCGATTCGGCTCAGCCTACGGGGAAAAAGTCGTCAACCGCAGCGGGAGCATATTCCTTTTTGGCTAGGAAGGCGCAGTAGCATGCGTATAAAGAGGTAATCCGAACGTCTAGAGCATTTTCCGACCAAGTCGAAAAATGCTCTCATTGTTCGTAACTGCCCAGGTTGGTGGGCAGTCAGGCGATCGCCAGCTTGGCAATGAGGACGGCCGAGGGGGCCTTGAACGCGTCGAGGACGTTCCATCCCTGCTTTCGGGCGGTGTCGGCGGTACCGCGCAGG
>Ga0209515_10008450_pt1 | contig 12015 bp, 13 predicted proteins | sample Subgroupgradi54m_FD_187454 | JGI IMG/M metagenome (GOLD analysis project Ga0209515, IMG submission 187454) | Subsurface groundwater microbial communities from S. Glens Falls, New York, USA - GMW60B uncontaminated upgradient, 5.4 m (SPAdes)... ... | reverse complement strand
CGCAAGTTATTGCGCTTCAACTGCTGTGTGGCTTTCTGCTCATCAATCAATTGGAGTACCACAACCGCTTATGCTTTTCGGGACTGAAGAGCAGAAGAAGAAATATTTGCCGCGGTTTTCTAAAGGAGAAGTTTCAGCCTTTGCGCTTACAGAACCTAATGTGGGTAGCGACCCCGCCAATATGACTACCACAGCAGTTCCGAGCGAAGATGGGAATCACTATATTTTAAATGGTGAAAAGCTTTGGTGTACCAATGGTCCCGCTGCCAGTGTCATTGCAGTAATGGCGCAAACGCCGCCTAAAGTTGTGAAAGGCCGAGAGAAAAAACAAATTACAGCTTTCATTGTCGAAACAAATTGGAGCGGGGTTGAAACTGTTCACCGCTGCCGGTTTATGGGGCTTAACGGCATTCAAAATGGACTCATTCGTTTTAAAAATGTCAAAGTACCAAAGGAAAACATTCTTCTTGGTTTGGGTCAAGGTTTGAAACTTGCCTTAATTACTTTAAATACAGGCCGTCTCACAATGCCGGCGGCCGTTACAGCAGGCGCTAAATGGTGTTTGGCAGTGACGCGCAAGTGGGCCAATGAACGGAATCAATGGGGTGCTCCTGTTGGACATCATGAAGCAGTTGCGGCTAAAGTTGCTCAAATGACCTCGACCACCTTTGCAATGGAAAGTGTCACTTGGCTTTCAGCTGCTTTTGCGGATAAGAAAAATTTTGACATCAGACTTGAAGCTGCAGCATCGAAACTGTTTTGCACAGAAGCAAGCTGGCGCATTATCGATGCCACTGTTCAAATCAGAGGCGGACGAGGTTATGAAACAGCGGATTCTTTGAAAGCACGCGGAGAAGCCGGAATTCCGGTTGAACGCGTTATGCGGGATTCGCGCATTAATACCATTATTGAAGGCACTAGCCAAATCATGCGTCTTTTTATCGCGCGCGAAGCACTAGACCCTCACGCCAGACGAATTTTGCCGCTTTTAAGTAAGGAAGTAGGTATTTTCACAAAACTAAAACTGGTTTTAAATCTCATCTTGTTTTATATGTTTTGGTATCCAAAACAGTGGCTTTATTGGTTGGTGACTAAAGACATGAGTCAGATCCCGGAAGAGCTTAGGCATCATGCTTCATTTGTCAATCGATCAAGCCACCGTTTAGCGCGAGATTTATTTCATGCAATGATGCTTCATCAGCAAGGGCTTGAGAAAAAACAGCGCTTGCTTGGCCGAGTTGTCAATATCGGTACAGACTTATTTGCAATGGCGGCAAGTTGCGCTCGAGCGGCGCTTTTAATTTCCAAAAATCCTCAAGACAAAAGCTCGATTGAATTGGCAGATCTTTTTTGCCGAGATGCCACCAAAAGAGTCCGCATGCATTTCCGTTCCATATTTAAAAATGATGATGCTTACGCGTACCGCATCGCCCGAAATGCGCTTGACGGGAAATACAGCTGGCTTGAAGATGGGATTATCCCACCTCCTTAAATCTCATTGATTTTATAAACCGATCGCTTTAAACTCAACTTCACTATGGAACTATCACCAATAGCCTTTCTCGGGATTTTCTTAAGCGGCCTCGCCCTCAACCTTACTCCCTGTGTGTATCCGATGTTTTCTGTAACTGTCGCTCTTTTTGGGGGCCGCAATGAAAAGCGCCTCCCAGTCGCATTCGGGAAAGCATTTCTTTATGTAGCCGGTATGGCTTCGATGTACAGCTTTCTTGGAGTTTTTGCGGCTGTAACGGGAAGTTTTTTTGGAGCTATAATCCAAAATCAATGGATACTTTTGGCAATCTCTCTTCTGATGTTTATCTTGGGACTCAGTATGTTTGGTCTTTATGAATTTCAAGTACCTTCTGCAGCATTAAATTGGATCGGGGGGAAACGAAGAGCGGGGAACATCGGAATTTTTCTTTCTGGACTTTTTGTCGGTATTTTTGCAGCACCTTGTATCGGGCCGCCTATCGTAGCGCTCCTTACCCTTGTAGGAGAATTAAGCAACCCCTTATCTGGATTTTTGGTATTTTTTGTTTTGGCACTTGGCCTTGGGCTTCCTTATCTTATTTTAGGTACGTTTTCGGGTTTGCTTACCAAACTTCCGAAATCAGGCGAATGGTTGGTGTGGATTAAGAAAATATTTGGCGTTGCGCTTCTAGGTCTTTCGCTTTTTTATCTTGTCCTTTCGCTTTACCCTGACTTTCTCCCACTTGTGATTCCCGCCACGTTTGTAACAGGTGGAGTTTATCTTGGTTTCTTAGATCAAACCGGAAATAAAACCTCAGTTTTTAAGATCATTAAGCGATTAGTAGGTATAACAGCTATTTTAGCGGCCGCATTATTTTTTCAATCTAAACCAACCGTGGGAGTTGTGTGGAAACCTTATACACTTGAAAAAATCAGTTCGGCAAAACAAGCGGGAAAACCGGTTGTGATTGATTTCTACGCTGATTGGTGTATTCCTTGTCATGAACTTGAGCGCTATACCTATTCAAATCCTCAGGTAATCCAGGCGCTTGAACCATTTGTGCGGCTCAAAGTGGATGCAACCAATCCAAGCACACCCAAAACGATGGAACCTGTGGAGCGTTTTGAAGTATTAGGAGTTCCCACCGTTTTGTTTCTTGATCCAAAAGGCAGGGAAGTTCCCAAAGCACGGATTACGGGATATGCTTCGGCAGCGGAATTCTTGAAAACCATTGAACTTGTTCAGAAAACATTTAAACATGAATCTTCTAAATGAAATTGCAGATCTAGTCAAGAAAGCAATCCCCGACGCTCAAGTTCAAGTTGAGGACATGACGGGTACGGGGGACCATTTCCAAATTTCCGTAGTCTCGTCTGCTTTTAAAGGAAAGACACTGATCGACCAGCATCGATTGGTTCAGGAATCTCTTCAGATGGCATTTGAAGACGGGCGAATTCACGCCGTTCAGATTAAAACCCAGACACCGGATCGAGAAGTCAAAAAGCATTCACAAAAAGACGATTTTCACATAATCGAATAATGTTATCAAAAGGGGGAAGTTATGTCTCAGGATGTATTGGAACAAATTAAATCGGATATTAAATCCAATAAAATTTTGATTTATATGAAAGGAACGCCACAATCTCCGCAGTGCGGATTCTCATCTGCAACGGTCCAGCTCTTTAAGAGCTTTGGAGTTCCGTTTGCAACACGTGACATCATTGCCAATCCGGAACTGAGGCAGAAGCTCCCCGAATTTTCTAACTGGCCTACTTTCCCTCAGGTATTTATCAATGGCAAGCTGATTGGGGGCTGTGACATCGTTCATGAAATGCATGAACACGGAGAGCTGGAACCGCTGATTAAAGAGGCGTTGAGTTCTTAAATTTTAGATGGGGCGTAACCCCTTGCATTATGAGGAAGAAGTAGAAGGTGGTTTTTTATCTTTGGAAAGAAAATTAACGCGAGGTTCTTCGCCGCGTCTGAGGCGGCCTATGTTGGCTCGGTGGTTGTAGATTAGAAGTGCAACAAGCGCTAAAGTGATAAGAAAAATTTCGGGGAAAGACACCATATGTCGATGAAAAATGATCAGAAGAATTGGAAAAGTAGCAGCAGCAACAATTGAAGCTAGTGAAACATAACCCCAAATCAGAAAACAAGATCCCCAGATCAAAATCGCAAGAACCGTAGCAAAAGGAAAAATTCCAATCAAAGCACCCGCCGACGTTGCAATTCCTTTTCCTCCTTTTAGCCCAAGCCATGGAGTCCAAGTGTGGCCCGCAATTGCAGCCGCACCAAATAAAAATTGTTTTAGAGGAATACTTATTTCTGGAAAAGCATCTGAGGTGGGAGCCAGTAAAGCAGTGGCAATCAATCCCTTCAAGATATCAATAATGAGAACAAAACTTCCCCATTTTTTTCCCATGATCCGGAAAACATTGGTAGCGCCAACATTGCCACTTCCGTGTTCTCGGATATCAATTCCTTTGACATGTTCAGCGACAAGGTATCCTGTAGGGATGGAGCCAATCAGGTAAGCGACGATAATCCAAATAATGTTTTGTACAAATTCCATAGATGTTTTAATATAGTTACTTTATTATGAAAAAGCAAGCAAAAGAGAAGGTAAAATGATTACCTCAATGGTGTTTTTCCCAACCAAGGAATTTTCATTAAAACCAGAAAGCTTTGGTCTGGCTGCAGACGATGTTTGGTGCGAGACAAAAGATGGCGTTCGAATCCACGGTTGGTTTCTCCAATCCAAAAATCCAACTCTATATCTTTTATTCTTTCATGGCAATGCCGACAATATTTCTATCCGCCTGCCTAAAGTAAAAGAATGGGTGAGTCGCGGCATCTCTGTTTTACTTGTCGATTATAGAGGTTACGGTAAGAGCGGAGGAGAAATCAAGCACGGAAACGATATTTGCATGGATGCTCAAGCTGCTTTAAAATGGCTTCTGGAAAAGAAAAATTCTAATCCTTCCGATATCATTCTTTATGGAGAATCAATTGGGGCTGTACCGGCTATCGAACTGGCAACAAAAGAAAAGTTCAAAGCTATCATTCTAGAGGCGCCGTTCACTTCCCTGAAGGAGCTTGCAAAACATCATTATGGTATGGCGCCTGACCTCTTGTTAAAGGATTTCCTTTTGGATAGTGAGTCTAAAATCTCTCAAATCAAAAGTCCGGTTTTTGTCCTACATGGGACAGATGATGAAGTTGTTCCATTTTCCATGGGAAAACGTTTATTCGAAAAAGCGCCAGAGCCAAAGCAATTTTTTGAAATTAAAGGAGCGCACCATAACGATATTTCCTTAGTAGGCGGAAAAGATTTTTTTGAGCGCCCATTTCAGTTTGCAGTCAACTCGTAGTTTAAGCTGTTTTTTAGTTCGCAGGCGTCTTTTTAAAGCCTTTCAATAATTTCAATTTTCTCTCCGAAGACAGCTTTCTAAAACAAATTAAATTTTCTTTTTGTAAGTTTTTTCTGTCTCGTCACTTCAAACGCACGCGATTCCATGTTATATTTTTAGAGGCGCAAGCCCTAAGGAGTTTTAACCCCAACCCATGGAGGACCGAAAAGTAGCAATTTTTATCGATGATGATTCTGATTTTTTAGAGCTAATTCCCGAAGTTATTTCCCACCCTCATTATGAGATTAGAACTTACCGAGCGGTCAATGGGTACCGAATCATTGATGAAATTATCAAAATCAGGCCGGACGTTCTTTTTATTGATTTCTTTCTCCCGCGCGCAAATGGCGGTCAGATTCTCCCCATTTTGAAAGCAGTCCAAACACTTACCCATCTTCCGATTTACTTCGTTACAGGGTATTCAGAGCCTGAGGTCCTTCCATTTTTGAAAGGCTTAGATTACGATGGGATTATCCTAAAAAGCAGCGCTTTAAGAGAAGCGGTCACACGTGTTTTGGACCAATTAGACCACCCTGTTTCAACTTAAGCCTGGTTGCAGCAGTCTCTTTTAAAAAACCGAAGGTTGATAAATTCAAATTGATTCTTAACGGTTTCCCTCCTAAACTATTACCTACCAATGAAATACCGTTGCAGCCACTGTAACCATATTTTTGAACTTCAAGACCGCGAATTTCACCGCTGTCCGAACTGCTTTTGGACAACCTCTTTAGTGCCTGTTGGCAGAGAGAGCGGACAGGTTTCAATCCCCAACGTGATTTCTCCGGTATCTCAGGAACCCAAGATCCAGAAGACCATTCCAAAAAAACCAATCATTGTTTTAGTTGCCGTTGGTTTGATTGGAGGGTTGATCTTTATCTTGTTTAAAACAGGAGTTTCAATTCCGAATTTTTCGATTCATCTTCCCAAATTTCCAACGTTATCTCACAAATTGGAAAGTTCTAAGTCCGAACTCGCGCAGGCTTCTCAGAAAAAGCAGCCTTCGAAAGCCGCAAGGTCTCTTCTTACGAGCGAAGAACACGCTCAATTGGTAGAATCTTTTAAGGTTACTATTCCGCGTAAGTTGAGTGAAGATGAAGAAGAAATTTTAAAGAAACAAGTTTCTTTACCGGCAAAACTTGCGGAGAAACCAAAGATTACGGTATGGAAAAAAGAAGATTTCGAAAAAATGATTGAATCTGAGCAGCAAAAGAGAAAAATTCTGCTCGGCTGGTTGTATGTACGCAGTCTCACGAAGACCTTCGAAAAATATTATCCTGCCGCAGTTCAAGTTTTTGATAAAGGTAACTATGCAGAGTCGCGCGGGCTTTTTATTCAATCGCTTTTGTTCCCAGTTTATCAAAATAATCCGAAGATTCACCGGGCGGTAGCTTTGGTGATGCTTAGGCCTTACATTAATGATGTGATCGGTAAGATTGCCATTCTCAATCAATATTTATTAACTCAAAATTTGTCGACGGAGGCTCATGGAATTTTCGAATCTTATCAAGCTTTGTTCCCGGTTTTGGAACTTCATGAATGGGATCACGCGCTCCAAATGATTGCAGGCCTTAAAACGCGAATTACCGCATTTCAAAATCGTCCTCAAGATGCCAAGACAGATTATCCGCCGGCTTTCGGCCAGATTGATACCGAACTTCAGGCTGCTATTCAAGCAGAAGCAGGGCCAAAACCGGAAGCCGCTGTAAATCTTAGAGCGCTTATCGTCGATCTTGATCTTAAGGAAAAAATAGCGCGCCAAAATACAGCCGAAGAGCTTTCGAAAATTCAAAAACAATATGAACAAGCCATTGAAATGCTCAAGCAAGGCAATTGGCAAGAGGCACGCGACGTTCTATTGGCAATTGAGTATCCTTCAGAATTAGTTGAAGAAGCGAGAAAAAAATTAGGACTGATTGAAAAGATGTTTGCCCTTGAAGAGGCAAAAACCAAGAAGAAATAAGCGTTTTAAACGAGGAGGAGTACTCTAATGGCAGAAAATGAAAAGCAATTAGGCACAACTGATACTGGGATTAAACCCAATGTTGCAGGTTTGCTCGCTTACGTTTTAGGTTTTATAACAGGTTTGATTTTTCTCCTGATCGAAAAAAATAATAAGTTCGTCCGTTTTCATGCGATGCAATCTATCGTTGTTTTCGGAATTATTTTTGTAACCCAGTGGATCCTTTCTCTGATTCCCGTCTTGGGAGTAATCGCAAGCGGTCTTTTGTCGATCTTAGGAGTTGTGCTTTGGGTTGTGTTGATGGTAAAGGCTTATCAGGGAGAACAATACAAACTTCCTTGGGCAGGAGAAATTGCTGAGAAAAATTCTTAAAAGTTTTATTACTTAAATTTCAAGTACTTGCCAGTTCCTCATTCATTAAGTTCCAAACTTTTTTCTTAAGCACATCATAATCTTCTTCAGAGTAATGAACAACTTCAATCGGAGGGAGCACTTTTACAGAGCCACTCACTTTCGTTGCTATCGTCGCGTTGCCTTTAGAGATGGCCTCACCAGTTCCGCGTAATACAATCGGAACGATTGGTTTCTTGGCAAGCAAGGCAAGTTTAAATGCCCCGTTCTTAAATTCACCCAACGATCCAGTTCGACTTCTAGTGCCTTCCGGAAAGAAAAGCACGGAAACATTTTTTTCAAGCCACCCCTGTGCCTCCCGAAAGCTGTCACGGATACTTCCATGTTCTCCTCGTTTCAAAGGGATATAACCGAGAAGCGACATGGTCCAGCCAAAAAATGGGATTTTAAAAAGGCTATCTTTTGCAATCCATTTGAAATTTTTCCCGAGGCAATAAAGACATACGATATCAGCAAGGCTGGTATGATTAGCAACTAAGACATAAGCAGTATTTTTTTTGATATGGGAACGGCCCGAAATTTTTATGTGCCAAAACGGATTAATTTGAACAATGAGTTTTCCCCAGAGGTTTGCAACGCGATAGGTGATTTTACCGTTCCAGTCAAATGGCTTGAGGACAGCGATAGCCGTAAAGGTAAGAAGAGTGTCGAGAGCAATAAAGGCCCAAGTCAAAACTGCTAAAGTTAAACTGCTAAATCGTTTAAGGGATTGTTTCATTGTGGATTATAATACCACAAAAGGGGAGTTCGAGAAAAGCCCGCTTTCACGTAAATATTATTTTGCAGGTTTATAAAAAAAGAATATACTAATTTTATGACGCAATTTGATTTATTTGATACCACTCAAAATAAAATTTTGGATGTTAAAACCTACCCTGAATTCAAAGAAGCTCTTGCCAAATCTAACTGTACCAAGTGCGCTTTATCTTCTTCTCGTCACAATATCGTAGTAGACCGAGGCAATCCCAACGCAAAAGTGCTCATGGTCGGTGAAGGGCCTGGAGAAAATGAAGATCTTCAAGGGAAGGCTTTTGTGGGGCGTGCCGGACGGCTTCTTGATGAATTAATGAAAGGGGTTGGATTCGATACGAATCAAGAAAGTCTAATTATTAATGTGGTAAAATGCCGACCCCCCGAAAATCGTGCTCCTAAACAAGAAGAAGTGGATGCTTGTTCGCCATTTTTGAAAAAGCAAATGGCGCTGGTAAAACCTAAAATCATTTTGCTTTTGGGGGCAACAGCTTTGAAACATATGATTAAAGATAAAAAAGAATTTTCAATGCAGCACGAAGCAGGAAATTTTTTTGACCACCCTAATTTTCCCGGAGTAAAATTTATGGTACTTTACCATCCGGCGTTTATTCTGAGAGATCCTCGAAAGAAACCAGTAATGATTGAACATCTAAAACGGTTCAAAAATTACTGGGATTCCAATCAATAACGTTTCATTAAAGGATCGATAGTTTCCGCCCACGCATCAATTCCCCCTTGAAGATTTTTTACGTTTTTAAATCCATTTCGCGTAAGCCATAAAGTCACTTGAGCACTTCTAATTCCATGGTGGCAATAAAGAACAATAAAATCTTTTGGGTTTAATTCAGAAATTCTTTTTGGAAAATCTCTCAAGGGTATAAGCTTCGCGCCGGCTAAATGACAAATTACGTGTTCAGCCGGTTCGCGGACATCGACAATTAACACTTGTGTTCCACCATCTAAAATCGATTTGAGTTCTTCGGGAGTTATTTCCATATGTGAGGCGTTATCCTACTATTTTAGTATAAGTTCGTGATTTTCAGTAACTTAAACTGCGGAATTTTTCTTGACTCAACAAGATAGGTTGTTACAATAACTCTTTAATCTTCTATTTATACCAAGTAAATACCAAACCGAATTTTCTATCAATTTAAAGCAGGAGCTTCTTATGAAAATCTATGACGATATTACCCAAACCATCGGAAATACCCCTCTTGTCCGCTTAAAGAAGGTAACTCAGGGAGTGGATGCGGAAATAGTTGTAAAGTGCGAGTTTTTCAATCCGCTTTCAAGTGTCAAAGACCGAATCGGCGTGAGCATGATTCAGGATGCCGAGAAGAAGGGGTTAATTGATAAAAATACCGTTATTATCGAACCTACCAGCGGGAATACGGGGATTGCACTTGCTTTCGTTTGCGCCGCGAAAGGGTATCGATTGATTTTAACCATGCCTGAAACCATGAGTCTTGAGCGCAGGATGTTACTTCGGTTATTAGGTGCAGAAGTTGTTCTGACACCGGGCTCCGGAGGAATGAAAGCAGCTATCGCAAAAGCAGAAGAACTGATTAGCCAAAACAAAAATTCTTTTATGCCGCAGCAATTTAAAAACCCGGCCAATCCTGAAATTCACCGAAAAACCACTGCCGAAGAAATTTGGCGGGATACAGATGGAAAAGTAGACATTTTAATTTCCGGAATCGGAACCGGCGGAACGATCACCGGTGTTGCAGAAGTGATCAAGCCGCGAAAACCATCTTTCAAAGCGATCGCAATAGAACCTGTGGAATCACCCGTTCTTTCTGGCGGAAAACCCGGCCCGCACAAAATTCAAGGAATTGGTGCAGGTTTTATCCCGGATATTTTGAACACCAAGATCATTGATGAAATTGTTCAAGTTTCAAGTGATCAAGCCTTCAAAATGGCCCGCCGTCTTGCCAAAGAAGAAGGAATTCTCGCTGGTATTTCTTCCGGAGCTGCTGTGCACGCAGCGATTGAAGTAGCGAGAAGACCTGAAAATAAAAAGAAATTGATCGTTGTTATTCTTCCAAGTGCAGGCGAGCGATATTTGAGCACTGCGCTAACTGAAGACGTTCGGGAAGTTGCGACCGCTCACGCTTAAGATTTGAAAACACTTTTTAGGAGAAGGGGTCAAGTCCTATAAAATGTAGGGTTGACCCCTTTTGCTTTCTATGAAACAAGCAGTTCTGTTAGTGGGTCATGGCAGTAAAATGGCGGGCTCGAGCGATGCGATTAATCAAGTTATCGAAGCCCTCCGCAAAAAAGAACCCGCCACTATTTTCCAAGCCGGTTTTTTAGAAATTCAATCTCCCAACATTCCTGATGGAATCGAAGTTTGTTTGAATCAAGGAGCGGACGAAGTTATTGTCATCCCTTATTTTGTGCAAGCAGGAAAACACGTTGTGCAGGATATCCCCAGGATTGTTTCGGAAGTCAAAGCAAAATATCCGCATAAGAACATTCGTCTAGCTGAATACCTTAGCTTTGATCCTCGGATTGTTTCGGTTGTTGAAGATCGAGTCCGTCAAGCGCGCGAAGGCGTAAAAACATCCTAGAATTGCAACTCTCTTTAGTGTTAGCATTTCTCCTATGAGCCGAGACGGCGTTTCTTCTCTTTTGAAATCTGCTTTGGTGGGTTTATTAGTCTCTATTTTTTATCTTGGTGTTATCCACCCTTTTTCTCTGTTTGAAATCCCAAAACTCAAAACACAAGATTTTTTATTTGCCGCAAGACATTTTTTTAATCGAAACCCTTCCGTTTTAAATAATTTTGTTCTGATTACAGTCGATGACGAATCGATTGAAAAAATCCATGAAAAGTGGCCTTTCAAACGGCGTATTTATGCGGAACTTCTTAATAAAATCACGGCTGTGAAACCACGCCTTGTAGGTTTTGATTTTATTTTTTCAGGGAAGGGCGACCCGGCAGATGATTTTCTTCTTGCACAAGCTTTACATGATTCAGGAAAAGTGATTCTTTCTTCTTTCGTTGATGCGCAAAGGAATTTTGTCCTGCCGTTAGAGGAATTTCGTGCCGAAGCGCAAGCTTCAGGCGTCGTTAATAAACTTTTAGACCGAGATCTAAACGTTCGCAGGGCTGGGCTTTTTTATCGCGACAAAGGAGGGAATGTCCTCGGATGGCCCTGGGAAGTTGAAATTATGATTTCGCTTTTGGAACTTGATCGGGCGAAATTTGAAATTGCGCATAATGGCGTATTGTTTAAATCAAAAATCGGCCAAGAGGTTTTTTTCATTCCCCTTTATGATTCGAAAGGAATAATGATTAATTACCGATTCAATTTGAATGATATTGAACATCTCCCGCTCTGGAAAGTGCTTGAGGAGAAAGATTTAGAGAAGCGGTTTAGCGGTAAGATAATTCTTGCAGGGTCTACTTCTAAAATTCTTCATGATTATTATCATACCCCGCTTGGCTTCATGCCCGGGATTGTCGTGAACATGAATCTACTTGCTAATTTGATGGCAAAGGACTTTCTCAAAAAAATCCCTCTCACAGTAAATGTTTTTTTCGTTTTTCTTTTTGTTTTTGTCGCTTCTTATTTAAGTTTGAACGGAAATGTATTGCGCAGTTTCATCCTTTTGAGTTTGGCGTCCGTTATTTTCTGCGGAGGTGTTTTCATTTTATTTTTAAATCATTATTTGGGCGATTACTTCAGTCCTTTTTTTGGAGGCTGGATTACTTTTCTTTCCATCGCTTTTTATCGTTATTTCCAAATGTTTTTTGAGAATATTCAACTTCGCGGAAAAGTGGTAACCGATCCGCTTACCGGACTTTTCAATCGCAGAGTTTTGGAATCAAGAATCGATAGCGAACTTGAAAAACTTGTAAGCGTGAAAGGAGCACGCAAGACAGATCCGATTTTCGAACTTTCGATTCTAATGATTGATATCGATAACTTTAAAAAAATCAATGATACTTACGGACATCAATTTGGAGACGATGTTTTAAAAAATATTAGTTTTTCCAT
>Ga0209515_10008449_pt1 | contig 12015 bp, 8 predicted proteins | sample Subgroupgradi54m_FD_187454 | JGI IMG/M metagenome (GOLD analysis project Ga0209515, IMG submission 187454) | Subsurface groundwater microbial communities from S. Glens Falls, New York, USA - GMW60B uncontaminated upgradient, 5.4 m (SPAdes)... ... | reverse complement strand
TCCATCACCGCCAGCCGTATCCGCTTGCTCCTCGTCGGGCCCAGCCACGCGTAGAACGCATCCATGCTCTCTTCTGAGCGATCCTTGCCCCCGAACCAGATCGGCCGCCGCCGCTCCAGGTCGCTGACCACGATCCGGTAGGTGTGTCCCCTGCGGATTGAGAGCTCGTCGATCCCGACCACCTTCGGCGCGGGCTTGCCCGCCCGGCGCAGTTGCTCGCGCATGTACTGCACCTCGAGGTCCTTGATCGTCTTCCAGTCCAGCCGCGTTTCCTCGGCCACGTCCTTGATCGTCATGGTCCGGCAGCGCCGCCCCACGAAGAAGGCGAAGCGCTTGGTGTAGAACGGGTTGTCCGCCAGCCAGCCGAGCTTCTCCTGCTTCACACTGGCGCACTGCTTGCAGTTGATACGGCGAATCTCCAGCTCCAGATGGATCCGCATCTCCCCGCAGGGCAGATCGCGGACTCGGCGTATCTTGCGGTCGTACCAAACTCTCTGAACGCAGCCACAGACCCCGCAACCCGTTTTTTTCCCCGCCGCTGAAGACGGATGACTCGCGCTCTCGGGTCACCGAAGATGCCCACAACGGTCGGGACTGGACGGAAGCCGGGGAAGCGGTAGGTATCCCACAGGTGTCGGTGTTTTCGCATCCGCCAATTATGCCAGATTTCTGGGCCATCAAAATAGCCTTCTTTCCGTCGAGAACGGACCGTTTCTCACGCTGTTTTTACCCACTTGCTTTGGAGAAGACCCAAAATTTTAAACTCTATGTGGTGGGGCTTTGAAGGGAGGGTGCTCAATTCTTTTCAAGCTCTTGGCGGGCCTGGCTGAGGAGTTTAACGCCCAAACCGGTGCGGTTCGATAATTCTGCCAAGGTCAAGGTATCCACTTCCACGTGTTCGTACTGCCGCAGGGATTCACCTAAAAGCGCCAGATACCCGGCCTCCGATGACTGATGGGTGATGGTACCCAATGCACTCTCAGACCGCTCAGAAAAGGCAACCTATAATCATCCAGACTTCGATATCCACCGTCACTCCAAAAAGAGATGCGCCAGGCTTTCCAGAATTTGAATCTCAAGCTAAATTTCTCTTCAGGAGCGTCCCCATCCGCCTCCCCCTGTGTTATTCCCTTGGCTTTAAAGAGACAAAGCAACGCGCGGATGGTTACAGCAGCCGCGAACACAACGGCCCCATACTGGCATAGACAGGAGATGGCAGTGTGATCCGGAAGGTACGATGTCACTGTGGCTCCTCGAAGATTACACTGCCATCCGGAAAGAAACTTGGATTTCCCAGAAGCTTAATAAAAAGTTCGTCTGGTGGATTCCTGTTTTTGACTACCCGTAAAGCAATATTTCCTTTCAACATTGGTCCCAGCGATCGCAGGATATCTACAGCGCGGCTTTGCGCATCAGCGTTGCATGTTGCTTTGATAGGCGCTTGTTCTTGAGAAAGCGCCCGCGAAGCAAGTATTTGTACGCTGAAGCCCGCCGTTTCAAATATCTTGGCCATCTCATCGGCTACTTTTCGCCGATTCAAACTTCCCATTTCCACGGAGAGTACGATGCTTAATGGGCCGGAAGTTTTTCGAATGGCTTCTAATTCAGCTCTCACTCTTTCTTGGACTTGAACGCTGGCTGGAATGAACGTTTCTATGGGAACTCTGCTCTTTGCCTTACTGGAATCCTTGAGCTGTGGCGCGATGACAATTACTTGGCCAACGCCCCCCTGCACGTTCAAATCTCCAGTTACGGACAAATCTCTGCCCACCTGAAAATTCCCGGAACCTTTCTGAACGACACTCGCTACAGGAAGATTCCCTCCCCGTCGTGTTCCGGATTGTACAAAAGCAGACAGCAGATCGAAACAACCGCCTACTCCTGCGGCTAGCACAAGACCGAAAGCACCAATAATGGCCACCACTATTTGGATGCGTATGTTCTGCCGATGGTACCAATCCAGAGATACTCTAATCGGATTTTTCATCTTCCTACTTTCCCCATCACGGAAATCAATAGTTCCAAGTTTCGTGGGCAAGCGGCGCGGAATTTAGTTCTTGTCGATGTAACCGCCATTGGGGCACGTGTTTGTCCATGATCGAGACGAAGCGATCGTTATGATGCCGCTCGATGAGATGCGCTAGTTCGTGGACAATGGTATGCTCCAAGCACTGCACCGGCTTCTTTGCCAACTCGAGGTTCAGCCAGATGCGACGCGCTTTGACGCTGCAGGTGCCCCACTTGGTTTTCATTTTCTTGATGCGCCAGTCAGCAACCTGAACACCCAAGACCGCCTGCCATTTCTCCAGGAGTGGAGGAATTAGTTCCTTCAATTGCTGGCGATACCACCGCTGTAACACCCGTTCGCGTTGCTCGGCAGTGGCCTCCGTCGGCGCATAGAGTTCCATCGTGGACCGATTACGCAGCACGACCCTGGACGGCCTAGCCTGCTGGATGATCCGCAGGCGGTAACGTGCCCCAAGAAAATAATGGCTTTCTCCCCTGACCATCTCGCGCTCGCTTTGGCGGATCTGGGCTTCAAATCTCGCCTGCTGGCGCTTGATCCATCCAAATTTTCCAATCACCGCCAGCCGGACGGCATCATCGGTCACTACCAGAGGTGCCGCCACCCGCACCCGGCCATGGGGCGGATAGACGCCCAAGTGCAGATTCTTGATGCTCTTCCGAACGACGGAAATCGGAAGGCCGTTGACCTTGATCTGGCGCTTCTCAATACTCATTCTGGTTCTTCACCAATTCGAGAACCCGATCGGCCAATTCATTGCCTGGCTTGCTATTCTTAACCTTGTAGACGGCCACCGCCGCCCTTGAGGAGTCGGAACCGACCCCTGGACCGCTTTTGAATTCCGTGTGGCGCTTTTCAAGAACTGCCTTAATCGCCAGTTTCACCTTTTTGATCTTCATCGAATTTCCGCGCCAGTCATCCTGCCTGCTTGTACGGACGGCCCGATCCACTTCAAGCGCCAGCGCCTCGTTCCTGCCGAGATTGTTATACAGCGCTCTCTTAGCCGGAGTATTGAGTGCCTTCGGGTAAGAGTCGCCGGCAGCCGGGTTTTTCACCTTCCTCGTCAGTTCGACAATCTTTTCCAGATACTTCTGGTAATCCATTGCCTCCTGCTTGCGCTGTTCGATTAAGGCATCGAGGAGTTCCGACATCTTCTCGTAATACTTCGGATCGATCGGTTGCTCGTCGATGATCAGCTTTCGGACATTGTTCTCTATGGTTTCCGCCACGGCTTCCTTATTCTCACGAATGCTCCTGGGCAGGGCGGCCACGGCATCGGCGCCACGCTCAACGATAAGCTGGATCAACGACATGTCGTCAAAGGCAGAAACCTTCTCACTCTCCTCGGCCCGGATGTAGGCGTCGATCAGGTGGCGCATGGCCGGCTCATACATCTTGAGATCGATGGCATCGCCGCTGTGTTTCTTCACTTCATCGCGGACATTCTCAAAATGCTTCACCTCTGCTTTGATCACATCGATCTCGGAGGCAATGTAACCGGCTTCCGCCATTTCGTTCGCCACATTTGCATAGGCCCGAATGAGTGAGGCCGTCAGCGTGTAGAGCGCCAGCCGTTTGGGCTCGTTTTCCTTCAGTTGTCCGGCATTGCCGTGATCTTTCGCCGAGAAGTAGCGGAAATACGCCAGCGAGTCCTCGGGCACTTCCACCGGCTCGCAAAGTGCCTTCACAGCCTCCCGTGCCTCCTCTAGGCGCTCGCGTGCTTTGCCCAACCGGTTTTCCAGCAGGCCGGCGACGTCTTCCTTGTCGTAGCCGTCCAGCGCACCGGAGGTGTAGTCCTGATATGCGCCCTCCAAGCTCTTGAATAGATCCTTGTAATCGATGATGTAGCCGTATTCCTTGTCGTCGCCGTCCAGCCGATTCACGCGGCAGATGGCCTGGAACAAACCGTGGTCCTGCATCTGCTTGTCGATGTAGAGGTAGCTGGCTGGAGGCGCGTCGAAGCCGGTCAGCAGTTTATCCACCACGATCAGGAGCTTCATCTGGCCCGGCTCCTCGATAAACATCTTCTTCACCGCCTTCTCAAATTCCTCGACCCGGTTGACGACCTTCTCTGGCTCCTCATTGAACCAATCCGCCAGCATCCCTTTGTAGATATCGTATTGGCTAAGTTTCTCCGTCTCCCCCTCTCCGGTTTCCTCGCCTTTGATTTGAGAGGAAAACGGCCTGTAGGAGGTGATGATGGCGCACTTGCCGACTAGGCCGGTCTTGGCGAACAACTCGTAGAACTTGCACGCCTCGTAGATACTGCCGGAAACGAGGATGGCGTTGCCGCGTCCACTTATGAGCCGATCGCGGGTTTCCATATCCATCAGGATGTCGGCAACAATCTGTTCCAGCCGCGACTGCGAGCTCAACACCTTTTGCATCGTGCCCCAGCGTTGCTTGAGTCGTGCCTTGGCCAAATTGGTCAAGCCCCGGGTTTTGGCGTCAAACCACTGGTCAATTTTCGCCTGCGAGGTAATGTTCTGGTCAATTTTGCGCGCTTCGTAGCGCAGGTCCAAAACCACCTTGTCCTTCACCGCTTCGTCAAACTTGTAGGTGTGGATGTAGCGGCCGAAGATCTCGATGCTCTTCTGCTTGTCGGCCTTCAAAAGCGGTGTGCCGGTGAAACCAATGAACATAGCGCTGGGCAGAATAGCCTTCATCGCTTTGTGCAATTCGCCGGACTGGGTGCGGTGGCACTCATCCACGAACACATAGAGGTCACCCTTAGGCTTAAAGTCGGGCGGCAGCTTCTTGATCTCTTCGATGAAAGCGGCGATGTCGCCGATCTCCTCGCCGTCTTCCTTGCCGCCAAACTTGTGGACCAACGAGCAGACCAGCCAGGGAGTGGTGGCATTAAGGGTGGCGATCAGGTCGGCCCCGTTCTTGGTGCGGTAGATTTCCTCGCTGACTCCCTTGAACACCGTTTCGATCTGCTGATCGAGTTCAGTACGGTCCGTGACAATCAGAACGCGGGCGTCTTTCTTGCCATCCCTGACAACGTTCTCGCGAATCCACTTGGTGAGCCATACCATTATCAGGCTCTTGCCCGAGCCTTGTGTGTGCCAGATGATGCCGCCCTCGCGGCGCCTCACGTAGGTTTGCGCGGCCCGCACGCCGAAATACTGGTTGTGGCGGCAGAGCTTTTTCGTCCCGGCATCGAAGACGACGAAGTCGTGGATCAGCTCCAGAAAGCGGGCCTTTCCGCAAACCTGTATTAACTGCCGATCCAGCAGGTTTTCGACGGTGCTATCTTCCTTCCAGTTCAGGTAATACTTCTCCGGCGTCTGGATGGTGGCGTAACGCAGGCCCTCGCTGTCGTTGCCCGCCATTACCAACTGCATGGTGGAGAAGAAGCGCTCAATGAAGATCTTCTTCTGGTTGTCGAGGTTTTGGCGGATCCCCTCGGCCATTGAAACCGTGGAGCGTTTGAGCTCCAGCACGCCGAGCGCGATGCCGTTCACATAGAGCACCACATCGGGGCGTTTGCCATACGCCTTGGCGTCAGCTGCCGGAACGGTAACTTCCTCAGCGATGGCAAAGCGATTCCTCTCCGGTTGTTTCCAGTCGATGAGCCAGACGGTTTCCGTGTTCTCGCCAACATCGGGCTTCACCTTCACGCCATAGCGCAGCAGGTCATACACCGCCCGGTTGCGGTCGTAGAGACTTTTGCTCGTATCGCCGGCCGCCTTATCGAGGACATGCAGCGCCCGGGTGATCAGCCCCTCGTCGTAGCCCTGTTTATCTTTCAAAAAGGCGTGCAGCAAGTCCGTTTCGATATTGCGGTTGCCTTCGCGGTCGGTCCAATCGCCGAGATAGTCATAACCCAGCGTATCGCAGAACAGCTTAACCACGCGCTGCTGAGTCCTCTTTTCTATTTGCCCAACGGTGCTCATACCAGCCTAATCCTTCCAGTCAGCAGTTCCTGCATCATGCCCTGCTTGAGGGCGCAGGTCTTGTCGCGTTTCCGTTCAAGTGCTCCAATCTCGGCGTCCATATCAGAGAGGACAGCAGCGATGGCGGTTTGTTCGGTGGTATCCGTCGGGCTTCCAAACTCAAACCCAATCAGGTTTTCCTTTTTGATATAAGGAATTGATGAGCCGATTTTTCCCAAGCCCAGTGATTCAGCAAGATTGGCACTCAACTGCTGCCACAAATAACTAACTTGTACAGAGAAGTCGAAAAGAACGTAGGTTCTCTGGTACACCTCGAACTTGCCACTGAAGTAATGCAGGTTGCCGACTTCGCCGTTCCCGGCAATTAAAATCGCTTCGCTATCAAACGAATATGAGTCGCTGAATGTGTGAGACCTTGAGCAAGTAAAAAAAGGAAACTGCCCGTTGGGATTGCCTTCGTTGACGTCTCTCCTCCCGGTTGTAATCCGACAGATGTCACCCAACCGCTTGACCTCCCACTCCCCGCGAAACCCCGGCAAGCGAGTCTTTCCGGTGAGGAGCTGCTGCATGGCGGCCTGTTTGAGATCGCGCTTCTTGGCGATAAGCCGGTCTAGTACGCTGATCAGGGCATCCACGTCGCTCAACGCTCTCGCGATGGTGCGTTGTTCAGGAAGAGGCGGAATCGGAATGCGCTTGTTAAGAATATCTCCCCGCGACAGTCCAGGAATCAGACCAGTGGCGGCTGCTCCAAACAGCGAGGCATCCCGTCGGAGAGATACATGAACATAGGCCGTATCCCATTCTGTTACGCGGACTGCCATTAATTGGCGGCTGATGCAGTATTCACTATCAGCAAGGACGATTGTTCCCGCGCCCGACCCCTTGACGGTCACTAAAATGTCATCTTTTCGACAAATCGTTGTCGGTTTCTCTGTGAACTTGCTGTTCTTGATAATTCCATCGGGGAAGTCGGCTGGGCCGGTAATGTATGGTGTTCCTTTCCCTTCTGTATTGCAGTTTTGGGCGAGCACATGATGACCGGACAGTAGTTTTATGCCTTTGTGGAGAGGGTTTTCATCCCAATCCTCCGGAACCACCCCTACCTCAGTCTGCTTGTATCCCGGCCTCAGTTCCACACCGCCCCCATCTTTTTCAGGTGTTCGTCCACTCGGGCAGCGAGGGTCTCGACTTCCCCGGTGAGTTTTGGCAGCGGGGTAGCGTAGCGATCGGCCAGTTGCTTGATGCGGCCGGTAAGAGCTTGCGACACGCGATCGAGCTCAGACTGCACGGCGGCGGACAGGGTAGCGAGCCATTTGTCGTCCACTACGAGGGTCTTGATTTCGGCATCAGTGAGCTTGGGATACTTCGCAGCGACCCTGGTCTCCAGCGCTTTCTGCGCGTCTTTCACGTGTTTATCGGCGGTGGATTCCTTTTCAATGAAGGCGAGGCAGGCTTCCAGCGCCTTGAGTTCGTCAGCGGCTTCCTTTTCATGCTTGATCTCTTTGAGACGGGCATTGACGCTAACTTTCGTCAATTTGCCTTTCTCGGTTTTGGCCTCAAAGAGCGGGCCGTCCTCGCCGCCGTGTTCCTCATCGAGTTCTTCCATCTGGCGAGTGATAGCATCGCGCTCAGCTTCGAGCTTTTCAATGGCCCGCTGCTCGACGGCGAAGTAACAGCGGACGATCAGCGGCTCGGGGATCAGGTCGGTGTTGGGCTTGCCGTCCACCACGGCCTTCCAGCCATCGCTGACGATCATGTAAACATCGTCCTGCATCGTCTCGGCCCAATAGCTCATCAGGTGCTGGTAAACGTCGTAGGGATCGAGTAGCCGGGCTTGGCGGAAGGTTTCCAGCAAGTCCTCGGACAGCGTTTCTATCAGCGCCTTGGGGTGGCTGCCGACGGCAATGGCTTTCAGGCGCGGAGTGTTAGCCTTCTTCCATTTCTCGAAGAGGACGGTCACCGACTGATTGAAGGTGGTGAATTCCGCGTGGCCGAAGATGGCGGGCTTCACCTCGGCGATGGGGAGCCGCAACTGGCAGTAGCCGGGGCGGACGGATGGCATTCCCGCCGACACAAGCAGTCGTGGAAGAAATGGACCGATCTCGATGAGCTTCCTGCGTCGGTCGCAATGACTCACGAACAAGGTGCCGCCGCGCACGAAGTAGATGGCATCCTGCTTGAAGCGTGAACCGATATCACAGGCAGCCTCAAACGACAGTGCCGCAGTCCAGCCCGGCTCGGCGTGGAGTGTTGTCGGGGAATAACCGGTGAGGCGGTGGACCCATTCGCCTTTCCCTCGCAGCAGGTTTTCCAGTTCGACATCCGCCGCCGCGTTTTGCGCGTCGGTCCACTTTTCGCCGGTGGTGGCATGGGCGGTGATGATGGCAATTTCATCCGGGCAACCGGTGAGTGCATCAGGACAGCAGAAATGGGTTTCCGCATAGGCCGGGTACATTCCGGCTGGCAACGTCACTTCTGGGGGAATGAACTTCGCCAGGAGTGAAGCGCGCAGTCCCGGCATGATCTTCCAGTAATTGCCGAGGGCATCGAGGTCGCGCTCGGGGATGCCACCGCGCAGGTGGGCGTCGATGTCCTGTAAGTCCTCCGGCTCGGTGCTGTCGATATAGCGCGGGAGGTTGAGGTTGAAGTCATTGGACTCGATCTCGGCCAGCGGCACGAGGCGCGAATAGCGGGCGATTTCGAGCTGGCGGGTAAAGACATCCACGATCTTGTGGATGTCCTGGGCGCGCAGGCGGTTTTTGCTGCCATCTTTGAGAAAACCCTTGGAGGCGTTGATCATGAAGATGCCTTTACGGGCGGAGGCATTTTCCTTGTCCAGCACGATGATGCAGGCGGGAATGCCGGTGCCGTAGAAGAGGTTGGCTGGGAGCCCGATGATGCCCTTGATGTAGCCCCGGCGGACGATGTTGCGGCGGATCTCGGCCTCAGCATTGCCTCGGAAGAGGACGCCGTGCGGGAGAATCACCGCCCCTTTCCCCGTGCTCTTGAGCGTCGCGAGAATGTGCAGGAGGAAGGCGTAGTCGCCATTCTTGGCGGGTGGGATGCCGTATTCAAAGCGTTTAAACTCGTCTTCGGCGGGATTGAAACCGTTGCTCCAGGCCTTGGTCGAGAAGGGCGGATTGGCGACGACGAAGTCGAAGGTCTTGAGGATGCCGTCGCCGGTCTTGAAGTGCGGCGTCGACAGCGTGTTGTCTCTCCAAATCTCCCGCGTGGGGCAGTCGTGGAGAATGGCGTTCATGTTCGCCAACGCGAAGGTGGCGTTGTCCATCTCTTGACCGTAGATCGCCAGATCCAACCCGGCCTGGTTCTTGGCCTCATCGTGCGCCTTGATGAGCAATGACCCGGAGCCGCAGGCAGGGTCGTGAATCGTCTGGTTTGTGTTCTTGGCGCTCCCGACGCCGATCACCTTGGCCATGATGCGGGAGACTTCTGCCGGGGTGTAGAACTGCCCCTTGCTCTTGCCCGACTCGGTAGCGAAGTGGCGCATCAGGTATTCGTAGGCATCGCCCAGAATGTCATCGCCCTCGGCGCGGTTGCCCTGGAAGTCGAGCGCCGGGGTATTAAAAATGGAGACGAGGTTGGAGAGACGGTCCACCATCTCCTTGCCCTTGCCCAGTTTGTCGGCGTCATTGAAGTCGGCGACATCGATCACGCCCTTGAGGTCGTTGGCCTCGGCAAGTTTTCCGATGATCTTGTTGATCTTGTCGCCGATCTCCTTGTCGCCTTTCAACGCCACCATGTCGAAAAAACCGCCTCCCTTGGGCACGTCGAGGAGCGCATCCTTCTGACCGGCATACTTGTCGGAAACGTATTTGACGAAGAGAAGGACCAGGACGTAGTCCTTGTATTGGGAGGCGTCCATGCCGCCGCGAAGCTCGTCGCAGCTTTTCCAAAGTGAGCTATAGAGTTCGGATTTTTTGATGGCCATGGGTTAGTTGCGGTGGCGTTTACGTGTGTTGCTGATTCCCTTGCTTATCCACCCATCGCTCAAACTGGTCCTTTCGGAACCGCTAGACCCTATCAATTTTCTACCTATTACTCCTCATCTTTACAAATGCTTCAAGATCTTCTGGCCTGATGCGCCATCGTTTTATCTTCGTCGCGCGAATCTGCTTCAAGTTGATGAGCTCGCGCACACGCTCCTCGGTAAGGTCAAGTTTCTTGGCAGCTTCACGGACTGTCAGGAGTTTAGTGAGGTCAACCATTGCTCGGACAGTGGCCGTTACTTCTTCTCATCGATCTTGTACATCAATAGACTAGCCAGATATAAGAAATGAATGGCGCGGGTAGACGTAATTTGAATGTTTCCATGGGCCTTAGGATTCCTGATTCCGGTCATTGAACCCGCATAAATCTTCATGTAGCCGAGTTGAATATTTCTCCCCGTCTCGGTAGACAAGTCGTCCAACACGATAAGTGGCTTGTCCAAGGAAAAAGCGCGTTCCATCAAGCCGGCCCCATCGTATTCTTGCCCCGTAGCCCTGCGTACTATTTCCTTGACGGTGTTGTTGACTTCTTTAAAAGCAGCCTCGACTGAGTCGGCATAATGGCCAGAAGCAAACCGGCTCTTGGAGACCTCCGCGATCTTTGGATGAAACTCGGGCCACGGGTGTTGGCTTTGTTGGGATGCAGCGGAAAGCTCTCCCCTGCTTGCCGATAGCTTAGTGAACTCGGCTTCCGGCATCGCGACAATTTTGGAAACCAGAGAATTTATCTTCTGAACGGTTGAATCTGCGTTAGATGTCTGCGTCGGCGGGATATAGAATCCATTACCCGTTGGGCGATATCTTCGAAAGAACTCCTCAATGCTCTCGGCAAGGGTCTTGAGCTCCTTTTGCGAAAGCGCATCGCTTGAAGTGATAAGCAGTTTCCTTAGTCGCCGGACGTAGTGGATGATCGAGGCAAAGAAATTCCTATCTGCCTCCACCGCTGCAGCTAAAGCTTCGGAATGGGTTTTTAGTTCGTCTAACATAAATCGTGGCGTATTCGAAGCGCTGTTTGAAATTCCTTGTAATTCCTTATCGCTCCATATTCTAACAGAAACAGTCCATATCGATTACATTTCCTGCCACGCATCGCACTGCTTCCGGAACGGACAGCTCGAACAGGTGAAATTGGGGTTGGGGTAGAACAGCGCCGACTGGATCCCCTTGGCGACGAACCCCAGGAGTTTGAGGAACCGGGCGTGGTCGGTGGGGGTCCGGGTGGCCGGCAGGTGCAGGATCTTGGGGGCTTTATTTCTCACCATGACGTCCAGCCGGAGGCCGGCTTCCGGCCGGCCCTGGATAATCCGGTGCGCGAGGGAGTACGCCGTCAGCTGGAAATCCTGCCTCACCTGCTCCGGCGTCGGGGCCCGCTTGGTGGTCTTGTGGTCCACGATGAAGTCGTCGGAGTCCACCAAGTCCACCCGGCCGACGAAGGTGTACGGGACGTTCTCGAAAGCAAGCTCGAACCGCTCCTCCACCCGCTTGGGCTGGATGGCGGGGGAAACGGTGGCGTGGTAGTTGCCGACGATCCGGATTCCCTCATCCTGAATCTTGCCGGGTTTCTCGCCGTCGTCGAAGTCGGTCTCCGGGACCGCGGCTTTCCAGGCGTCGCTGAAAGCATCGGTGACCTGCACAAGCGGCAGATCTTCCCTGCTCTGGATCTTCTGCGTGAAGTTGACTTCCAGGGCGGAGTGGACCGCGATGCCCAGGGAGAGCTCCGGGGATTTTGGGGCGGGCAGGCGCTGGACGTACCGGTAGAAGTATTTGAGTGGGCAGATGAGGTACGTCTTCATCTGGCTGACCGACAAGTGCCGTTGTTCCATTAGAGTTCCTCCAAAAGGTAAGGGGTGGGCCCCGACAGCACCGGAGCCCACCCCTGGGGTGGAATGAACGTCAGGCCGCAATCGCCTTGAGCTCATCGATCTTCGCGCTGGCTTCACCTTTGGTGAGGTCCTCCAACCTTTCCAACCAGACCCCCTTCTGTTTGGCAAGCCGCCCGATCAGCTGGATCTGCATGGGGCTGGCCGGTTGAGACGGGTCCTTGATGACCGGCTTCCGGCCGTTGCCGTTGGTGTGCGCCACA
>Ga0209515_10008447_pt1 | contig 12019 bp, 14 predicted proteins | sample Subgroupgradi54m_FD_187454 | JGI IMG/M metagenome (GOLD analysis project Ga0209515, IMG submission 187454) | Subsurface groundwater microbial communities from S. Glens Falls, New York, USA - GMW60B uncontaminated upgradient, 5.4 m (SPAdes)... ... | reverse complement strand
AAAAATCCGCTGCTTTCTGAAAAAGATTCCAAAGCACCAAGCCTAGCCAAAGCTATTAATACGTATATTTTAAATTAATCACTAATATTTTAAGCTATGAACAACAAAAAAATTGTCTATGGTTTGCTGATACTCCTTGCTATTATTGCAATTGGAGTTATTATAAAGTGGGTTGTGCCTTCGGATACCTGGCATCGAGCAAAAACAGATAACTTAGTCAGAAGTGATCTTAAAAACGATTCTGGTACAGAGGCAAATATGGCCAGTACAACGCCGGCTGAGGCCACTACAACCCCAGCTACTGGGAGTAGTACCAGTGTTTCTAATAAGGGAAAACCACCAGTGGTGGATTATAGTTATGACCAAGCAGTAAAACATTTTGGTGGTTTAGGCTATCGCATCCAGTTGTCTAAATGTCATGGAACCCCTGGTAAACTTGCAATCAAAACTGGTACCCAGTTTATGATAGATAACCGAGATGGGGTATGGCACGAAGTGCAAATAGCCAGCCAAAAATTTAAAGTCTCTGGATGGGGGTTTGTAATAGTTACGGCAAAAGAGATGGGGGTGTATAATATAACCTGTGATGGAGGCGGTGCAGCAGAGTTAAATGTGCAGAAATAAATAATTTGTTAACTTATTTTATATGGCAGTAGCGAGTCGTGAAATTCTTGGACGGCAAGAGCAAGGAGAGAAACAGCAAGGTCAAAAACCAGATTTGTATGTAGACGCGCTTAAAAGTACTTACAAAGACTATGTACAGCTTGCTGCTCAGTATGGAAGGGACCAAGAAGGGCTAAATAGAGCACGTGCTGAGAAAGGTGATCAAAATCGAACAGCCCGGCAGCCAGAACTTGCAGCATTAGGTGCGAATTTTGAAACTGGCCTGTTTGTTGAGCAGGATGGTTTAGCTGAACCAGCTCCCAGGATTACCACAGAAAGTGGATTACAAGAAAAAACCTATGGAGTGCTTTTGGACGAGGGCCCCAGACTTAATACTGATGACGTAGCACGAGATAATCAACTTGGTGGGCCAGTCCAAGCTGCGTATTTAGTAAAACAACTTTTTGTACCATTAGGCATAGAAGTATATGGTGGCGAAAATAATGATACTCGTTTAGCTGCAGTGGGTTTGCGCTATGATAGAGCCGATACTGCTAATCCAAGGGTGGTAGAAATTGCCTATAAAGACGAACAAGGCGTGCTTGTTCAGGAACGCATTGTTAATAATCCCGGCCAAACACCTAAGAAGCTGCGATTAGAAAATGGCGCGTATATTCCCGTTGCAGAGCAAGTTGGGCCTTACGCAACAGAGCTTAAGAAATTAAAAGAAAAAGTAGCAGAAATTGATGCAGTTTCCAAACTGGGTGAGGTGTCTGCAGCTGAATATAGCGCTTTGAAAAGAGGTGATAAAGCAGCCTATGAACAAATTGCTCAAAAACTTTCTAAGCGAGTTGATGAAGTTTTAGCAAATCTGGATAAACAGTTAGAAACACAACTGAGCGTAATTGATGCTCAAATTAGTGCACTGCCAGGAGGTTATTTCAAAAAAGCTAAGGTTACTGAGGCAAAAACGCAGCTTGCAGCTGTAAGAGCTGAGGTAGAAGCTATGAGAACGAATTTACCCGGAGAGCTTGCATTGATAAAAAATGAATTTGCTCAGGCACTGAAAGCAAGAACGACTAATTTTGATAAATTCCAAAACTTTATATCTACATCTCCAGATGCGAAACTGAGTAACTTACTTATTACTACCACCTTAGAATCTGATTTAAAAACAGAACGAGATAAAATAGTTGATGCCTTAACCGAAAAACAGCAAAAGGTAGGAACAGTTATTCAATCTATATAGATTACGAGAGGAGGCAAAGCATGAAAAAAGCAGCAGATAAGTTGCGTAAACACTTAGCCCGAGTTAAGCGTGATCTACAAGATCCGCAAAAAGTGTTGCACTACGAAGCTGGGCTCTGGAGGCGGGCTGCTATGCTCCCGCAACAGATAGAGCTACTTAAACAGGCGCAACAAGTTACTTACAAAGATATGCTTTTTGAGTTCACTATTTAAAAAAAGACACGACTATTCAAGTTCGAATAGTCGTGTTGTTTATATCTGGCGTGCCCCCTGGCAGAATATAATTACTGCTAAGCTGATATTAAACAGGTAGTGTGTTGTTATGGTTGTGGCTAGGCCTTTAACATAATTTTTGCGCAAGCCCGCGGTTTTTAGAAAAAGCACACAATACATAATACCAGCCACTCCTTGGATAGGAATATTGCTTAAGCTGCCATGCGACCAACCAAATAAGACAGAACTAATAGTGGCCACAACAAGTACTCCTGGGAGTTGCAGCTTAAGTACTTCTTGAGCAAACAGAAGCGGTAGCAGCCTAAAAGCTATTTCTTCTACTATTACTGACATGAGAAGAATTACTGGCAGCTCTATAGAAATTATTTTTATTCCAACGTCTTTTCTTTGCGGTGATATTGTTAAGTACCTATAGATTAAAACAACTATTCCAAGGTATGCAATTTTCAGACTCATAAACATACCTAAGAGTTTAAGTAGTTTAAGGCCAAAAACTTCTTGCTTTAACCAGTGCGATAACCTATTCATAGGCTCCTCCGTATTTTTTTCCAACAAGACGAAGTTTCTAAAATAACTCTGTAGTATACTATTTTTATGTAATTTGTCCAACTTTTGACCTAGGGCGAGGCTTGGGTGTCACTTCCATTGTGTTTTTTTAACTTTGTTAAATACATTAAAATTATTGAAGGTCATTATTGTTCAATCGCCAATCCTACGCAAAAGAAAACACCCCGATTTATCGGGGTGTTTTCTTTGGTGGACCATACCGAGCAACTCATCGAACTTTGCAGGAGGTACTCGAAAATCTAAAACAATATTTTTGTAATTACACTGTCGGAGTAGGAGGAACCTGAGTCGAGGGAACAGTAGCTTCTGGTGCTGACTCGTCTTTAAGCATAAATATAACTATAGCCCCAATAATGGGTGGAATGAATACTAGCACGATCCATGCCCAGCTTCTGTTTTTGGACTTCAACACGAGAAGGTTGCCGTAGACAAAGAGAATGAAGAACGCCAAGTACAGTAACGAGCCGAGGCCGCGGGAATTGGCAATTACTGCAATGCCTTTTGCTAAAAATAAACCTAAAAAACCTATCCAGACAAAGATGTGACCTTTTTTGTGCAAAGGTTTGTTCATACGTTTAGTTGTCTATATTAATGAATTTAGTTAAGCGAGGAAATTTTTTATACCTCTCGGAAAGTAAGTAGTACACACTCAGACAAATCAAAGCAAAGTAAAAGATGGCCACAATCGACCGTGTGTAAAATGCGCTATCAATTTGAGTTTGGTGAACTGTAAATAGATTTGCAAAAGAGAAAGAAATGAAAGGGCTGCAAAGCCAATAAGCGACTGCGACTAGCGCAACAAGTACTCCCACAGCAAAAAACTGTTTCTTTGGTTCGCCTTTTTTGATAATGCCCCGATCTCCTTTCCAGTTGACAAGATTAAAAATAATAGTGACTACGTATAAACAAAGTGAGGCAATTAAGACTACCAGAAATGGTAATAAGCCTATGTAATCTAGTAGGGTTGGTTTTCCCGAAGTTGAAGCCATAAAGTTAGTACTTGATTAATTAGAGTATACCATAAGCAAACTTGCTAGGATTTACCTCTAAGTGATCGAGGCCTTAGAAGCATCGAACCATTTTTCCCAATGAAATAAGCAGATCCAGAATTTTTCAAAATAAACCTCGAACCACTAAATTCCTCATACTTACAAAAGAAAACAGACGTTTTTCAACGTCTGCTTTCTTTGGTGGACCTTGGGAGAATCGAACTCCCGCCCGCCGGATGCAAACCGGCTGCACTACCACTATGCTAAAGGCCCTCTATATTTCATTATCTAAGTTGTACCTAATTTTTTAACCTTTCCTTTGATGATTCAGCAAGCTCATGTGGTGAGCTTAGCCAAACCATACGCTCAGGCTTGGCCCACGTATAATAAAAACAATTTTTATTAGAAATTTGGGGTGAAGTTAATTACTTTGAACATCCAGAGTACTGCAAGCACACAACAGGCTAGGCCGAAGAGGCGATAAAAAGTATAGGTACCAGCTCCAATACCCGAACCTAAGTACTTTTCTGCGAAGTCGAACTTGCCAGAAAAGTTGGTAATCTGGACATTGTACTTCATGATAAATATTCCAGCCGCAATAATCAGAGGTCCGAACAAAAACCTAATCATATGTTTATTTTGTTTATTTTTTTGCCCTACCCCGTTCGCTAGGGGCGAACTTCGAAGGAGACTCCTTCTAAAGTTATGCATATAGCATCATAGTACCTATACTTGGTTGTAAGTGCTCGGTAACTACCTAGCTTTAGCGAAGAAGTAGTGGTGGGCGTACTTGGAATTGAACCAAGGACCTCGTCATTATCAGTGACGCGCTCTAACCAGCTGAGCTATACGCCCAAAAAGTACTCTTATAATAGGTACTACGTATGATTTTTTAAATATGCTTACCAATTTTAACAAAGCCTTAGTTTTTTGACAACCAGGGTTAAATATAGTATCTTCAAAATACTATTAGGTGTATTTTTGAAACCAAAATTTCTTAAAAAGTCTTTCAAAACTGTGCATGTTTTTTAGCAAACAAAAAACAATTTTAGGTGTTGATATTGGCACTTCTAATATCAAAATTGCCCAAGTCACACATGGAGCAAATCGAGTGCTTGATACGTATGGCATGGTTAATGTGTCGTATCAGATTGATAGCCAAAACAATGATGCTGCCATAACTCAAACCGCACGGATTTTGAAAAACCTTGTTCAACAAGCCCGTGTCACTGCCAAGCGGTGTGTTATTAGCTTGCCCAATAGCGCAGTATTTACCTCTATTGTAGATATGCCTAAAATGAGTGAAAAAGAACTTAATTCTGCAATGGAGTATGAAGGCAAAAAGTACATTCCCTTACCTCTTTCAGAAATGAATTTGTCCTGGTCTATAGTATCGCAGAATCCTACAACTAATACGCTTAAGGTTCTGCTCACTGCAGTACCTAAACAAATAATTGAAAGTTATATAAAACTTTTCTCACAAGCGCAGTTAGAATTAGAGGTTATGGAAATAGAAGCGCTTGCACTTATGCGATCACTTGTTTTTGAGAGTGGGAAAAACAATGTTATAATTGATATTGGAGCAAAGAGTACTGGCTTGATTATAATTAAAAATGGTTTATTGCAGCTGAGCCGCAATATTAATGTAGGCGGCGACACTATTACAAACCGAATTGCTCAAACATTAAATATCAGCGAGCTTCGAGCAGAGCAATTTAAACGCGATTTTGGCGTAAGCCAATCTACGTTTTTACCAGAAGCTATTCGTCCGGTACTCAATATAATTAAAACTGAAGTGAAACAGTTACTGACCATCTATCAAACACAAGATGCAAAGATAGACAAAATTATTTTAGTAGGCGGTGGGGCCAACTTGCCTGGCATTGTCCCGTTTTTTAATGACCTTGGTACTGGGGTAGAACTGGGGAACCCACTTAAAACTGTTGCCTTTACCCAAGCAGGAGAGCCGCTCTTAAAACGATACGCGCTTCATCTCCCCATTGCTATTGGTTTAGCACTTCGTAACGAATCCTAAAGTTTTCAAACAAAATCTTCGTGCATGGCAGAAATTAACTTATTAAACCAAAAATCAACTAGTCACGCTAATATTGGAAACCTGATCAGCTCTATAGTGGTTAAGGCTGTTTTAGCTATCCTGCTTGGCGTAGTTGTGTATTATGGCTACCTATTCTATAAGATTAAGACTACAGAAGCTACTATTATTCAAATGCAGAATAAAATAAAAGATAATCAGGAAAAAATAAAAAACTTTGATAAGCGAGACGAGATAATTACTCGGCAAGGCCAGCTTAAGGAACTAAAAGAACTGTATAAAAATCATTTGTACTGGTCTAAACTCATTCCAGAACTGTCTCGGGTTACTTTGCGTACCGCGTCCTATCTAAATTTTAGCGCTACCGCAGATGGAAAAGTAACTTTAGCTGCAGTGGTGCCAGATTATGCAAGCTTGGATAAATTTTTAAGCGTTTTTGATCTACCAGAGTTTAACCGGTGTATAAATGACGTAAAGTTATTGAATATTAGCAAATCTCAGCGAGCAGACACACTTGAAACCAAATTTGATTTGCAGCTGAAATATAACCCTGAATTAATTCATCAACAGCCTACAGTAGTTGCTTCGAGTACAGTAGCCAATAATGTGTGTCGATAAATACAAATGAATCTTGTAAGTCCAAAAGTAAAAAGTTTTTCTCCACAAAGCGTTAGTAAGTCTCAGGCAACTGTTTTTGAGCTGGTTATTATGATAGTAGTTTTAGCCGTGGGCTACCCATACCTTGTTGCTCCAAAAGTAAAGGAGTATAGAGATACAAAAGACAAACTTGTAGCTGTTACTAAAGATAGTGAAAGTTTTGAGAACACCAAACGTGATTTAGAAAACTTAAAGAAAAAGTTAGCAGACCCAAAGAACAAAAAAAATATTGCGGTATTAAGCGAAGCGCTTCCTTTGCAAACCAGAATAACCCGTACCTATATTTTAATGGAAGATATGGTAAAAAAGTCAGCCTTGAGCTTAGGTAATTTGGTAGTTGACCAAACTGCAGATATTGGTGGGGTTAATGTAAAAAGCACGAGCCCCTACGCCGCTGCACGTAAATTAAGCACGGTAAACCTGAATGTAAGTGTAACGGGGACAATGGAACAATTTAGAGGTTTTCTGACTATTTTAGAAAACGATAACCGAGTGCTTGATATCCAAAACTTAGAAATTGCACCAGTAAAAGAAGATACCCTCTCTTTTCATATGCAGGTAAAGACCTATCTATATGCGCCTCAGTAACTAGAATTGCATGACTAAAAAAAATGTTATCCTTATCGGTTTGGTCGTACTTATGCAGGTAGCTGCAGGGCTTATTTTGTACTACGGCCTTTTTAATAAAGGTAATTTAAGCGCCTTAACTATCCGCAGTGCTGACGTGGTGGCAAATCAACAAGATATTATCAAAATTTTACCTTATGGTTCCTCGTTAGATTTTTCAATAGTGGAAAAACGCACTCCGCGCGATAGCTCATACGATCAAGTAGCTACTACCACCTATACCTCAATAGATCCAAATGAGGTGGGGATTGATCCAAATAAGTTTATACAAGCTCAAGTAACCTCGGGAAGTAGATAGAAGAAATCAAAAATCCAAAGATTGTATGGCTCAAGCTGTATCACAAGTTAATACGCAGTCGGCAGCCACGTTCGAAGAATTTTTAGTGGCCCAGGGTGTAATAACTCCCGCAGCTTTTGAGAAGCTGCAAGAGTTAAAAGCAGCTAATAAGAGTAGTCCTCGTGCTGATATAGGACAATTACTGGTTGCAGAAAAATTGCTGGACGAAGAAGAGCTCGCCAAAGCCCGAGCGGCTTTTTTTAGTTTACCCTATGTAGACTTACGCAAAAAGCAAATTCCTTCTGCAGTACTTGCATTGATTCCAAAAGAATCAATGAATTTCTATAATTTAGCTCCGTTTGAACAAACCGGGGGAGTGCTTAAAGTCGCTATTACTGATCCGAGCAATTTAGCTGCGCTAGGGGCGCTTGAATTTTTAGGGCAGAAGCAAAATTTAGAAATTCAATTGTATTTAGCGTCACCCTTTTCTGTTGATGTAGTAATTGGGCGTAAGAAAAACTTAAGTTCTGTAGTTGGACAAGCGCTGAAAGATATTCAACAAAAAGAAACAGTTGAAAAAAAATCGATAGCAGTCAGGCTCGACGGAAAACCAGAAGTTATTGAACAAGCGCCAATTATAAAAATTGTAGATGTTATTTTATCTAATGCTATAGAAGGTAATGCGTCCGATATTCATATTGAGCCGTCAGAAAACGAAGTTCGGGTGAGGTATCGTATTGACGGTATTTTACATACGTCGTTAATGTTGCCTAAAAATGTTCATGCTGCAATTACCTCAAGAATTAAAATTCTATCTAACTTAAAAATAGATGAGTCCAGACTTCCTCAGGACGGACGTTTTCATTTTGAAACAGAAAACAGAGCTGTTGATCTTCGTGTGTCAGTACTTCCGTTGATATATGGTGAAAAGATTGTCATGCGTATCTTGGATAAAACTACCAGTGTGCCTACACTGGATCAGTTAGGCATTCGGGGTAGGGCGCTTGCGTGGGTGACTGAGAATATTAAGAAGACGCATGGTATTTTCTTAATCACTGGTCCTACTGGTAGCGGAAAATCCACTACACTGTATGCCATTTTGCATATTTTAAATACTCCCAATGTAAACATAAGCACCTTGGAAGATCCGGTTGAATACTTTATGGAAGGGGTAAACCAAAGTCAGGTGAATGCAGAAATTGGGTTTACGTTTGCTTCGGGGCTAAGGAGTTTACTACGCCAAGATCCAAATGTGCTTATGGTTGGTGAAATTCGTGATAAAGAAACCGCAGAGCTGGCAGTGCATGCCGCTTTAACTGGTCACTTAGTATTTAGTACGCTCCACACCAATAATTCTATTGGAGCCATGCCTCGTTTAATAGACATGGGTATGGAGCCTTTTTTACTTACTGCTTCCGTGAATTTAGTTATGGCCCAAAGGTTGGTACGAAAAATTTGTCCAGATTGCAAAACCGAAGTCTCATTAAGCCCCGCTCTTGTAGCAGAGTTAAAAAAAAGTATTGAGGGGGTACCTGACGAATATTTTGAAGGAATCGATCGTAAAGCTTTAAAAATGTTTAAAGGTGCAGGGTGTGAAAAGTGTGACCATATTGGCTACAAGGGACGTTTTGGGATATTTGAAATCTTGCCGGTTGCGCCAGAGATTCAAGAAATGATACTGAGCAAGCAGTCATCTGCCAAACTATATGAAGCAGCCCGAGTGATTGGCATGATTACGATGAAGCAGGATGGTATGGTGAAGGTACTGCGCGGCGAGACTACCATTGATGAAGTAATTAGAGTAACAACTGAGTAACAAAGAATTGTGTCTTTTGACAATGAGGAGAATGCTTTATACACTAAAAAGAGATCTGTAGCCCTTTACATCTTTTATGCAGCGAGTAATTAGAGAATATTATGTTGCAATTATAGAACCAGACCCAGTCTTGCGCGAGCTTTATGCAAAACATGTGACCGCTCCGGGGGTGGTAGCAGTTACTTTTGCTGCCTTACAAGGGTTTTTAGGAGACATTGTAGCTATTAAGCCTTCCACTATCTTGTTAAATCCACTTGGTCAGAGTGGGGTGGTGCATAGAGACATTGCAAAGCTACGAGCTATTCTTCCCGCAACATCGATTATTACGATTTCGCATCAATTAGACGAAATACATCTGCAGCGACTTATGGAAGCCGGTGTAACGGGGCATATTAACCGTTCTTTAACGACTTCGCGGAACATTGCACTGGTGTTACATGAGCTCTTGGAAGCATTAGAAACTAAAAGCTATTAAAACAAAATACATGTATAAGGCGAGTGAACTAGAACTAAATAAGTTGCTCTCTATTGCGTTGGAACGCAATGCGTCTGATCTTCATCTAAAAGCAGGTGAACCACCTATTATAAGAGTAGATAGTCAGCTTATTCGTTTAGAAAATTATCAAATTTTGAGTCATGACATTATTGTTGATTTAGCAACTGTGATGGTGCCTCAAAAATATCAAGAGCGATTAAAAAACGTCGAAGACATAGATATGTCTTATTCATTTAAAGACAATGTCCGTTTTCGGGTTAATGTCTATTATGAAAAAGGGGTTATTGCTATAGCGCTTCGGTTGATCCCAAACCGTATTAGAACCTTAGAAGAGTTGGCACTGCCTCCCGTGCTGCGTAAATTTACAGAACGGAAACAAGGTTTGGTACTTATGGTAGGGCCTACGGGGCATGGAAAATCTACTGCCCTTGCTTCTTTGGTGAATGAGATTAATGTAAGCAGAAGTGAGCATATTTTAACTATCGAAGATCCAGTGGAATACTTATTTACTCCTGCAAAGTCGGTTATTTCGCAGCGCGAAGTAGGCTTAGATACGCCTAGTTTTGCAGCCGCGCTGAAATCCAGCCTTCGTGAAGACATTAATGTAGTGCTTGTTGGCGAAATTCGAGATTTGGAATCTATTTCTTCCTGTTTGACGCTGGCAGAAACTGGTCATTTAATTTTTGCTACGTTACATACTAATGACGCGGCTCAAAGCATAGACCGTATTGTAGATGTTTTTCCTGGCCCCCAGCAAAGCCAAATACGGTCCCAGCTGGGTAACGTGCTTTCTGGTATTGTTTCCCTGCGTCTCCTGCCCAGAGTTGGTGGCGGGGTTGTTCCCGCATACGAAATTTTAGTTGCAACTCATGCAGTGAGAAATACTATTAGAGACAATAAGACCTACGAAATAAATAACATTATTCATACCAACATGGAAGAAGGAATGGTTCCATTAGATAAAACACTTGCGTTGTTGGTTAAACAAGGTGTGGTAGACTTAGAAGTAGCTCAAAACTATGTACTCGACAATGACTACTTCCTCTCCCTTATCTCATAAGCTAGCGACAAGTTGCTAGGTTCTAGTGGCTAGTGCCAAAGAAACAAACTGTATTAATCCTTCTTTTCTAGAGACTAGCTCCTCGTAACTAGAAACTAAACTATGAAATTTTCCTATCAAGCAAGAAACAAAGAAGGTCAAATTAAACGGGGTATTGTGGTTGCTGCTGGCGCTGCCCAAGCAGAACAGCTTTTAGCAGAAAATGATCTAATAATCATTGATCTTCAACAACAGGCAGAAAGCATATTGGAACGTTTTACTTTTTTTGGCGGTTCTGTTGGACAGAAGGACTTGGTTTTATTTTCTCGTCAACTTGCAACCTTAATTGCGTCACGGGTTCCTATTCTACAATCGCTTCGAATTTTAGAAAGCCAAATAGATAACAGAAGTTTACTTAATGTAATTAAAGATCTGGTAGTGTCTATTGAAAATGGAGAGAGTTTCTCATTGGCACTTTCTAAACACCCAAAAGTTTTTACAAATATTTATATTAGTTTAGTTCGTTCAGGTGAAGTTACTGGCTCGCTTAATAAATCGCTTACGTATTTAGCTGACCAGTTAGAAAAGGACTACGAACTACGTTCTAAAGTAAAAGGTGCACTTACCTATCCCATATTTGTTGTTGGCACACTTGGGCTCGTAGGTATTTTAATGTTTAAATTTGTATTGCCTAAGCTAACCGAAGTACTCAAGTCTCAAGGTGGTACGCTGCCTACTGTGTCAGTTGTGCTTATCTATATAACAGATTTTTTTGATAAATTTTGGTGGGCAGTACTGGTTGGAGTATTGGGGTTTATCTTAGCAGTACGGTTTTATATTTTTACTGGAACTGGCAGGTATCAGTGGGATATGCTTAAAATTAGGCTGCCTATTATAAATGATATTTTTAAAAAAATTTACTTGGCACGTTTCGCTCGTAATTTAGCAACGCTTGTGGCTGGAGGTATTCCTATCATCCAAGCACTTAAAATTATTAGTGAAGTAATAAATAACACGATTTACAGAGATATTATTGTTAATGCATCAGTTAAACTCGCGGATGGTAAAAGTATTAGTGATGCCATATCGGGGTATAAAGAATTCCCGCCTATTGTTGTGCAAATGGTAAAGGTTGGGGAACAAACAGCTTCGCTGGATGATATTCTTTCAAAACTTGCCACTTTCTATGAAAAAGAGGTTGATGCCAAAGTGGGAACTCTTACTACACTCTTAGAACCAGTGATAATGATCATTTTGGGTTTAGGGGTTGGTGCACTCGTTGCAGGCGTACTGCTTCCAATTTACAACCTGGCAAGTACCGTTGGCTAGCCTTGTGTATAACTTTACTTGCCGATAAGCAGAGGCTCTCGTATAATTACTTTGTTATTATTCATGTAACTCCTCAGCTTTTAG
>Ga0209515_10008445_pt1 | contig 12021 bp, 9 predicted proteins | sample Subgroupgradi54m_FD_187454 | JGI IMG/M metagenome (GOLD analysis project Ga0209515, IMG submission 187454) | Subsurface groundwater microbial communities from S. Glens Falls, New York, USA - GMW60B uncontaminated upgradient, 5.4 m (SPAdes)... ... | reverse complement strand
AAAAAGAAGAAGCTCCCGCGCCTGCAGAAGCGCCAAAAGAAGAACCTAAAAAAGAAGAACCTAAAAAAGAAGTGCCTAAAGAGGAGAAGAAAGCCGGTCCGTTATCCGCAAATGATGTTATATACCCAGTTCCAGATTTGGGTGATTGCAAAAGCGAAAAAGAGTGCCGCAGTTATTGCGATAATTCCCAGCACGCCAAGGAATGTTTTGCCTTTGCCCAAAAATATAATTTGATTACTAAAAAAGAAGCCGAGAAAAATGAAAAACAATTTTTAGAAGTTAATAATGGTCCTGGCGGCTGCGACTCCGGCCCTTCTTGCGAAGCGTATTGCAATAGCGCGGATCATTTGGATGCCTGCATTGCTTTTGCAGAAAAGAGCGGCTATTACTCCGGCGAAAAATTAGCGGAGGCGAAAAAATTCCAGGAACTGGCAAAAAGCGGCAAGCAATTCCCGGGCGGCTGCAAAGACCGGAACACCTGCGAAATTTATTGCAATGATCCAGGTCATATGGACGAGTGTTTGAATTTCGCTGAGGAAAGCGGATTTATGCCTAAAGAGGAAATTGACCAGGCAAGAAAAATTTTGCCGCTGATGAAAAGCGGCGAAACCCCTGGCCACTGCACTTCTAAAGAACAATGTGAAAAGTATTGTTCTGAAGAAAGCCACAATGACGAATGCATTACTTTCGGCGAAAAAGCCGGTTTAATTTCCGCGGAGGACGCGGCAATGGTCAAAAAAACCGGCGGCAAAGGACCGGGCGGCTGCCACAGCAAACAACAATGCGAATCTTATTGCGAAAACAACAGCGACGAGTGTTTTAAATGGGCGCAAGACAACGGATTTTTCAGCGAAGCGGATTTAGCCAGAATGAAAAAAGGGATGAGCCAATTCAAAGAGCAATTGGATAAAATACCGCCTGAGGTTACGCAATGTTTGAAGGACGCGGTGGGTGAAAAGAATTTTGAAAAATTAGTGAACGGCCAGCCGCTTTTTGACCGGAGCTTGGAAGGCAAAATGAAGTCCTGTTTCAATCAGCTAACCTCTCAGATGAGCAAACAATTTAATACTATGCCGCCAGAGGCTGCTCAGTGCGTTAAAGATACTATAGGCGAAGCTGGGCTTAAAAAACTCCAAAGCGGCGAGTTTGACCAGAATGTGGACTTTAGCAGTTTGGAAGTATGCTTCCAGAAATTGCAGGAATCATTTGGCGGAGGACAAGGCGGACCTGGTGGCGGCCCTGGCGGTTACGGAGGCGGAGGATTTTCTGGTCCAGGCGGCTGTAAATCAATAGACGAGTGCACTGCTTATTGCCAAAGCAATCCTAAAGAGTGCCAACAGTTTGCTCCTCCGGGCGGGGGTCAGGGTGGGCCAGAAGGTGGTGGTCAAGGAGGCCCTGGAGGATGCAAGTCTCGTGAAGAATGTGATGCTTATTGCAAAAATCATCCGCAGGAATGCAGCAGTTCTGGAGGAGGCGGACCAGGCGGTGGAGGCGAACAGGAAGGACTTGGGTGCGGCATTACTAATGGAGCAGTTGCCCAATATGTTTGTGGAACAGATGGCTATAGCAGGGGTGCTAAAACAGGACCAGGAGAGCAAACAACCTATTTTAATGAATGCCATGCAAAACAGCAAGGCGTACAGATTCTTCATCAAGGCGTTTGTTTAAGAAATGGCAAGCCAGACGTACCATGTTCAGATATTGCCCATATAGTTTGCGGAACTGATGGAAATAGTTGGACGCATGAATGCCATGCCAAAGAAGCTGGAGCAGGAGTAAAGCATGAAGGCGTTTGCACAAGAGAGGAGGGCGGACAGCGAGGAAGTGGATTTCCAGGCGACCAGGGCGGTTTTCAGGGTGGACAAGGCGGTCCTGGAGGAAATTTTGTCGGTTCGGGCGGTTGTAAAAATCAAGAAGAGTGCCAGAAATTTTGCGAGGAGAATCCGGAAAATTGTCCGGGTGGAAATTTTAAGTCCGATGGTTTTGGGGGCAGTTCAAATGAGGAATTGCAACGGAGAGTTGGTGAAAACCCATTAGATAAACTTCGGGAAGGTTTTGGCGCTCCGCCAACTGGCGTACCATCTTTGGATCAATACCAAAAGCAATACGAACAGCAATATAAACAGCAGTATAATCAGCAAAACTTAAATCGTGGCGCTGAAGAGTGTAATAAGCAGGGAGGTAATTGGGATGGCACAAAATGCAATTTTTCTAATTTGCAGAAATATCAACAAACGCCGCCGCCAACTAATTTAACTCCACCACCAACCCAAACTGCGCCTTCACCCGCTTACCTAATTACACCTATTTCTCCTTCGGTATCGCCAACTATTCCAACATCACCCCTTATTCCGCCGCCCCAAGCTGCTCCAGCACCGGTGTCAGCACCAATATCTCCTCCTCCACCAACTCAAACTGTGCCAGCTCCTGCCACAGCGCCGATCCCAACTGCGCCGCAACCAACACCCGCTCCTACACCAACCACCCATCCACCAACTTCTCAGAGTCAAATACCAAACCCACTTTTCTTACTTGGAAAATTGATAACTGTTTTGTTTGGAGGAAAATAAATCGAGCACATAAATTTATGTGCTCGATTTATTTTGTGTCCCCGCCAGGAGTTGAACCCGGACTTCATGGTTCGAAGCCATGCGTGATATCCGTTTCACCACGGGGACGTTTTATTTTTAGCGGTTTATTGTTAGGATACAATAAATGGAAAAATTCCTCAATAAGAAAGATAATTATAAAGAGAGAGAAATTTCTATGGAAAAATTTGAGAAAAAGGAATTAAAAACTATTGCGGCGGTATTGGAAAATTCCGGGTTTGAAGCGCATTTAGTCGGCGGTTGCGCCCGTGATTTTTTGATTGGCAAGGAACCGAAGGATTGGGATATTGCGACCAATGCTAAGCCGGAACAAATCCAAAAATTATTTCCAGAAAGCGTTTATGAAAATCAGTTTGGCACGGTTGGGGTTAAAACCGATTCAGAAGATCCGTCATTAAAAATCGTTGAAGTGACGACTTACCGCATTGAAGGAAAATATACGGACAAACGCCATCCGGATGAAATAAAATTCGCTAAAAATATTGAAGAAGATTTGAGCCGGCGGGATTTTACGGTAAATGCTATGGCAATGAACTTGCATTCCGGATCTAAACAGGAGATTATTGATCCTTTTGGCGGACAAAAAGATCTGCAAAATAAAATTTTGCGGGCAGTAGGCAATCCGGAAGAGCGATTTCAGGAAGATGCGCTTCGGATGATGCGGGCAATCAGATTTATGGCGCAATTAGGTTTTGCGATTGGAAAAAATACGGAAGCGGCAATAAAAAAGCACGCCGGACTTTTAGAATTTATTTCCAAAGAGCGGGTGCGCGATGAATTGTCAAAATTGATTATGACTGAATTTGCCGCGGATGGTATAAGGAAAATGCTTGAGCTCGGGCTGTTAAAATATTCTTTGCCTGAATTAGAGGAGGGAGTGGGAGTGGGCCAGAACAAGCATCATATTTATACGGTTTTTGAGCATAATGTCCGGGCATTAGAATATGCCGCAAAGCAGGACTATCCTTTAGATGTTCGGATTGCTTCGCTTTTGCATGATGTTGGAAAGCCGGCAACTAAGCATGGCGAAGGCCAAGATTGCACTTTTTACGGCCACCAGGTGGCGGGTGAAAAAATGGTTTTGAAAATTTTGGACCGTTTGCATTTTTCAAAAGAATTAACGGAAAAAACAGCGCTTTTAGTCCGCGAGCATATGTTTGTTTATGATCCAGATATGGTAACAGATGCAGGCGCCCGGCGGCTTTTACGAAGGGTGGGCAAAGAAAATATTGAAGATCTTTTCAAAGTTCGCGAAGCAGATCGGATTGGTTCGGGAGTGGCTAAAGCGGTTCCATATCGTTTGCGCCATTTGAAATTCCGGATTGAAAAAGTAATGAATGATCCAATAAGCGCTAAAATGCTGAAAGTTAATGGCGGGGATGTAATGCAAGAAGCCGGAATTCAGCCTGGCCCCAAAATCGGCTATATTTTAGCAGTTTTATTAGAAGAAGTTTTAGATGACCCATCTTTGAATTTAAAAGAAATTTTAGTAGACAGAATAAAAGATTTGGCTCAGCTAGAAGAAAATAAGTTATCAGAAATGGCAAAGTTTGCTAAAAAATCTGCGGATGAAGCCCAGACCAGAATTGAAGAAGAAATAAAAAAGAAATATTTTGTGCAATAAAATTCTGAATTTCTGAATCATTGACATTTAAATTTTTTGTAAGTACTATTTATTTTAGAAGATTAAGAAAAATAAATAGGGACATAAAATGTCTGTATATACGCCGCCAGTTAGACGAGTACTTTATGATTGGAGCAATGGCAAAAGATATGCTGGCAGAAGCGCAGCCGGGATTGTAGAATCTATGATGCACCCAAATTTCACTCTTTCAGATCCAGAAGAATGGTTAAATAAAATGGCTGAGAGAATTTCTGCCAATAAAATTAAAAGAACGGATTTTATAGTAACTGGTTTTAATCTTGAACGGCGGTGCGAAAGTTTTTTAAGGCAATATGTGAAATGGGGATTGGGTGATTTATTCCTGGAAGGAACAAGGCAGGAATTAGAATGTCGATTGTTAAGGCTTAGAACAGATCTTGTTGCTAAAGGCATTCCTTTATCAAAAACATCAAAAAATCCGGAAGTTAGAAAACTTAAGCAATTACTTAAAACAGCTACCTAAATCGGTAGTTTTTTATTTGGCGAACATTAGATAGATTTTTGATAGCTTTCGGAAATATTCAGGCCGGCGAAAATTATTTCTAATATTACTAAAACTTGGCCGATGCTTATAAAAATTGGATTAGGCAGGATTAAATAAAGAAGTAGGAAAAAATAGCCGACAGTCCAGCAAAAAAATTGCAATCGGCCGATTACCGATGCCTGCAGATTGTCTAAAGAAAAATGATTTACTAAAACTTCAGTTTCCACGTCGCTTAATTCTCTTAAATATTGGATTAAGAAATCTTTTAAAGTAATCCACATTAAAAGCAGCTGCAGCGCCCAGATTATAAAAATTATTTCCAAGCTTAGAAGCTGGTTTTTATAAATTAGATAAGATGCCCAAGCAACTAATGTTCCATCGCGCAGGTGATCCATCCAAGTTCCGCGGATAGTGACATTATTGTTATTTCTGGCAGTTGGGCCGTCAATTGCATCGGTTATTGCGGCAAGCGTTAAAATAATAAGCTGCATTTTTAAATCATGGCCGCGCTGATTCAGCCAAACTGCAATTCCGATTAAAATAAATCCCAAGTAAGTGATTTGATTCGCGGTTACGCCGATTTTCCAGAAAATTTTTGTCAGGGGCTGCAAAGCCCAATCCCGCCAGTTTTTTTCCAGAGCGGTTAAAAAATCATCTTTTCTTTTGATGACCAGTTTTTTTATTTTTTGGCGCTGCTCCTTTCCTCTTTCTTTAATTTTTTGAAAGCGCTTTTTAAATTGATTCTCTTTCATAATTAGATTATAACTTATTTATATAATCGGACTGTAGTATACCGGCAGTATGCGCGCTTCGGGTGCGTGAGGACTGGGTTCGATTCCCAGCAGTCCGACAATGATTTACACATTACGTCACTATCTTTTTTTTATTATTTTAGTTGGAATTTTATCCGCTTCTTTCCACGGGCTTGGATTAATAAAAGCCGTGCCTTGGCATTTGGTTTACAGCGATACGCTTGGATTTTTTGATCGGGTGGCTGCTCCTGGATTTGCTTATATTTCTAAGCCAATTGAATACCCGATCTTGACCGGTTTTTTTATACAGCTGGCGGGAATGATTGGGAAAACTAAGGCCGGTTATTATTTAGCGAGCATCACTGGCTTAATCGCTTGCGCGGCGATTGCCACGTATTTTTTATGCCAAATTTTACCGGAATTGCAGAGGGGAAGATTGTTGAAGTATTGGATTTTTGCGCCTTCCATGCTTATTTTTTTAACTTCTAATTGGGATGTTTTTGCCATTACTTTAGTAGCAATCTTTTTTTATTTACTCTATAAAGAGCAGCCGTATTGGGCCAGTTTTTTTCTGGCGCTGGCTTTTTCAGCTAAATTTTATCCGATTTTATATTTGGCGCCGCTGTTATTAAAAAAACCGAACTTAAAAGAATGGCTGAAAATTTTAGGAATTTTTTCCATTACTGTTTTAGCGCTAAATGGTTATTTTCTGATTTATCATTTTAATACCTGGTCTTATTTTTATACTTTGAATACCTTCCGCGACCCGAATCCAGATTCTATTTGGACGATTATAAGATATTTTATTTATCCGATGGAGGTTAAGACAGTTAATTGGCTATCGCTTATTTTGTTCGGCAGCAGTTACTTTTATTTAATTTGGCGGCATCGCCGGGAATCGCTTTTAAAACTTTTTATGCTTGCGACCTTACTTTTTGTCTTATGCAATAAAATATTTTCACCGCAATATGTTTTGTGGCTCTTGCCGTTTTTCGTCTTATATTTTCCGCCGCCCAGTTTCTGGTTTTATTTATTAGAATTTTCTAATCTTGCCGCTTTTTTCGCCATTTTGCCCTGGTTTTTCCTCGGCCATAACCTGTTTTATTTTTATTTAAGCGCGCCGTTTGTAATTTTAAGGCATATAGTTCTTTTTTATATCTTTTTTAAGGCATTGGATAAAAAAAGCAATTAGATTTATTTCTTTAAAACTGTATAATTTAAGATAAATATGTTTAAAACAATCAGGCATTATTTGCTTGGAAAACCGCTTTCTACCAAAGCCATTATTCACGAACGCCTGACTAATTCTCAGGGGCTTGCGATTTTTGCTTCAGACGCACTTTCTTCCACGGCTTACGCAACCGAAGAAATTTTGTTGGTGCTGGCAGGCGGCGGAATAACCGCCTTATTTCTTTCGGTGCCAATTTCTTTAGCTATTGGAGCTTTAATTCTTTTAGTTGCTTTTTCGTATCGCCAGGTTATTTATGCCTATCCCCAAGGCGGAGGCGTATATAATGTAGCAAAGGCGAATCTTGGAGAATTACCAGCGTTAATCGGCGCGGGATCGCTTTTAATTGATTACGTTCTTACTGCGGCGGTATCTGTTGTGGCGGGCGTAGCGGCAATTACTTCTGCATTTCCAGCATTGTTTCCGCATAGGGTGTTTATAGGCATAGCAGTTATTTTGTTTTTAATGTGGATGAATCTCCGGGGGGTGCGGGAATCTGGAAGGTTATTTTCTATTCCGACTTATATTTTTATTTTTGTATTTTTAGGAATGATCGGTTATGGGGTATGGAGGTTTGCAAACGGCACTTTTCCGGCGATTTCTGGCAATGGAATGCCTCTTGAACCGATTGGCGCAATAGGATTATTGCTCGTGTTCCATGCTTTTGCTGCCGGCTGCACGGCTTTAACCGGCATTGAAGCAATTTCAAATGGCGTGCAGGCGTTTAAAGCTCCGGAATCTGAAAATGCCGCAAAGACTCTTGTTAGAATGGCCTTTCTTTTGTTGGTAATTTTTTTAGGGCTTACGCTTTTGGCATATTGGGGGCATGTAGTTCCGGTTCAGGGCGAAACAGTTGTTTCTCAGCTTGCGAGAGGCCTTTTCGGGCGCAATATATTTTATTTTTTGGTTCAGGGCGCAACCGCATTAATCTTGCTTCTTGCGGCCAATACTCCTTTTGCTGATTTTCCAAGAGTAGTGTCGCAGCATGCGCGCGATGGATATTTGCCAAGGCAATTTCTTAATTTAGGGTCTCGGCTGGTATTTGCAAATGGAATTATTTTTTTATCTGTTATCTCGGCTTTTTTGGTATGGTTTTTCCAAGGAAGCGTGCATGCGCTTATCCCGCTTTACGCAGTGGGAGTATTTCTCGGATTTTCGCTTTCTCAATTAGGAATGGTTGTATACTGGCTTCGGAAAGGCGCTGGGCATAGAAAACATATTGTGATTAATGCGGTAGGATTTTTGGCGACAGGCATTGTATTTGTTATAGTGCTTTTTTCAAAATTTACGCATGGAGCCTGGATTCTTATACCCGGAATTGCTTTTTGGGTAATTCTTATGAAGGCAATTAAGCGGCACTATAATAGAATTGAAACTAGCCTTTCGCTTGACGGAACTTCTCTTCCAGAAGTTTTGCCTGATAAAACAATGATTTTTTTAGTTTCGCGTTTTAATAGGGCAACACTCTATGCGCTCCAGTTTGCAAAATCATTTAAACCAGCGCATATCCGCGCGGTTCATGTGGCAATTGACCAAGAAGAAGGGGAAGCATTGAAGAAAGAGTGGCAAAGCTATGCTCCAGATGTGCCGATTGATATATTATATTCCGAATATCGGGATCTTATTAGCCCGATCCTCTCCTACTTAAAACAAGTTGATAAAGAATGGGTTAATGATTCAATGATTGTGGTAATTCCGCAGGTTGCAGTGGAAAGGTGGTGGCATTATTTCCTTCATAATCAGACGAATATTCGGCTGAGCCTTGCAATTGATCAGGATCCGGAAATCCCGGCGCAAATCCTTGAAGTTCCGGTAAAGACCACGACCAAGCTCCGAGCGTAAACTATTATGAAAATTCATCGATTTTTTATAAACCCAAAAGCAATTAAGGAGGGTGAGATTATTTTAAAAGATAAGAATTTAATCAATCAGATTAAAAAAGTTTTACGGCTGAAAATCGGCGATGCGGCTTTATTGTTGGATAATTCCGGCAAAGAGTATAAATCTGTGATTAAGCAATTTAGCGATTCTGCGGTTAATCTGGAAATTATTGAAGTTTTGGAAAATAAAAATGAGCCGGATTTGAAAATTACTTTATGTCAGGCATTATGCAAAAAAGATAAATTTGAATGGGTTTTGGAAAAAGGAACCGAAGCAGGCCTTTCCGCATTTGTGCCGATTATTACGGAACGGACAGAAAAATTGGGATTAAATCATGAACGCGCGGAAAAAATATTAAAAGAAGCCGCCGAGCAATCCGAACGGGGAATTATTCCAAAATTATTAGAAGCGCAAAATTTTAATGAAGCATTTCAAAATTTGGAGGGAGAAAAAATTCTCTTAGATAAATCCGGAGAAGACATAAAAACCTTTAACTTTTCACATTCTGCTTTTAAATTTAATATATTCGTCGGCCCCGAAGGCGGCTGGACTGAAAATGAATTAAAAATTGCCAAGGAAAATGGCGCGAAAATTATTTCATTAGGCCCGCGCGTGCTTCGTACTGAAACTGCAGGAATATTTGCAACCGCAATATTTTTAAATAAATAAAAACAACCCGATTGGGTTGTCTATTCTTCTGTAACAATCTCTGCAATGGCAGGATGATTTTTGATAACTCTTTGCGGGTACAGGCTAAACTTATATCTTTTTTGGAAATTCCAATTTCGTTCATTGAACCGCGAATTTAAGTAGCTGTCTATTGGCCTTTCAAGCAGATAAGTAGTTTCTGTTTCTTCCAGGATGCGGATTTTATCAAGTTCTATGCATCTCTGCATTTTTTTCACGCCGTCGGATTCATTATCAAATTTAACTATGATGAATTTCTTCGGTTTTATTCCAAGCAGTTTTTTGAGTTTGGCGAGCACTTCTATTTTATTTTTTGAAAGTTACTATTTATTATTTATCCAATCGCATTATTATGTCAAATTGTAAAAATTTAATTTGGCTTGGTAAATATTTTGTTAAATTTATAAAATCTGCTAATCTATTCATTAGTGCCTTGTTAGAGAAGGTTGCGGTGGCCGAAAGGAAATATATTTGTTTTGATTGCCGGTTCCATAACAATTTAAAAATTGAGGATTTAGGCGAATCTGATCGCTGTGAACACTGGCGGCCGGAATACTGGGAAGCAAAGGGTTTCCGGCGAAATTGGGGAGATGCGGCAATAGAACAGAAAGAATTTGAGGTGCTCCGAAAGGAAGAAGATTTAGGAGGGGGCAAAAAGAAGGTTACCTATGTAGTTTTATGTCCGATGTTTTTACGGAGACCAGCGCAATATTACGCCGATAGTTCGATATATCCAATGTATTCCTGGGGAAGTTATTAAACGCCGATTTGGCGTTTTTGTTTTATAATTAAAGAATGCATAAAATTACTGCTTTTATAATCGCGGAAGCGGCAAGGGCGAAAAAAGGAAAAGAAGCGCCAGCGACACCGCCGGTAAAAAGCGCGCCGCATTATTTTGAAAAATCTGTTCCGAATCAATTTTTATTGAAGCCAGAAATCGTAAACATTGATGGCAAACCAGTAGAGCTTGCTGCAAAAACCTATCACCCGGATGCGATTTTAGTTGAGGGAAGCATGGAGATTGAAAATGTTTTCGCCGACGGAATTTTGGAATTGAAAGATAAATTGCATGAAGCTTGTTACGAGCTGGCTAAAAAGAACGGCGCTAAAGATGAGCCGGCGGAAGAATATACCATCTACCAGATTTCCGGCTATAAAGGCGACCCGGAATTATTTTTAGCCGGCAAGGAATCTAAAATTGCAGGGCTTTTAAAATCAGAAAAATTAGAGCTGGACGAAAAAGAAGTGGAGCATGTGCTTTCTTTCCAATTAAAATACGCGAAAGATGATTTAGTGATTGTGGATTGGGACGGCGCTTTTATTTTTGATCCGGACGGGGAATTTGGCGAAACAATTGAACTCTTGGAGCTGGCTAATTACCAGCTTTTGAGATATCGGATTTTAGACCAGGATTTGGACGAACGCTTGCAGCGGGTTTCCAAATTAATTGAAAAGCCGAAAAGAAAATGGTTTGTGTTTAATGCCGGAGAAATTGCGCAGGCTTACCGGGAAGTGATTGCTGTCCGCTCCCAATCAGTTTCGGAATTTGAGCGGTTAGACCGGGATATAAAACTTATTGGCGAGTGGTATTCGGCCCGGCTTTACGATTTGGCAACCAAGAAATTTAAAATTGAAGTCTGGAGGGATTCGGTTAAAGAAAAATTGGAATCCTTGGAAGATGTCTATTCTATCATCGCTGAAAATTTCAGCATTTCCAGCCAGCAGATTTTTGATTTAATCCAGACCGCCGGCTGGCTGATTTTATTAATCGGTTATTTTGTGTTATTCTTTTTAGAAATTCATAAGTTAAAATAGAATTTTTGGGCCTGTAGTAAAGTGGTATTACGCCACATTCGCATTGTGGAGGCAGGAGTTCGATTCTCCTCAGGTCCACCACTTTTCATTATTGCTTTTTTATACTATTATATATACAGCAAGTTCTTTAACATGGAATCGGGGTTGGGATGGCTGAAGAAATAGAAGTCAAAGTTACGGCGCTTTATTTTGGCCTTGGGTATCCTCCCGGATATCGTTCCCGTGAACAGATTTTGGCAGTGGCGGTTGGTGATAAAGTATATGAGCTGGATATTTACACGGCTGCTTTTCATAACGAACGGCATTTTTTTGAAAAAGAATATTATGAAAAAAATTGCCGGATTTGCGGCAAGGCATTTAATAATTTTTGGCAGCGGAACAGCAAGGACAGCTTCTTAGAAGAGTTTTGCAAAGTAAAAATAGATAAAGCTTTCGCGGTTTATATAGATTCTGCTGAATTGACCTTTGAAAGCGTTGAGCGGCTGGTCAGGAATTTTATCACCAATTTAATTCCAAATTCTAATCCCCGCATTGTTTGGCGGGACGGTAAGGCTGAAAAAGAATTAAAGCATTGGCAAGAAGAGCGTGAAAGAATAATTCAATGGCTGAAGGACGGCGCTCCGCCTTACAGCATTTCAGTTGCGCCAGAAGCTTTGGATGATTTGCCGGAAGAAGGCCAGAAAGAATTCCGCGAATTGTTTGCCGAGCTTGGCTATGAAGAAAAAGGGGACGGCTCTCTTCATAAAGAGGCTGAGGTTATAAAAGAAGATCTTTTAGCTGAGGCAGTGGAAAGGCAGCTTTTAAAAATCGCCGATGAAGAAAAGGAAGATGGAGAAATTTATCTTTCTCCGGCCAGTTGGCCTCCGCTTGGCGTAGTGCATGCCGGAGATAAACGTTATTTA
>Ga0209515_10008443_pt1 | contig 12022 bp, 12 predicted proteins | sample Subgroupgradi54m_FD_187454 | JGI IMG/M metagenome (GOLD analysis project Ga0209515, IMG submission 187454) | Subsurface groundwater microbial communities from S. Glens Falls, New York, USA - GMW60B uncontaminated upgradient, 5.4 m (SPAdes)... ... | reverse complement strand
GGCGATGTTTAAAAGTAAACCGCTGGTGGTTTCCCATAACGGCAACTTGACCAATACCGAAAGCCTTTATAAAAAGTTAGAAGAAGAAGGTGCGATTTTTCAGACCTCGATGGATTCTGAGGTCATCGTGCATCTTTTGGCGCGGACCAGGAATGGGGAAATGAAAGAATGGTTCACGAAAGTCCTCTCTGCGCTAGAGGGGGCTTTTTCTTTGGTTTTGCTCGTCGGAGATACTCTTGTGGGGGTACGCGACCCGCAGGGGTTTCGTCCTTTATGTTTAGGGAAGCTGGATGATGGTTATATCCTGGCCTCAGAGACCTGTGCTTTGGATTTGATGCACGCGCAATTTATCCGCGAAATCGAGCCCGGCGAAGTTATTTTAATCAAAGGAAATAAAATCGAATCATTTTTTCTGCCGCACAAGGCGAAGAAGAATAAATCCTTTTGTATTTTTGAAAATGTTTATTTTGCCCGTCCGGACAGCAATATTTTTTCGGACAATGTTTATCAGGTTCGAAAACGCCTGGGCGCTCAGCTTGCCCGCGAGCATCCGGTTAAGGACGCGGATTTTGTGATGGCGATTCCGGATTCGGGGAATTACGCGGCGCTGGGATACGCGCAAGAATTGAATCTCCCGTGGGAGGCGGCGCTGATCCGCAATCATTACATCGGCCGTACCTTTATTCAACCGACACAATTCATGCGGGATTTTAGGGTGCGGGTCAAGCTCAATCCCATCCCTTCGGTTTTAAAAGGAAAAAAGGTCGTGGTCGTCGAGGATTCCATTGTCCGCGGCACCACCAGCCGCAGCCGTGTGGAAGAACTTCGCCGGGCCGGGGCAAAAGAAATTCACATGCGCATCAGCTGCCCGCCGATCCGGTTCCCTTGTTTTTACGGCATTGATTTTCCAAGCCCGGAAGAATTGATTGCTTCCAACAAAACTGTCAAAGAGATTGCGGATTTCATTCAGGTGGATTCTTTGGAGTATTTGAGCCTCGAGGGGATGCTCGGGGCGGTTAAGAATTCCAAAGATTTCTGTCACGCCTGTTTCACCGGGAAATATCCGGTCAAAATTCCAACGAATCAAAGCAAATATCTTCTCGAAGGGGCCACATGAGCAAATTTATTTTTGTCACCGGCGGTGTTGTTTCAAGTTTAGGCAAAGGCATTGCCGCGGCCTCAATTGGAAAATTACTCGAGTCGCGGGGATTGAATACGACGCTCATCAAATGCGATCCTTACCTGAACGTTGATCCGGGAACGATGAACCCGTATCAGCATGGTGAAGTTTATGTCACCGACGACGGGGCCGAGACGGACTTGGATTTAGGACACTATGAGCGCTTCACCAATGCCCGTATCAGCCGGGATAACAACATCACGACCGGCAAGATTTATTATTCGGTCATTATGAAAGAACGCCACGGCGATTATTTGGGAAAGACCGTGCAGATCATCCCGCACATCACCGATGAGATCAAGCGCAGCATCAAAAAAGTCGCCAAAGACCGCGACGTGGATGTCACCATCGTTGAGATCGGCGGCACGGTCGGGGATATTGAGAGCCTGCCTTTTCTGGAGGCGATCCGCCAGATGCGCTGGGAATTGGGCCTCGGGTACGCGCTCAATATCCACGTGACGCTTTTGCCCTACATAAAATCCGCCGGGGAACAAAAAACCAAACCAACGCAGCACAGCGTCGGACGCCTGCGGGAGATCGGGATCATTCCCGATATCCTTTTGTGCCGGACGGAAAAACATATTTCCAAAGAAGAAAAAGAAAAACTCGCCCTTTTTTGTAACGTCGATAAAGAAGCGGTCATTGAGGCGAGCGACGTTAAACATATTTATGAGGTACCGCTGGCTTTTAAAAAACAAGGTCTGGATGATTTGATCTTGAAGAAACTCAATATTAAAAGCGAAGAGCGGGATTTGAAAGAGTGGGCTGCCGTGGTCGTGGAGCGCCTCAAGAATCCGCAGAAAGAACTGACGATTTCGGTCGTCGGAAAATATATCGCTTTGCCGGATGCGTATAAATCTATTTATGAGGCTTTAGTGCACGGCGGGATTGCCAACAATGCGCGGGTGAATATCAATCGAGTCGATTCCGAAGATATCGAGCGGGATAAAATTGAAAAGCATCTGGCCTTAAGCGATGGAATTTTGGTGCCGGGAGGGTTTGGTTTAAGAGGAATTGCCGGAAAAATCAAAGCGGTCAAGTATGCCCGCGAAAATAAAATTCCTTTTTTGGGGATCTGTCTGGGCATGCAAATTGCTTCCATTGAATTTGCCAAAAATGTCTGCGGTTTAAAGGACGCGAACTCGACGGAGTTCGATAAAGAAACCAATGACCCCATCATCAGTCTTTTGGAAGAACAAAAGGACGTGAAAGAAATGGGCGCTTCCATGCGCCTCGGCGCTTTTGCCTGTCAGCTGATGAAAGATTCCAACAGTTTTCAGGCGTATAAAAAAGAAAATATTTCAGAACGCCACCGCCATCGGTATGAATTTAATAATCGTTACCGTGACATTTTTGAGAAGGCCGGAATCCTTTTTGCCGGAATCCACGCGCCCAAAGATCTGGTTGAAATTATTGAATTGAAAGACCACCCCTGGTTTGTGGCCTGCCAGTTTCACCCGGAATTTCAGTCCAAGCCCGACCGGGCTCACCCTTTATTCCGGCAGTTTATTAAAGCAGCGTTAACTTATCAGTCCAGCCGTCCTGCGGGTTCAGGACGATCCTCCCGTAAGCCTAAGCAACACACTAAGCAACTCCCTGATTGAAATTCCTTATTTTCCAGATATAATATCTTCGCTTTCAATATTTGATGAATACGCGCGGGTGGTGGAATGGTATACACGTACGTTTGAGGGGCGTATGCCGCAAGGCGTGAGGGTTCAAGTCCCTCCCCGCGCATTATTATTGGTTGGAGGGTTCTTCCGCATGACGAAAAGTAAAATAACCCTTATTCGAATCCTGCAGCAAAGTTTTTCGTTATATTTTAGAAATATTTTCCGTTTCATTGAAATCGTCGCCTGGCTAAGTCTTCCGGCGTCGATTTTTTTTGTGCTTATTTTTTACTGGGGGCTGACGGAGCAGGCTCTTTATGTGCTGGGAGCTATCTCTTATCCGATCACTTTAGGCCTTTTGCTTTTATTGAACGCGGTGCTAATTAAAATTATTCAGGCGATGGATGAAGGGAAATATTTAAGCACGTTGAGTGTTTATGCATCCGCTTTTAATTTGTTTGGTTCGTATCTAGGGGTGTTGGCGTTGGTGTCGCTGCGGATTCTGTTGTGGTCTTTGCCGTTTTTATTTTCTTATCTTCTTTCCTTCTGGATAAGAAACTCCGGGGGGCCGATGTGGCTGTTTGGTTTATCTTTGATATTTTTAGCGCCGGTTTTTATTGCGACGTGTCATTATTCCTTTTCTTCTTTTGTCTTTTTGGTCGACAGCATAAAATGGACCGAGGCGCCGGCGGAGAGTAAAAGAATCATCAAAGGAAATTTTTGGAAATTTTTAGGGAATAGTTTGGTTTTGTGTTTCATCATGGCGCCGTTTTACGGGCAGATCTTCCGGTGGATGGAGAAGATTGTTAATACGCCTTTATCGGCGATGAATCTTTTTCCGCTGGTCATTTCTAATTGTTTGATCAATCTTCTGGCTGTGACTATTAATGTTTTTCCGGTCGTCTTTTTTTATTTTTTGTATAAGGAATTTCGAGGGGAAAGCGCTCGCGAAGGGGAAATCCTGGGCTGATTCCGTTCAGGCGAACCCAATTTTTCTATATAGTATTAAGGAAATTGTGTCCGGACTTCACTTCATCAACCCAGGATTTCCCATATAGGCGGATTCAATTAAGGAAAATTCGAAATGAACAGACATATCCAAGTAAGCGCCAGTATCCTGTGCGCTGATTTCTCCCGTTTGGGCGAAGAAATCAAAAAAACGGAAGACGCCGGCTGCGATCTCTTGCACGTCGATGTAATGGACGGGCATTTTGTTCCCAATATCACAATCGGTCAGGTGATGATCCAAGCGATGCGTCCGTTGACGTCTTTGCCGATCGAAGCGCATCTGATGATTGAGCACCCTACTTATTATATTGATTCATTTGCGGATGCAGGGGCGGATACTATTTTGATTCATGCGGAGTGTTACGGCCCGCGGCGAATGAATTGCCGCAGATGGGAGGAGTTTCCTAAAGAAGTGGATACAATCGACGTGCCCTCTTTACGGGAAGCTATTCTCAAAATCAAAAAGCGGGGGAAGAAGGCGTTTGTGACCCTCAATCCCGGTACGCCGCTGTGCATCGAAGGGTTATTGCGTGATCTCGACGGTGTTTTGATCATGTCGGTGAATCCGGGTTTTGCCGGCCAAAAATTTATGCCGCAGGTTTTGGGGAAAATTCAGCAGCTTCGAGAGACGTTTGGCGGCGATATTGAAATTGACGGCGGCCTCAACGAGGCAACTGCCCCGGGGGCGGTTGAGGCGGGCGCGAACATCTTGGTGACGGCCAGTTACTTTTTTGGAGCGAAGAATCCGTTGGAGTTGGTGCGGCGATTGAAAAGTTATAAAATTTGAAAATTTGACTTTGCGTTAGTTCAATCACGTATGGTATACTTTGGTTGTCAACTTAAAAACTATCCCAAAATTTTTAAAAGTCTGTCATTCCCGAATGCTTTAGTCGGGAATCCAAATGAAGCTATGACATAAAAAAAATCCATGAAACTCCATCCAAAAAACGCCCAGACCGCCATCGAATATCTGATCTTATTATCTTTAGTGGCGGTGATTGTGATGTTTTCTTTTTCTCATCTTTTACCTCGGGCTAATCGATCCGTTTCTTCCTTATTTTTTAGAGCCGGATCGAGCATTATGGGAGAAACTGTTCAGTCTATCGATGGGAATTGGTGCGAGTGGTCGGCGTGTGATTGTGATGAGTTAGAGGGAGCAGCCAAGGCAGCTTGCATTGCGGCCCTGACCGAGCCGAGAGTTCATCATCGTCTTTGTGATTGCCCGGCGCCTTTAGGAAGCGGGGTTGTCTGTGCGGGGCCCACCAATCAGCTATGCATATAATTGAGTGACAGAAAAAATATCTTCATTCCTTCCGCTGGTTTCTCACATAATTGCTTTTATCCATACTTTTGGCGAATTTTTTTAGTTCCGCGCCTATTTCGCTGATTTGTGCGACGTGGGTGATGTGGTGGGTGGTAGAGTTGACGACTCCGATGGAGACCGATAAAAGGCCAACCTTGATTTCGTTTCCCTGCCGGTCTTTTCCAATGATGTATCCTCTTTTGCGATCCTCTTCATTATAAAATTCGGGCGCTGTTTGATCGAATTCTTCGATGATCCCCTGACAGATGGAATCCATCAGCGAAGCCTCCGCGATAAATACAAAATCATCCCCTCCGATGTGCCCCAGGAATGCCTCATGGCCGCCTTTTTCTTGAACATGTTTGATGAGGATGCGCGCGGTCGAGCGGATGATGTCATCCCCTTTTTCAAAACCATATTGATCGTTATAGATTTTAAATTTGTCTAAATCCGCATATCCGACGGCAAAGGGCCGGCCTTTGTCGATGCGCTGCTGCAGTTCTTCCATGACGGAAGTATTGCCGGGAAGATGGGTTAAGGGGTTGGCATCGAGGCTGCGGACGGTCCGCCTTAAGATCATCTTGATCCGGGCCAGCAGTTCGTCAGGCTCAAAAGGTTTGATGAGATAATCGTCGGCTCCGGCCTCAATCCCGTAAACCATATCTTTCACCTCACCCTTACCGGTCAGCATGATGACCGGAAGATGGCGTAAAAGAATATCTTTTTTTAAGGCTTTCACAAATTCGGCGCCATTCATGACCGGCATCATATAGTCGCAGATGATCATGTCCGGATTTTTTTGCCGGGTCATCAAAAGCCCTTCTTTGCCGTTGGCAGCCTGAACGACTTCGTAAGATTCGGATAAGGTCAGGGCCAAGACGTCCTGGATGTCTGGATCGTCGTCGACGGTGAGAATTTTTTGTTTGCGCATAATTTTTTAAGACACCGGCAGCGTAAAATAAAACGTCGTTCCTCCATTGACTTTGCTGGTCACCCAGATTTGACCACCGTGAACTTCGACAATGTTTTTGGCCAAGGCCAACCCTAAGCCCGTTCCTTTGACGTTTTGATTGATTTCATTTTCAACCCGGTAAAATTCATCGAATAATTTTGGAATATCCTCTTCTTTGATCCCTATGCCGGTATCCGTCACTGAAAATAAAATTGTATTGTGATCTTTTTGGGCGCCAACGGTGATGGCGCCATTCAAGGGCGTGAATTTGACGGCGTTCCCGATCAGATTGATGAATACACGTTCAAACTGGCTGAGATCAACGGTCATCTCGGGCGTGTTGGGATCTATTTGAGTTTTTAATTGAATACCTTTTTCTTTGATCTGGGGGGCTAAGATATCTAAGACGTTCTCGAGGACCGACGCGACGTTATGTTTGGTAAATTTCATTTCCACCCGGCCGGATTCAATACGGGAGATGTCTAAAAGATCATTGATCATCTTCACAAGATTGTCGGAATGCTTATTGATTTTTTCCAGCCGTTCTTTCACCTGTTGAGGGATCTCTCCGATTTTCCCGGTGATCAAGATCGAGGCGTATCCTTTGATGGAAGTCAAAGGAGTCCGCAGTTCATGTGAGACCGCCGAGATGAAATCAGATTTCATTTTGCTGACCTTTTTCACCTCTTCGAGGGCAATGGCGAGTTGTTTAGTCCTGTCCTGGATTTTTGATTCCAGTTCTTGCCGCGAACGATAAACCTGCTCGAAAAGCTGGGCGTTTTCCAGCGCCTGACCGATTTGACTGGCCATAATAGAGATCAATTCTTCATCCCCTTCGGTGACGGCATAGGCGTCTGAGCGGTTTCCTACAAAAACGATGCCAATCATTCCATCCTGGGTCAGGATCGGCGTCAGGATAAAGTGTTCGATATCGAAAATCTGGATGATCTTTTCTTTTTTTTGTTTAGGGGAGGTGGCCGAGGAGGAGCTATGTCCTTCTTTGAGAGAGGTATTCAAGTCCGTATCTTTTTCCAGACGGGAGACGATAAAAAGAATTTCTTCTTTGGAAAACCCGGATTCAACGCGGCAGTGCAGTTTTTTATCCGCGTCAAACATGAGGATGAGATTTTTTTCAAATCCCAATTCTGAAATCAGGGGCTGTTCGAGGCGATGGAAGATTTCGTTTTGATCAAGCGTTGTTGAGATCAAGCGGGAAGTTTTTTGTAAAGCATCCAGTCCGTCTAAACGTTTATCCAGCTGTTCCTGGGCCCGGTTGAGCTCCAGGTCCGTGTTCACAATAAGCTTAGCCTGCTCATCCAGCTCATGGAACGAGCGCATCAATTTATTAATGGATTGTTTTAATTCCTTGATTTGCTCGAGCTTCATCAGAAGGACAAGTGCCAGGATTCCAATCGTCAGGAAAAGGGCAATCCCAACGAGATTGGAAAAAGTAAGAAAATCAAACTGGCTGAGCAGAGGAATAATTTTTTCCATGCTATCCTATGGCCAGAATCACGATGCTTGCGTTTTGCAAATGGGTCTTTTTTATATGCTGCAGGGAATGAAAAGGGGCAATCTCTCCGTATGAATACATTCCCAAAAGCGGTGTCTTGGGTCCTAAAACTTTTTTAATCAATTGAATTTCTTGAAAAGCTCCGCGGCCTAAGAGCTTGTTGCGCGCCAGGGATTCGAAGATAAGGACGAGTTGCGGGTTTTTGCCTTTGAGGGATTCGCTCACCTCCAGGGCGGCGCTGCGTGCCGCCTGTTTACAGGACTCTTTGTTCCCCAGCATGATATGCACTTCTGATCCTTCGGGAACTTCTCCCTGACATACGATACTCCCGTCGTTTAAGATGTCAATGGCATTTCTTAATAAATATTCGTTATCTTCGGGCAGATAAATGCCTAAAGGATAAAGGATGGCCATTTGTCCGAGCTGTTGGGCGCGTAAATCTTCCATCGCTTTCCCGAAATATTCCTCATAAAGGCTGGAGGCTTTTTTCCCATCGATGGTTTTGATGATGTGCCCATCGGTTTGATTGATGATGCGGGGCCGCCCTAAAGGTTTCCAGCCGTGCTGACTTCCGATGCTTAAGTTTACTTGTCCTCCGATCAATAATCCCGCGGCGCCGGTGGTCATCACCCCTTTCGGGCCGTATTGGAAGGTTTTTTTGAAATGGAAATCGTCGCTGCTGCCGGCTCCGACCATCGGGAAAAATGTTCCCAATGTTTCTTGCATTCCTTTGATGATGGGGGCGCTGTTTTTAAGAAGCCCGTCTGTAAAAAAGAGGAAGGCTTTGCGCGGATGCGGCCCAAGATTCGCGATCGTATTTCTAGCCAGGAGGCTGCCGGCTTGGCGTGTTTCGGGAGCGGTCACATCACTCACCGATCCAACCCCGAATTTAATTTCATCCGATTGAATGGCTAAAATAGCCACACCGCGAGTAGCAATGGATTCACTCAGGATGATCCCGGTGGTTGAGCAGCCGATCACGGGAGTTTCCTTCATGATTTCTCTTAGCGAGGAAAAGATTTCAAAAGAATTATAGTGAACGGTGTTAAAAACAATGACCAAGTCGCTGGGAAATTGGTTCATTCGTGTCTTAGCTTGGGCAGATGCCTCTCGAAGGGCCAAGAAAGTGTCGGGGTTTTGACTGAAACCAATTCCAATAAAAGTGGCCATTTGAAAGGCATTCTAATGATGAATAGAGGGGGTGTCAATAATTTTTGTTGACCTCGAAGGGGTGTATGGTAGTATTTATAGGTTTAGGGCATATTGCTCTATGCTAAGAAGGCCCCATCGTCTAGCCTGGTCCAGGACGGGAGATTCTCAGTCTTCAAACAGGGGTTCAAATCCCCTTGGGGCTATTTGCAAAAATTAGCAAAGTATGAAGGTTCGTTTGCCGATTTTGAAGGATTCAAGATTTATTTCTTCTCCGTTGTATTCCATATTCATGATGATATAATTTATCTCGTAATAATCAATTTTTTGGATAGAATGTTTTTCTTATGCAAGAAATCACTTTTTTAAATCCTCCCATTGTAGAAGCCTTAATTGATATAAGAGTCGAGTTGCCTGCCGAAATAAATCTTGAGACAATTGCTCAGTTTCATCAAAAGGTTAAGGATCAATTTCCCGATAAACAAAATAGGATGTGCTGGAAATCGGATTTCCAGTTAAAACCAGGTACAGTGCCTGAAGTTTCCACTCTTTCGGAAGGACCCGATGGGTATTTATTTTATCCTCCGGACAAATCAAAAATAGTGCAGGCACGGCTGGATGGGTTCACGTTTAATAAACTCCGGCCTTATCAAAAATGGGGGCTTTTTCGTGATGAAGCGAAAAAATTGTGGGAGCATTATCTTGAAATTGCAAAGCCCCAACAGATTACCCGGTTGGCGGTTCGCTATATAAATCGTATTGAACTGCCTTTTCCATTCGGTCAATTGCGGGAATACATTTTAACTGGCCTTGAAATAGCTCCTGATTTACCCCAGGGGATGTCTCAATTTTTAATGCAAATGGTTATTCCCAATGCAGGAGCGCAGGCGGTTATAACAGAGACAATAGAACCTCCGATTGTTAAGAATAACGTTGAAGTTTTACCGTTAATTTTTGATATTGATGTGATAAAAAATATTATTTTGTCGCCGACTGATCCTAATCTATGGGCTAATTTTGAGGAACTAAGAAAGTTTAAGAATGAGATTTTTTTAAAAAGTTTAACAGAAAAAACGAAAGCGCTATTTCAATGACGATCACTCAAACAACGCATAGCAATTATCGAATAGCCAGGTTTGAGCAATCACCGGGTTTAAGCGAAGACTCCCAAAAGAACATTACTAAAGTGAAAGCAATTGCCGAGCACTTCAATGCCTCTGCTTCACGGCAGGGGGGCATTAAGCAAAGATTTTATTTGCTTTCAAAACAGTGGAAGAATGACACACAATATTTGTCCTCCATTAATGAAATGGTTTTGCATCCCGCGTATCAGCAAATTGTTGGCATGGGGCCGGGGGCCATACCTTTGATTTTATTGGAATTGAAGACAGATCCTGATTATTGGTTTGAAGCGCTGAAGGCTATTACCGGCATCGATCCTGTGGTTGAAAACGACATGGGGAATTTATCGAAAATGACTGAGTCTTGGTTGGACTGGGGCAGAGTCAACAATCATATCCGATGAAGATAGGCATTCGTGTTACAAACCCAGCGACCAAAGAGTACAACTGCATTGCCTGGGCCGCTGGTGATGATAAAAGATTTTGGTGGCCTCTGGGAGGATACTGGCCTCCCGTTGTTCCAAGACAAGTTTCTTTAGAATCATTCATCAAAGTGTTCAATAACCTCGGTTATGAAAAGTGTGATAATGGCGATTTAGAGTCAGGTTACAGGAAAATTGTGATTTATGCTCAATCCGATGGCATCCCCACCCATGCTGCAAGACAATTAGATAATGGAAAATGGACGAGTAAGTTGGGTAAAGCAGAAGATGTTGAACATGATGGCTTGGTGTTGCCAATAATCAGTTACGGCCTGCCTGTTTTATTCCTTCGTCGTAAAAAGAGTTTATACCTTCCCAGCTAAAATGGTAAAACCAGCCTCAAGGTAAAAGTTCTCTGTATTATCCAGTTCGGGCTACCATGAACCGCACTGGGTTCACAGCAGTGCCCTGGCGTAATTTATTTCCTAAAAGATTAATATACGAAAAATTTCTATTATAATTTATCATATTTCAATTCTATGCCAGTATTGATATAAGTAGAGAAAGCATCTCATGCAATTGGCGCTGCGCGATGTTCTTAAAATTTTTCAGGTCCCGGAAAACAAGGTTTATAAATGGATCGATAAAAAAAAGATGCCCTGTGTCCGGGTGAATGAGCGCTACCGGTTTAATTATATTGAACTTCTGGAATGGGCGCTTGAATCCGGGATTCCGTTAACCGCACAGATTTTAACTTTGCCGCAGCATAAAGAGATCGATTCAAATATTTTATCCGCCGCGTTAACCAATGGAAAAATTTATTACGATCTCCCGGGCGAGACCAGAGAAGACGTTTTAAAATCGGTTGTGGATCTTTTACCTCTTCCGGCTGGAACAGATCGGGCGTCCCTTTTACAGTTATTTTTAGCCAGGGAATTGATGGAATCAACCTCGGTAGGAAATGGGATCGCGCTTCCCCACATCCGTAATCCGGTTGTGTTGAATATTGAGAAGCCCTGCGTGACGCTGTGTTTTTTGAAAAGAGCGGTCGATTTTAAAGCCCTGGATCAAAAACCGGTCTCTATTGTGTTTGCACTTTTGAGCCCGTCGGTTAAAATGCATCTATCCATTCTGGCTAGGCTGGCGTTTTGTCTGCACAACGAGCGGCTGCAGAAATTTTTGTACAATCGAGCCCCGGCCGAAGAGATCCTGGCGGAATTTATGATCCTCGAATCTCGACTGGCAACGACGCCGTAAAATAAAAAATGAATTTGTTATTATTAAGTTTAGGTATTCTGATCGTCTCCAGTGTTTTCCTTCTGGTTTTCCCCTTTTTTAAAAAAGAAAAGACCAATAAAAAAATTTGCGGTTTTTTATTTTTGGGGTCATTCTTAAGCGTTTGTCTTTGCGGGATGATCGCTTCGTTAGGGGTCTTAACCTCCGGTTGTGCGGTTGAATGGCGTTTGCCCTGGCATGTGCCGTTGGGGGAATTTTATGTCGGACTGGATCCCTTAAGCGCCTTTTTTTTATTGACGATTGTGCTTTTATCGTCGGCCACCGGTCTTTATGGCTGGCGCTATTTAAACGAAGATTCTGATCATAAAAATTTAGGTCCGCATTATTTTTTCTTTCTTCTCTTGATGGCCGCCAACATCCTGATTGTTATGGCTAAAAATGCCATCCTTTTTTTAATGGCCTGGGAGACGATGACCCTGGCTTCTTATTTTTTAATACGAAACAAATCCACCGACTTCAGTCGGTGGT
>Ga0209515_10008442_pt1 | contig 12022 bp, 11 predicted proteins | sample Subgroupgradi54m_FD_187454 | JGI IMG/M metagenome (GOLD analysis project Ga0209515, IMG submission 187454) | Subsurface groundwater microbial communities from S. Glens Falls, New York, USA - GMW60B uncontaminated upgradient, 5.4 m (SPAdes)... ... | reverse complement strand
TTCCCGACCAAAATATCGCCGGGTTTTACTTCAGCACCGATTCGCACAATTCCTTCTTCATCGAGATCTTTCAGAGCTTCTTCGCTCACATTTGGAATGTCTCTTGTAATTTCTTCATTGCCAAGCTTGGTATCTCTCGCTTCGATTTCAAACTCTTCGATATGAAGCGAGGTATACGTATCTTCCTTCACGAATTTTTCGCTGATCACAATGGCATCTTCAAAGTTGTATCCGCGCCAGGGAAGAAAAGCAACGAGCACGTTGCGTCCAAGTGCAAGCTCGCTCTTTTCGGTTGCCGTACCATCTGCAATCGGATCGCCGCGTTTTACTTTTTGGCCAATCGTCACAAGCGGTCTTTGGTTGATACAAGTTCCGGCGTTTGAACGTTCAAATTTTTTGAGTTTGTAAACCATGTCATCGATCACAATTTCATTCGAAGAAACCATTTTTACAGTTCCGCGCGCTTTGGCGGTGACGACTGCTCCGGAATCGGTTGCGACCCGATGTTCCATTCCGGTTCCCACAAGCGGGGTTTCTGTTTCAAGCAACGGAACGGCTTGTCGCTGCATGTTGGAACCCATGAGCGCCCGATTGGCATCATCATGTTCCAAAAATGGAATTAAAGATGCTGCCACACTGACAAGCTGTCTCGGCGAAACGTCCATATAATCAATTTCCGTAGGTGGTTTCATCGGAAAATCACCGCGAAAACGTGTCGCGACCAAACGATCCAGGAAATAACCTTTTTTATCAAGCCGCGCGTTTGCCTGAGCAATCACATATTTGTCTTCTAAGTCTGCGGTTAAATATTCAATTTTTTCTGTGACACGCTCTTTTTCGATTTTTCGGTACGGCGTTTCGATAAATCCGATTTCGTTTACGCGCGCAAACGTACTCAAGGATGCAATCAAACCAATGTTGGGCCCTTCCGGCGTTTCAATCGGACAAATGCGTCCATAATGCGACGGATGAACGTCACGGACTTCAAATCCGGCGCGTTCACGCGAAAGTCCGCCCGGTCCAAGAGCGGAAAGCCTGCGTTTGTGCGTCAGTTCGGAGAGTGGATTTGTTTGATCCATAAATTGCGAAAGCTGGCTTCTTCCGAAGAAATCTTTAATGGCGGCAGAAATGAGTTTGGGGTTGATTAAATTGTGCGGCATCGCGGCATCCAGATCATAAATGGACATCCGCTCAAGTGCGGAGCGTTTCATGCGCGCAAGACCGACGCGAAATTGATTTTGCAAAAGTTCACCGACAGAACGAACGCGACGGTTTCCCAAATGATCGATGTCATCCACTTTGACTTCACCGCTTCGCAATTTCAAAAGTGCCTGAACTGCTTTCACAACATCATCCGGCTGAAGAACCGTTTGTTCGATGGAAACATTTTGAGATAGTTTTCGATTGAGCATAAATCGCCCGACCTGCCCTAAATCGTAACGCTGAGGATCGAAGAAAAGTTTGTAAATTAAATCTTTTGCGCTTTCCGTTGTCGGCGGATCCCCGGGACGTGAGCGGCGGTAAATGGCAATCTGTGCTTCTTCCTGATTGTGGTAAGGATCGCGCTCCAATGTTTTTGAGACTGCAAAATCATCCGCAATGGAAGCTGCGATTTCAATTTCGGAAATACCACTGTCAACAATCGTGGTGAGCAACTCTTTGGTCAATTTCGAGCCGGCAGGAACAAGCGCTTCTTTCGTTTTTGGATTCATCACATCTTTTGCAAGAATTTGATTTTCCGATTTCTTGAAGGATGCCCGTGCAAACTCTTTAATCTTTTCGGTAGGATAAATGGCTTTTATAATTTCCTGATTGGTGGAATAACCGATGGCGCGAAGTAACGTCGTTGCAAGAATTTTCCGGCGGCGATCAATATAAGCATACAAAATATCGTTGATATCGCCTTCAAACTCAACCCACGCGCCGCGATACGGAATAATCCGGACGCTGTAAACACGCTTTCCGCTTGGATGAAGCGTCTGCTCAAGAGAAATTCCGGGAGAACGGTGCAATTGGCTGACCACAACCCGTTCGGCGCCATTCACGACAAAAGTTCCGGTTTCCGTCATGAGCGGAATTTCGCCGATATAAACTTCCTGATCTTTTGCAACGCCTTTTCGGACAATGCGAAGTTTTACTTTGAGCGGGGCAGCGTACGTCATGCTGCGCTTGTGACATTCGGAAATCGAATATTTGGGTTTTCCAAGCATATAACCGAGATATTCCAAACGGCAGCTTCCATCAAAATTTTCGATCGGAAACGCTTCCTGAAAAACCGCTTCCAAACCTTGGCGCTTTCTCCGGCGATTCAGGCGATCGGTTTGAAGAAATTCCTCGTAAGACCGGATTTGGATTTCAACCAAATTCGGCAAATCGATTGCGTCATGAATCTTTGAAAACGATTTCCGTTCAATCAGTGACGGCATAAATTGTTCTCCCAATCATTATCGTAATGGTTTTGTGACTTCATCTCACAAACATTTCACAGGAAAATCACGCTGTTCATTTCGTGACTTTCTAAATGCAAATCGGAATCAATCGATTACTTAATTTCAACTTTTCCGCCCTGAGCTTCCACCGCGGCTTTAATTTTGGCGGCTTCTTCTTTCGAAACGCCGTCTTTAATGACTTTCGGCGCGGCTTCAACCAAATCTTTGGCTTCTTTAAGGCCAAGGCTGGTGAGCGTTCTGATTTCTTTAATGACTTGAATCTTTTTATCGCCCGCGCTTGTCAAAACTGCTTGAAAAGCTGTTTTTTCTTCCGCGGCTTGCGCACCCGCTCCGGCTGCTCCGCCGCCCGCCGGCGCTGCTACTGCAACGGCTTGAGCTGCTGAGACCCCAAAACGCTTCTCGAGCGCTTTCACCAAATCGGCAAGCTCAATCACGGTCAATTCTTCAACGGTTTTCAGAATTTTTGCGAGCTTATCCGAAAGCTTACTGGTTTCCTGTTTTGTTTCTTCTGCTGTTTCTGTTGACATGGTCATTCTCCTTCTAAATGGATTTGTAAATCCGTTATTGCTTCTTTTTCTGAATTTGATCAAGCACGCAGACAAGCGAGCGAGTCAACTGTCCCAGCCCAACCACAAAATTGGTGATGGGCGCTTTAATTCCGGCAACCACTGTCGCGATCAATTCGTTGCGGGACGGAAGTTTTGCCAATTCTTGAATATATTGTTTTTGAAATATACTTTGATTAATGAAAACGCCTTTCAATTCGAAACTTTCCTTGTCTTTAGCAAAATCGACGAGAATCTTAGACACGACCTGCGGGTCGCGCTTTCCAGTAGTCAGTAAAACAGAACCTTCCAAAAACTGGGCAGCGGATGCGACTTTAAGCCGATCCATCACGAGGCGTGCGATGCTGTTCTTCACGACCAAACTTTTGTCCGCAGCTTTTTCCAAGCGGCGGCGGAGATCATTTAATTCGTTCACAGAAAGCCCTTTGAACCGCGCGAAAAAAATGTAGTCGCTTGCTTTCACGGTTTCAAGAAGTTGACTGAACAGCAATTCTTTTTCTATCGGCTTTCGTTCTTCGGATTTCTGCATCTTAATTTCCTTCAACGTCTTTCTGAGTGAACGATGAAACATCAATTCTGACAGCCGGGCCTTGTGTCGTTGCTACATAAGCACGCTTGATATAATCTGCTTTCACGGCGGTTGGTTTTGCTTGAACAATGGCTTTCAATACCGATTGGGAATTTTCGAAGAGCGCTTGCTCTGAAAATGACATTTTTCCGCAAGACACATGAATTCCGCCCGTTTTATCACTTTTGAATTCAGCGCGCCCCGCTTTCACTTCCTTCACAGCTTTCGCGACATCCAACGCAACGGTTCCTGTCTTTGGAGTAGGCATGAGTCCCCGCGGGCCTAAAATACGGCCGAGTTTACTGACTTCACGCATCATATCCGGATGCGCAATTACAGAATCAAATTCCATCCAGCCGCCCAATACCTTAGCAATCAAATCTTCCCCGCCGACATAATCGGCACCTGCCGTCTGCGCATCGCGGACACCTTCCCCCTTACAAAAACAAAGAACTCTGACTTTCTTTCCCAAACCATGCGGTAGTGGAGCCATGCCGCGAACGGTTTCGTCTGTTTGATCGGGTTTAATTCCAAGCTGAAGATGAATTTCAAGTGATTCGTCAAATTTTCCGGCCGGAATTTGTTTCAATGTTTTGATTGCTTCGGGAAGCGGGAGAATTTTTGTTTTCGAAGCCGGAACCAATTTTGCCCGCTCTTGATATCGTTTGCTGCGTTTTTTCATACGATGTCGATTCCCATGCTTCTTGCCGTTCCGCGAACCATTTGAACAGCGCTTTCCAATTTCACCGTATTCAAATCCTGCATTTTCTCTTTTGCAATTCGTTCAACGTCACTCACGCTCACTTTTCCGATTTTATTTCGATTGGGTTCCCCGCTTGCCTTTGCAAGTCCTGCTGCTTTTTTGAGAAGGCTTGCCACCGGCGCCGATTTCATAATGAATGTAAATGACTTATCTTCATATACCGTAATCACAACCGGAACTACGGCGCCCTGTTTGTCCTTGGTCTTTTCGTTAAACTGCTTGCAGAACTCCATGATATTTAAGCCGTGCTGGCCAAGTGCGGGACCAATCGGAGGCGCAGGATTCGCCTGTCCACCGGTCACTTGAAGCTTAATCTGTGTTTTAACTTTTTTCGCCATATAGATTAATCGTAGGTAATCCTTCGATTCCGCTAGGATGGAAAGGGGGTTTAAATCTTTTCCACCTGCCAATATTCGAGTTCTACCGGTGTCGCACGGCCAAAAATACTGACCATTACTTTGAGCTTTCCGCGGTTCGGATTTAATTCTTCTACCGTTCCGTTGAAGTTTGAAAATGCGCCTTCTTTCACGCGAACATTTTCACCAACTTCAAATTCTACTTTCGGCTTCGGTTTTGCCGTTTTCTCTTCCTGCTGATGAATGATGTTTTGGATATCTGTTTCCGCAAGCGGAATCGGCTTCTTACCGGAACCCACAAAACCTGAAACCCCTGGCGTATTTTTTACCAAATACCAGGAATCATCAGTCAATTCCATCTGCACAAGGATATAACCCGGAAAAAATTTGCGTTCAGAGATTTTCTTCTTTCCGCCTTTTACTTCACTCACTTTTTCCGTCGGAATCAAAATCTGCTGAATTAAATGAGAAAGACCGGCACTTTGTGCTCTCGACTCAAGATTTGATTTTACTTTTCCTTCAACGCCCGTTTGCGTATGAATGACATACCAATTTGCTGTCATAATCATCAACCCACCCACAGACGAACTAAAAATGAAAGCAACATATCAATTCCACCAATAAACACAGCCATAATCAATGTCACGACAATCACAAGAACGGTTGATTGAACCAATTCATCGCGTCCGGGCCAGCTGACACGAGCCAATTCCTGTTTTGACTCACCAAAAAAAGAAGTAAATTTATTTGCCATTTAATGACTATTCCTGCTCCAACGATCCAACACCGCAGGAGCGGCAGGAATCGAACCTGCAGTCCCGGTTTTGGAGACCGGTGGTTTACCAATTAACCGACGCTCCTTCGTATGACAAACGTACGCGGAACTGCAATGAATCAATTCTCTACTTTGAAAATTAGTTGCCTGAACCATCTTATTTCGTTTCCCGATGTGCGGTATGCTTTTTGCAAAAGCGGCAGAATTTCTTCCGCTCCAACCGATCGGTTGTTTTTTTCTTATTCTTTTGTGTCGCGTAATTGCGGCGCTTGCATTCTGTGCAAGCCAGCGTAATAATTTCTCGCATTATTGATCACTAAAAATAAAAATTTACTCTCGTTTCACACCACGATGATTACTAGTGGTAGGGTTCTCTCATCTATATAGGTAAGCCGCCGCGTCAAAACTTTTTACCGCAACGACAATTTTCGAGAGAACAAAAATTTTAACTGTTTGAATTCACAAATTGAACTGCATTGTGAATTGTGTCGTGTGAACTTATTAATTTTATTTTTTCAACTCAGCTGCTGATCGGGATCGAACCGATGACCCCGTCCTTACCAAGGACGTGCTCTACCAACTGAGCTACAGCAGCAATTCAGTTTTATTGCTGCAAGGTATTCCTGCTTAAAAATGAGTCTGTCATCCACTGCCATTAGAGACAGCCATGACCACCCATAAATTTCAATTGATGTCATGACAGCACCCACCAACGATGAATTAATTTATGGAAGGTTGGTACAGTCCTCATTCTCAATAAAGTTAATGAATGAAATGAGCACAGTCTCTAATCTTTTTATACTTAATAACTTAATAAAATTAATGTAATTAGAGACAGACTTCCCCTGCTTTAAAAAAGTTTAAGCATTGTATCAAAATAACTTTTCAAGTCAAGAGATTTTGATAAAAAAATATGATTTTATTTCTGATGGGAAGGTTATGTAAAAGTGTGTATATTTGGCACAATTTAAAAATAACTGTAAGTTACTCAAATTAAATAACTTAGGATATTATTTATGAAATATTGGTTTTTTTATATTTCACATCAAAGAGAGTCAAACCATGCGCGGGAGCTGTAAATCCGATGTGGCGGCGATCGTGTTTCTTAAAAATCTGTTTAAATTTGTCCAATGATATTTTCCGAATTCCAACCATCAAAAGTGTCCCAACCATATTTCGAACCATGTTGTAAAGAAACCCGTCGCCTTCAACCAGAAAGCGAACTTCGTTTCCCTGCTTTGTAATTTGCAGGCGATAAATGGTCCGCGCGGAATTCTTACCGTTTGAATTCGCCTGCGCTTGAAATGACCTGAAATTGTGTTTTCCAATTAAATCACTTGCGGCTTTTTTCATCAGGTTAATATTCAATTTATACGGGAAATGATAACTGTAATTTCGCTTGAGCGGAGAGCGGGCTTTTGAATTCCAGACTGCATATTCGTAATGTTTGGTTTTTGCTAAGAAACGCGCGTGAAAATTCTCCGGAACTTCTTTGGCCTCCCTTACCGATAAATCTTCAGGCAGATAGGTATTCAATGCTCTTTGGATATTTCGAGCCGGGATGGAGGAATCCATTTTAAAATTAACGACTTGGCCTTTGGCGTGAACGCCGGCGTCGGTTCTTCCGCTTGCGGAGGAAATTTTGATTTTTTTTCTGAAGATCCGCCGGAATGCTTTTTCAAGTTCTGACTGAACGGTTCTTTTTCCGGGCTGCCTCTGAAATCCAAGAAACCGCTCCCCATCGTATTCGAGGGTGAGTTTAATATTACGCATAGTTACCGGGGTCGGACCTGAAGCCCCTGAGCGATTGCATGAAACAAAATTTTTTGAGACTGATAAATATGACTTAGACTGAAGATATGAATCAAAACGTCAAGGTTCGGGGGTCAGGTCCGACCCTGAATCAGATATTCCGCGATTTGAACAGCATTCAAAGCTGCGCCTTTGCGGAGCTGGTCACCGGTCACAAATAAAGCCAGGCCATTTTTAAATGACAGATCTTCCCGAATGCGGCCAACCAGGACATCATCACCGCCGCTCGCTTCAATCGGCATCGGAAAATAATTCTTTTTCCAGTCGTCGACCAAACGAACTCCTTTGGCTTTGCGCAGGATCTTACGTGCCGCTTCCGGAGTCATTTTGTTTTCAAACTCAAGCAAAATGGATTCTGAATGAGCGCGAAAAACCGGGACTCGGATACACGTCGGGCAAATTTTGAGTTTCACTTCGTGAAGAATCTTTCTTGACTCTTCAATGATTTTTAACTCTTCTTCATTGTAACCGTTTTCCGATATGGCGGAGTTGTGCGAAAAAAGATTAAATGCTATCGGATGCGGAAATATTTCTTTTTTTAATTGCTCAGTATTTTTTAGTACCCAATCGACGCCATTTAATTCGTCTTGATCATCACCTGCTTTTTCTTTGGCGAGTTCGATAAATTCTTTGGCCTGACGATAAAGCTCTCTCATTGCGTTAGCACCAGCACCGCTTGCCGATTGATAGGTCGAGACAACAATCCGTTTCACCGGATTTTTTTTGTGGAGCGGCGCAACAGCCATCAGCATAATGATGGCGGAACAATTTGGATTTGCGATGATTCCATTGTGTTTTTTGATATCGGATGCGTTGATTTCCGGAATGACAAGCGGAATTTTTGGATCCATCCGGAATGCGCTTGTGTTGTCCACAACAATTGCTCCTGCCTTCAGCGCTAAAGGCACAAACTGTTTGCTGACTGTTTTCCCCGCGCTGGACAGGATCATATCGAGTCCTTCATATCCTTTTGGATCGGTTGGGAGTTGTTCAACAGCGATCTTTCTATTATTAAATGGAAGTGAAACGCCTTTTGATTTCGAAGAACCAAAAATCCTAAGCTGATCCACCGGAAATTTTCGTTCTTCCAAAATCCGGCGAAATTCTGTCCCGACTGCTCCCCGAGCGCCCACAATGGCAAGATTGTATTTGGATTTCTTTTTCATCATTTTTGAATTCTCTCGCAAACCAACTCGCCCATTTTCTCACAACCGACGAGTTTGGTTCCTTCTTCAAAAATATCTGCTGTGCGGTACCCGTCCTCCAGAACTTTTTTGACGGCCGATTCAACACTCACTGCAATATCTAACAAATCAAATGAATAGCGAAGCATCATCGCGCACGAGAGAACCGTCGCAAGCGGATTGGCTTTGTCTTTTCCCGCAATATCAGGCGCAGAACCATGAACGGGCTCATAAAGCGCGTGATGATCTCCCAAGCTTGCGGACGGAAGCATTCCGATGGATCCTGTGAGCATGGATGCTTCGTCGCTCAAAATATCGCCGAAAAGATTCGTTGTGACAATCACGTCAAATTGTTTGGGATCGCGAATGAGCTGCATCGCGCAGTTGTCCACATACATGTGCGAAAGCGCCACATCCGGAAAACGTTTTCCGATTTGTGAAACGACTTTTCGCCAAAGCGCGCTTGATTCAAGCACGTTTGCCTTATCAACCGAGCACACTTTTTTTCTTCGTTTTCGCGCAAGCTGAAATGCCTTTTCCGAAATCCGGGTAATTTCATGCGTCGAATAAACTTCCGTATTGATTCCCCGCTCAGATCCATCCGGATTTTTTTCGATTCCTTTCGGCTTCCCGAAATAAATTCCGCCCGTTAGTTCGCGGACCACCATGATGTCAGTTCCGGAAATAATTTCCCGTTTCAAAGTCGATGCGGAAATAAGGCTTTCATAAACCATCGCAGGACGCAGATTCGCATAAAGACCGAGTCCTTCCCGAATCCCTAAAAGTCCGCGCTCCGGTTTCAGATTGTGATCGAGATTTTCCCATTTTGGACCGCCCACAGCACCGAGCAAAATTGCATCAAAATCTTTGGCTTGCTTCAGAACTTCGTCGGTCAGCGGAACGCCGTGCCGGTCGATCGAAATCCCGCCGATCAGCGCTTCTTTAATTTCAAAATTGAGATGAAATGTGGAGGCAACATGGCGGAGAACTTTTGTACCAACTTGAACGACTTCAGGGCCGATCCCATCTCCGGGCAACGCAAGCACTCGATACATAGCATTACGCCTTTACTGACAAGCCTTCCTGCGGGCTGGAAGCACTCGCATATTCTTTCATGGGAATCCGGCCGGCGAGAAAAGCTTTCCTTCCCGCAGAAACGGCTTCGCGCATGGCATCAGCCATCAACACCGGATTGTCCGCGCAAGCGATCGCCGTATTCATCAAAACACCATCCGCACCAAGCTCCATACAAATCGAAGCATCTGAGGCCGTTCCGACGCCCGCATCGACAATCACCGGAATCGAAACTGCTTCTTTGATAAATTGAATGTTGAGCCGATTTTGTATTCCGCGTCCGGAACCAATGGGAGCTGCAAGCGGCATAACGCACGCGGCACCGGCTTCCTCTAATTTTTTCGCGATAATCAAATCGTCATTGGTATACGGCATCACCACAAATCCTTCTTTGACTAAAATTTTGGTAGCTTCAATTAAGGAAATCACATCCGGAAGAAGTGTTTTTTTATCACCAATCACTTCAAGTTTTACCAGGTCCCCCATTCCGGCTGCGCGGCCAAGGCGCGCGATTCGAAGCGCATCTTCCGTGTGATAAGCGCCCGCCGTATTCGGTAAAATTGTATATCGATTGCGATCGATATAATCGAGCAGTGTTTTTTCATTGGGACTATTTAAATTCACGCGGCCAATGGCAACCGTCACCATGTCGCAGCCGGAAGCGTCGAGTGCGCGGACCATGTCGTCGAAATTGCGGTATTTTCCCGTACCCGTAATCAATCTTGAACGAAATTCGTATTTTCCGATTTTTAAACGTTCATCCATCTTTGCTCCCTGAACTGAAGCCAGATACCAGTTGCCAGACTCTCTGGTTTCTGGTGACTGGAGCCTGGTTTCTTTATTTTCACACTTTCAACTGTTTTTTCTCAACACGTTCATAAACATCCATGTATTGCTTCGCGCTCTTTGTCCACGAGAAATCGCAGCCCATTCCCGTTTTAATAAGGTCAGCCCACTTCTTTCGATCTTCAAAAACCGAAACTGCGCGGTTCATGGTATTCAAAAGCGCTTTTGACGAATACTCAAGAAACACGAAACCGTTTCCGTCATTCGTTTCGGGATTGTAATCCTGAATCGTATCGGCAAGCCCGCCCACCTCACGTACAAGCGGAACCGCGCCGTAACGGAGCGCATACATCTGGCCCAAACCGCACGGCTCAAATTGAGATGTCATCAAAAAAATATCAACGCCCGAGTAAACGCGCTTTGATGATTTAAGATCAAATGTCAGATTGACCCCAAACGATTTCGGATATTTTTGCGCGGCGCGGCGAAACTTTTCGTGATATTCTTCCTCGCCCGTTCCAAGCATGACAAGCTGCCAGCCGCGATCCGCAATTTCTTCGATCAATGGCTCCAAAATATCCAAACCTTTTTGTTCGGCAAGCCGCCCGACAAATCCAAAAAGCGGAATTTCCGGATTTTGCGTCAGTCTGTTTTCTTTTTGCAGTGCTGCTTTACAAAAATTTCTTTTTTCGACCGAACTGCGGTCAAAATTTTGCACGAGATCCGGATCGCGCGCCGGATTCCATTCTTCTGTATTGATTCCATTTAGAATCCCGCACAAATCTTTTTTCCGGACGCTGAGCACGCCTTCCATTCCGCATCCAAATTCTTTCGTTTGGATTTCCTCGGCATACCGTTTGCTCACGGTTGTCAAAAGATCGGAATAGACCAATCCGCCTTTCAAAAAACTGATTTTCCCGTAGAATTCAAGCCGGTCAAATGTAAATTCGTTCCACGAAAGCCCCGTTGTGGAAATCGAATCCGGCGGAAAATTTCCCTGGTATGCCAGGTTGTGAATTGTAAAAACTGTTTTGGTGCTCTTGAAAAATGGGTCGCTCCGGTATAACGTTTTCAAATAAGCCGGAATCAGTCCGCTTTGCCAGTCGTGGCAGTGAATAACGTCGGGTCTGATTTTCAATTTTTTGAGAGACTCCAGAATCGCACGCTGGAAAAATATAAATCGGATGTCGTTATCCGGATAATCGCCCATTGGCGTTCCATAAAGTCCGTCGCGGCCATACAAATAGGGCTCATCCACAAAGAAAACATGAACCTCTCCGAAACGGCCGCCGAAAAGCCGCCCGGTTTCCACATCTGAACCCACCGGAATATTCAGCGGGTCGATCACGGACTCAAGAGAATATTTCTGATCCGAAATCATCTTGTATTTCGGAAGAAAAACCGAAACCGAATGCCCTGCCTTCGCAATCTCATGCGGCAGTACACCGACCACATCCGCAAGCCCGCCTGTCTGGGCAAACGGCGCCATTTCTGATGCTATAAATACAATTTCCATAGTTTATTTAATGTGTGAAAGGAAGGAGATATGTTACCTTAAAAGCGGAAGAATTACAATAAGGCGGTCGTGAATGTCATTTAAGAATTAAAAGTGAACTGTTTTAATGAGATTTAAAGTTTAAAAGTGAACTCCTAAAAAAGCGCCTATTCTTCCCTCTCACCCAGGAGGG
>Ga0209515_10008441_pt1 | contig 12023 bp, 10 predicted proteins | sample Subgroupgradi54m_FD_187454 | JGI IMG/M metagenome (GOLD analysis project Ga0209515, IMG submission 187454) | Subsurface groundwater microbial communities from S. Glens Falls, New York, USA - GMW60B uncontaminated upgradient, 5.4 m (SPAdes)... ... | reverse complement strand
ACGGCGCTTACACGAGCGACCAATCAATATGCGAAAGGAAAAAATTTACTGAAAGATCTCGAAACTTCTTTGAGCGGGCAGGATCTTTCGGAAGGTTTGGTTGCAATTATCAATGTAAAAGCCAAGAAACCGCAGTTTGAAGGCCAGACAAAAACAAAACTTGGGAACAGTGAAATTGAAGGCATTGTTTCTTCCGTGGTATATGACGCCATCAGTGATTTTTATGAGCGAAACCCTGGCGTTGGGCATAAAATTGTCGATAAAGCCGTGCTCGCGGTTCGGGCGAGAGAGGCTGCGCGTAAAGCGCGTGAGCTCACGAGGAGAAAAGGCGCGCTTGATTCAGCAGCGCTTCCGGGGAAACTTGCAGATTGTTCGGATGGTGACCCCAAAAACTGCGAGCTGTATTTGGTAGAAGGTGATTCGGCCGGCGGTTCCGCAAAACAAGGACGTGACCGGCGGTTCCAAGCGATTCTCCCGCTTCGCGGAAAAATTTTGAATGTTGAAAAAGCTCAAATCGACAAAGTTCTCGGCAACGAAGAAATCCGCGTGATGATCACCGCCATCGGGGCCGGCGTTGGAACCCCGGGTGTTGAAGACGGATTCAACATGGAAAAATTACGCTACAACAAAGTCATCATTATGACAGATGCCGATGTCGACGGCGCTCACATTCGCACACTTCTTCTCACGTTTTTTTACCGGCAAATGCGGAAGTTAATTGAAGAAGGACATATTTATATCGCGCAACCGCCGCTTTACCGGATCAAGAAAGGAAAGCGGGAAGAATATGTCGAAACCGACGAAAAAATGAGTAACATTTTAATTGAAATGGGTTCCGAAGGAACGGAACTCAAACACATCAAAAAGGAAAGAACCTATTCCGGCAAGGAACTCACGGCGTTTTTGGAAATCGTCTCCGGTTTGAATGCGTTCAAAGATGGAATCGGAATGAAAGGAATTTCATTTGAAAAATACTTGGAAGCTTGTGAACCGAAAAAACGCGGTTTCCCTTGTTATTTGGTGTATTTGCCGGGCGAAACGGAAGGGAAATTTGTCTATTCGGATGAAGAGTTAGCGAAACTTACCGAAAGCAAAGAGAAACCAAAAGCAAAAGAAAGCTCTAAAAAATCCGCCGATTCGGAAGAAAATAAAGAGCCTGGGGGCGGAGCTGAGGAAAAACCGGCACAGGTTGTCGAAATATTCGAAGCCCGGGAATTTGAAAAGTTTGTCAAAAAACTTGAAAAATACGATCTGTCCGTCTCAGATTTTCACGCCAATGCCGGATCAGCGTTTGAACTGAAGTCAGGATCAAAAACGATCCCGATTCATTCTGTCCAGGAAGTTTACGAAAAAATCAAAGAGCTCGGCAAAGAAGGAATCAGCGTCCAGCGCTACAAAGGGCTCGGCGAAATGAATCCGTCGCAGCTTTGGGAAACGACCATGGACCCGGGGAAACGGACCATTTTGAAAGTAACCCTCGAAGATGCAGTTGCGGCTGAAGATATGTTTACAACTTTAATGGGCGAACGGGTTGATTTGAGGCGCCAATTTATTGAGCGACGCGCGAAAGCGGTCCGAAATTTAGACGTTTGATTTGGAATTTTTATTCGGAGAAAATAGTCAATGGCTGGTGAAAATATTTTTGCATTAAATGAAAAAGTAATTCCGGTTCCGATCGAAGACGAGATGGAGAAAAGCTACATCGATTACGCGATGAGCGTCATCGTGGGGCGCGCACTTCCGGACGTTCGAGACGGCTTAAAACCGGTTCACCGCAGAATCCTGTACGCCATGAATGATTTGGGGCTTTCGCCCAACAAACCGTATAAAAAATCCGCCCGTATTGTTGGAGAAGTGCTCGGGAAATATCACCCGCACGGCGACCAGGCGGTTTATGACACGCTCGTCCGTCTTGTCCAGAGTTTTTCGCTTCGCTATCCGTTGATCGACGGCCAAGGAAACTTTGGTTCCGTGGACGGCGACAATGCGGCGGCCATGCGTTATACGGAAGCGCGGCTTGCGCCAATTGCCACCGAGTTTTTGGATGACATTGAAAAGGATACGGTTGAATTTGCGCCCAATTTTGACGAATCCCTTTCAGAACCATCCATCCTTCCGACGCGAATCCCCAATTTTTTGGCGAATGGCTCAAGCGGTATTGCGGTCGGTATGGCGACCAATATCCCGCCGCACAATTTGCGCGAAGTGGTAGACGGCATGATTGCGATGATTGACAACCCTGAAATTGAAATCAAAGAACTCACGAAGATTATTAAGGGGCCGGATTTTCCCACCGCCGGGGTCATTTGCGGCCGAGATGGAATCAAATCTGCTTATGAAACCGGACGCGGCCGGATTGTGGTGCGGGCGAAAGCTTCGATCGAATCTTCCGAGACAAAAGGGAAACGCGACGCCATTATCATCACGGAAATTCCTTATCAAGTGAACAAATCCAACCTGATCGAATCAATCGCACGGCTTGTGGAAGATAAAAAAGTGGAAGGCATTTCCAATCTCCGCGACGAATCTGACCGAGACGGTATGCGGGTTGTCATTGAACTCCGCAGAGACGCTAATGCAAATATTATTTTGAATCAGCTTTTCAAACACACGCAGATGCAGGAAACCTTCGGCGTCATCATGCTTGTGTTGGTCGACGGGCAGCCGAAAGTTTTAGACATCAAACATGCCTTGCAGCATTTTATCAATTTCCGGGTGGAAGTGATCCTCCGCCGGACAAAATTCGAACTCAAAAAAGCCGAATCGCGGGCGCATATTTTGGAAGGTTTGAAAATTGCGATTGCAAACCTCGACAAAATAATCAAAACCATCCGCGCATCAAAAAGCCCCGAAATTGCAAAAGAAGCATTGATGACGAATTTCAAGTTAAGCCCGGAGCAAGCCAAAGCCATTCTTGAAATGCAGCTCCAAAGACTTACCGCGCTTGAGCGCGAGAAAATTGAAGAAGAGTACCTTGAGCTTCTGAAAAGGATTGAATTCTATCAGGCAATTTTGAAGAGCAAGAAGAAAGTTCTCGAAATTGTAAAAGAAGAATCAAAAGAAGTTGCAAAAAAATACGGCGACGAGCGCCGGACAGAAATTGTGGCTGCGGAAAAAGATATCGCAATCGAAGATTTGATCGTAGAGGAAGATGTTTTGATTTCTATTTCTCACAGCGGCTACATCAAAAGAATTCCCGTGAGCATGTACCGCAGGCAAGGCCGCGGCGGCCGCGGCGTGACAGGTGGTGGTGTAAAAGATGAGGAAACAGACTTCATCGAAGATATGTTTCTTGCGTCTACGCACGATTACATCATGTTTTTTACCAACAAAGGCCGCGTTTATTGGCGGAAAGCATACGAAATCCCTCAGGGGTCGCGCCAGGCAAAAGGAAAAGCGATTGTGAATCTGCTTGCGCTTGGGCAAGATGAAAAAGTTTCAAGTTTTATCCAGGTTAAAAAGTTTGACGACAAACATTTCCTTTTTATGGTGACAAAAAATGGCGTTGTGAAGAAAACCAATTTGGAAGCCTACTCTCATCCACGCACCACGGGAATCCAGGCCATCAGGATGAAAGACAAAGATGAACTGATCGGTTGTAAAATTACAACGGGGAAAGACGAAATTTTTCTTGCCACAAAATCAGGGAAAGCGATTCATTTCAAAGAAAAAGACATTCGCGAGATAGGGCGCACAGCAGGTGGCGTTCGGGGAATCCGGGTTGACAAAAAAGACGAAGTGATCGCTGTGGAAATTGTAACGCCAAGCGCAACCGCACTTACTGTGACAAGCAAAGGCTTTGGGAAGAAGACGCTTTATAAAGAATATCGGCTGCAATCGCGCGGCGGAAAAGGAATCATCAACACTAAAGTCACCGATAAAAATGGCCACGTTGTCAATGTCATTACAGTCCGAGAAGAAGATGAAATTATTGTGGCGACGGAAAGCGGTATGGTGATCCGTTGTGCGGTCAATCAAATTCGGACCTGCGGCCGGAACACGCAAGGCGTTCGCATTATCAAGGTGAAAGACAAAGACAGTGTCGCATCCGCTACGCGGGTTGTAGCGAAAGAAGCCAGCGGTTCAAACGATAACGATTCAAGTAGTAGTCCCTAACCTGTCAAGCTATAATCCACCCCATGCTCGACATCAAAATCATCCGAGAAAATCCAGATTTTATAAAACAGGCACTCTCCGGTAAGAGGGTGCCAGGCGGAGAAATTGACCGCTTGCTTCACTTAGATACCGAAAAACGGAAATTACTCGCCGAAGCAGATGAATTAAAAACAAAACGAAATAAACTAAGCGATAAAGTGGGACGTCTTAAAGCTTCCGGAAAGGACATTACACGCTTACTGGATGAAGGAAAGTTAATATCCCAAAAAACGTCTGAAATTGATAAGAAAGTGGGGGAAATTAGTAATTTAATAGATAGTATATTACTTAATATCCCAAATATACCGGATAATTCAGTACCAGTTGGAAAGGATGCTTCAGCAAATAAAATAATCAGGGAATTAGGTGTAAAACCAGTTTTTCAATTTAAACCAAAGGATCATTTGGCTATAGCCACCGATCTTCAGTGGCTTTCTATGGAAGCTGGGGCAAAAGTGGCTGGGAGTGCCTTCCCATTTTATATAGGAGAAGGAGCGCGGCTTGAGAGAGCTTTAATTAATTTCATGGTGGATCTCCACGCAAAAAAACATGGATATAAAGAAGTTTGGCCGCCGCTTCTCGTCAATCGTGCCAGCATGACCGGAACCGGGCAGCTTCCCAAATTTGAGGAAGACATGTACCGCTTAAAGGACGACGATTTCTTTCTCGTCCCAACGGCTGAAGTTCCGGTCACAAACTTCCACCGGAACGATGTTTTGGAAGAAAAAGATCTTCCTGTTAAGTACGTTGCGTATTCGCCGTGTTTCAGGCGGGAAGCCGGTTCGTACGGCAAAGACACAAAAGGGCTTTCGCGCGTTCACCAATTTGACAAAGTGGAAATGGTTAAATTTGTAAAACCGGAATCGTCACTGAATGAACTTGAGAGTTTGGTTCATGATGCAGAAGAAGTGTTGCAGCTTCTCGAAATTCCTTATCGGGTGGTTTTGCTTTCAAGCGGGGATATGAGTTTCGCTGCGGCGAAATGTTATGATATCGAAGCGTGGGCTCCGGGCGCCAACAAATGGTTTGAAGTTTCAAGCTGTAGTGTTTTTACGGATTTCCAAGCGCGCCGGGCAAACATTCGTTATAAACCAAAAGATGGTTCGAAGCCTCGGTTTGTCCATACATTGAATGGGTCCGGAGTTGCGCTTGCAAGAACGGTTTTGTGTCTTCTTGAAAATCATCAAAAGGAAAACGGGTCCATTCAAATGCCGAAAGCACTTGAGCCGTATTTGGCATAATCAATATTTGGCGCCGTTCAATTCTGGGAGAGGTGGCAGAGTGGTCGAATGCGGCGGTCTTGAAAACCGTTAGGCCTGCAAGGGTCTCGTGGGTTCGAATCCTACCCTCTCCGGAGTATTTGGCAACCTAGGTCACATTTCAATGTGACGGCACGAATGTTCTTTTTGTCAGATTGAAACCTGACCTACATCGCTGACCGTTGGGTCGCATAGCCCGGCCTCAGTTATTAATTAATAGCTCGAGATCAACATCGTTTTGTGAATTATGGAGAGGTCGCATAGCCCGGTTTAGTGCGGCGGTTTGCTAAACCGCTGTGGTACTGAAAGGTGCCACCGGGGGTTCAAATCCCCCCCTCTCCGTTCTTGTTTTTTGTGATTTTGTAAGTTATTTATTGACAGCAAGTTGTGATTTTGATACCATCCTCATTGTTGGTCTTGTGACCATTTTATGACCAAAATGAGGAAAAATGGGCTCAATTTACAAGCGTAAAGACAATTGGTATGTGGATGTGCGGGTCAATGGACGGCGCCTCCGCCGGAAAGCCGGAAAATCCAAGACGCTTGCCCAACAGCTTCTTAACGACCTCGAATTAAAAGCCCAGCGCAATCAACTCGGCTTCCTCGAAAGAAAAGAAGTCCCTCTTGAAGAATTTATTCAGCAGTTTTTGACTTACTCTCAAGCCAATAATCGGCAATCGACAACCAATCGGTACAAAGGCGCTATGGGTGTATTTCTCCGGTTCATCAAGGAGAAGACACAAGTTAAACGCTTGAGCGATCTCACAACAGACATCATTGAACAATTCAAGGCTTGGAGGAAATCAATTCCCGTTGCTCGAAATGGCGGCGACCCGAAGAAAGTCAAAGCAGAACATGTGTCGCGGGGCGCGAAGTCTTATACGGTGAACTTTGAAGTGATGACAATCAAAACGATGCTCAATCTTGCGGTGAAATGGAAATATCTTGAGAAAAGCCCGGCTCAAGGCGTGAAAGACCTTAAAACGGATGATTCCAAGAGGCGCCGTTTCCTTACGGATATTGAATGTGAGTGGCTTCTGCAAGGTTGCTCCCGCGAGGATTATCCGATTTTCTTTACATTGCTTAATACGGGAATGCGGCGTGCGGAGCTAACGAATCTCGAGTGGAGCGATATTGATTTCGAGAATGGCATCATCAAGATTCAGCGCAAAGCAAATTGGCTGCCGAAGACAGGCGAGCGTGAAATTCCGATGAATGAAGAATTGAAAACGCTGCTTGATAAACTTCCGAAGCGTGGCAATTATATTTTCACTTCTGCAATCGGCGGCAAGATGAAAGAAGATACGATTCGCCAGAAGCTTGTTCGAATTGCAAAGAATGCGGGCATTCCGAATCTCACAGAAGTTCATGCGCTCCGTCACACATTTGCTTCACGCCTCATTCAAAGAGGCGTTGACCTCCCAAGCGTTCAAAAACTGTTGGGCCACACCAGCATCGAAACCACAATGATTTATTCCCACCAAACGACAGATCAATTAAGGGATGCGGTGGAAAGACTTACGGGGAATTTGCGAGAAACAATTAAAAATCAAGCAGTTTCGAGCAACTGATCTTGAACGCTTTGGCGAGTTTCTCGATGGTATCAATTTTCACCGGCGACGGATCATTGCTTTCAAGCCGTTGGATGTGCCGGACGGCAATATCGGCGTATTCCGCAAGCTGTTCCTGCGTCCATCCCTTTTCCGCCCGCAACTTGTAAATCTTTCTTGCAAATTTACGTCTAATCTCTTGTCCCATAATAAGGAGATTCTAGGGACAAGCCGCCAGTTAGAACACGACCTAACTGGCAAAATAATTTCTATACGATAATAGCAATACGCGGTATAATCTCCCGATCTTTAAAAATGTGAAGAAAAGGAGAACTCCCCTCATGAAAAAGCTAATGCTCTTTCTTTTGCTCTTTTGTGCTTTTCAATCAAGCGTTTTTGCTGGTTATGTGCGAGGCTCTCAAAGACGAGATGGTACCAATGTGCCAGAACATAACAGGAGCAACCCAAATCAAACAGTGATAGACAATTTTTCTCACAAAGGTAATTATAATCCGGACACTGGAAAGATTGGTTCAAATCGGGATCGTTCGTCGCCGTCTAGCGAATACTACGATCCATCATATCAACCGCGCCGCTCCCGCAGTAAGTTTGGGTTCTAGCGGTATTTGGGAAAGCGTGATTGTAGTTGAGTTTTAAAATGTAAGGTGAAAAATGGGAAAGATAAGGATATTTGCTTCATCAGTAACATTATTTTTAATTTGCTTGTTTTATTGTGTGAATAATGCTTCAGCAAAAACGGATGGGTTTTTCTGGGAAGGAATGTCCGCGCGTGAAAGGCAAGCTTACATTACGGGAGTCATTGATGGAGCTCTGACAGTGGCGGCGGAGATTTTAGTTTCTACAAACGATGAATCGGTGAAAGCACACAGTAAAACTATTGCGTATCATTTTGACTTGAAAGAACAATTTACTATTCCACAGGTAGTTGAAGGTTTAAATAGGTTTTACGATGACTATGCAAACAAAAAGATAGCTGTCGACGCGGCCGTTATTATCATGTTAAAAAAATGGAGGGGTTATCCTGAGGGTGAATTTCAAAAAGAAATAGAAAATCTAAGAAAAATTTACAATAGCATCGGGTCTCAAATACCGCGGCAATTTGATTGAAGTTTCTGGGGATAAAACGCTTTTGTTTTCACCGTTACGACAGAACTGGATGAATAAACACAAATGAAAGGGCTTAAAATGAGAACGCTGATTTTAATTGCGTTGTTAGTATTTTCAAACATCGTCCCTGTTTTTGGAAGCTGGGAAAACAGCGAAAATAACTATGAAAATTCACGCTGGAATCACGACAACAGCGAGTGGAATTACAAGAACAGTAAGTGGAACTACAACAATAGCCAGTGGAATCCGAACCGGAACGAAGTGACTTTTAACGACGGAAACACGGGTTATGCAGTACGAAAAAGCAACGGCGACATAAACATTTTTTCGGATAGCGGCAAACGAGTTGGCTACGTGAATCGGTAGGTTTTTTGATTACTTGGTGAAAAAGTGAAGAAACATGGGCAAGCGAGATCAAATAAAGTTACTGAAAGCAATTGTTGAAGATAGCAAGAGAACAACAAACCCTACCAGTCTAGCTCTAGGCAAGGTTTGTTCTGAATTGTTAGGTCAAAAAAACGCAACATTCCCCGCATCTAAAATCATTCAAGACAATGATGGTTGTCGTGCACACCTCAATACCAATCTTGCCCTGTTGGAGCACCGAACCATTAGTGATATCGCACACAAAAAGGTGCTCAAACAAAACCACCCTTACTTTCAGGGAAGTCCCGAACTAATCGTGCAATTCCCTCTCGAAACAACGGAAGGGCATAAGCGAGATTTTCTGAAAGAAGCTTCTAAGCATTTTAAAGCGTTATACAAATTTGGCGGTAAGAAAATTAAATCCAAAAAGGGGGAAATACGATGGGAAGCTAAAGAAATCCCTCACCGGCACCCAAAAGGAAAGCGAACCGATCCCGTTGTGCAGTCAGAGCGTATCAAGCGCATAAAGAAAAGTGTTGACGCCCTGAAGGTGCGAGACGTTCGCAAGATCACTGACATTTTTGAGGAAGTCGGGAAATCGATATGTGAGTCAGAACCTCGATTCTTTCCAAAAGAGCTAAAACCCGCCACTGTGAGAAATCTCTACTACACCGAAGAGAAAAAATAATTTTTCCCGCCTTACCTGCAGAGACTTACATCCAAAAAATCCAAGCTACAATCTGAGCATAAGATTTTCACATTTACTTGCTCAGATGAACAAAGACTTGAAGAACCAAAATCAAGAAATGATCGACGGCTGGTCGAAGCAATACGGCCGCCCTGTCAGTCTCCACGAAGTCGAAAAAATTAATCTCCGTCTCTCCCGATTTTTTTCTATCCTGCTTTCTTGGGAAAAGCAATTCCGATGGATTTTGTGAAAATGGAAATATCCGAAATCCGAATCACCCCAATCAAGCCGCGTGAAAGTTTGGTGGCGTTTTCGTCCTGTGTCGTTGATAGGCAATTTTATTTTGGGGGCATTGCAATTCATTGCGACTTAACAAACCAGAGTTTCCGGCTTGTTTTCCCAACAAAAAAGTTTCCGAATGGCGAAGAAATTCCTCTGTACCACCCAATCAATAAACAAACGTACGAACAAATCCAAGAAGCAATCATTACCCAATGGGAAAACTTGATTAAACACGAATGTTTCTAAAACATGAAGAAATGTGACGAATGTCAGCTTTCAATCCAAATGAAATCGCAAAAATAATTCAAGGAGAAGGCAACTTTTTACATTCCGCCGGAAAATTCTATCGCTACGAAAATGGCGCATACCGGCCGATTAGCGACGTTGAAATTAAAGCCATTATCAAGCAAGAGTTGGGCGACAAAAGCAAAATACGTTTAATCGACGAAGTGCTGGAAGCTCTAAGACTAGATACAAACAAAGAGTCAAACAACATCAATCGGTTCGGCCTGAATGTCATAAACGGAATGATTGACGTGGAAAAGATGAGGTTAAACGCGCATGATTATCGATTTTACAGCACGATTCAATTCAAAGTGGAATTCAAACCAGAAACGAAATGCCCTCTATTCGTAAAAACTGTCGCCGAATGGCTTGACAGTAGCGAAAAAGTTTCCCTGCTTCAAGAATTTTTGGGTTATTGCCTTACCAACGAGACCTCGCAAGAAAAAATATTGTTCCTTGTCGGCTCCGGCGCGAACGGCAAGAGCACCCTTTTGCATGTCATGGGGTCGATCTTTGGAACCGAAAACTGCTCGGCGATACCACTCGACAAGCTTTCAAACAGATTTTACCAAGCCGAATTGGTTGGAAAATCAATCAATCTCACATCCGAAACACCTTCCAAGTCAGTTCTTTGTGATGATGCGATCAAATCAATAGTAAGTGGAGATTTAATTCTAGGGGAAAGGAAATTTCAACCTCCTTTTTCGTTTAAGCCAAAAGTTAAGTTTATCGTAGCTTGCAATGAAATCCCCCGCACTGAAGACAAATCAGATGCCCTCAATCGAAGGTTATTGATTCTACGCTTTGACCGCACCTATCGCGACGAAGAACAAGACAAAACGTTGAAAGAAAAAATCCTTCAGGAAAGGAGCGGAATTTTCAATTGGATGCTTGAGGGCTTGAGGAACCTGCACATACGGGGTTATTTCAACGAGCCGCAAGGATCTGTTTCGGAGCGAGAAGCTTATCGACGCGAAAATAACACGCTCATATTATTTGTGGAAGAAAAATGTGAAATCTGCGAGCAGGGCGTTTCTCGCAAAGGCGAATTTTACGACCATTACAAAAAATGGTGTCAAGAATCCGGTCTGTTACCCTTGTCTAAGCCACGATTGGGAAAAGCCTTAAAAGAACATTACAAGCTTGGTGAGGACGAAATGGGAGGAGCAGCAGACCGCTACCGTGTTTGGACTGGCATTGTGCTTCGAGGGGTTCTGTGAACGCAGTGAACACAGTTTTCTCCATCAAGTTATATAAAAGTAAGTAATAGAAAAAGATATACAGAATCTTCGTTCACAACGTTCACTAGGCGTCATAAGAAAACACATCAAAACATGGAGAGGGGTAAATATGGATAACGAAGTCAAGCAAAGGCGAGGACTTTTAAAAAAGATTCTGCCGGTTCAAAGAAGTGAAAAAAGAAAGTTGCAAACTCTGGCCTTGGGTTTGCGTGAAGAATTTAACCCACAAACGCCTTTTGAGGAATTTTTGGTTGATAAACTTGTGGTTGATGTTTGTCGGCTCTCGAAATTGTACGCATTTGAGCAAAAATCAATTCTGGCAAAAAACAATCTCAGCGACAACTTTGAATATGGAACGACTGACAAGTTCATTCGGTACAAAAATAATATCGAAAACGACATTCAAAATACCTACAAGCGTTTAAAAATGCTCAAACAAACACGGAAAACGCGCATTTAAACGCTCTTTTTTGAATTACGCAGAAATAGTTGATTTCGCGCCAAGTATTTTTAAGACAACGATTTAGGGAAAAACGACATTTCTTGAAACCTTAATGATTTAGGAAAAAATTCCGATGGGAAGATACTTTTACAGCAAGAAAAGCACGGCGGAAGATTATCTCTCTATTCACGCTGCCAAACTGAATAAGTGGGGCTTTTCCTCCGGCTACCGATGCGGATCGCTTACATGGTCAAGGGGTGGCGAACAAACCGCAAGTATTGGAATTTCTGTTTCAATGCAGACAACGGACTATGGCGTTATGAAATTAAATTACACACATACCGAGCGATTCAACAATGAAAAGACTGATTTGAACTATACGGTTGATTTGGTTTCAACGCCCTGCAACTACGGCGGTGTCCGGTGGTGGTTTCTTTGCCCTTTGAGCAGAAACGGCATTTCCTGTAATCGGCGCGTAGGCGTACTTTATTTGGGCAAATACGCAGGCTGCAGGCATTGTTACAATCTCACGTACACAAGTTGCCAAGACAGCCATAAATTTGATGGTTTGTCAAAAATGATGGGTTTGCCTCCGCAAGCCTTAAGCTCAATGTTAAACCCAATACC
>Ga0209515_10008440_pt1 | contig 12024 bp, 7 predicted proteins | sample Subgroupgradi54m_FD_187454 | JGI IMG/M metagenome (GOLD analysis project Ga0209515, IMG submission 187454) | Subsurface groundwater microbial communities from S. Glens Falls, New York, USA - GMW60B uncontaminated upgradient, 5.4 m (SPAdes)... ... | reverse complement strand
AGAATTCGCTCGGCCAGCGCGCGCTCAACGACGTCGGGTTGGCGTCCCTGAGCGCCGGGTTCCACGGCACCAGCGCCGTCACCACGGCGTCGGCCGACCCGGTGGCCGTCTCGAAGGTGCTGGTCATTTTCGCCAAAGAGCATGAGGGGTTCAAGGTGCGCGGGGCGGTGGTCGAGGGGCAGGCGCTGACGGTGGACGCCGTCAAGGCCCTGGCCGCGCTGCCGTCGCGCAAAACCCTGCTGGCCAAGATGGTCGGCGGGATGCAGGCGCCCGTGAGCGGATTCGTCGGCGTGCTGTCCGGCGTGCTGCGACAGGCGGTCTTGGTGATGAACGCGATTCGGCAATCTAAGGAGAAGTCGTCATGACGGAAGTCACCGCAGCACCAGAGTTGTCCCAGAAGGCCCAAAACATCGTCAGCGCGGTCGAGTCGCTGACGGTCCTCGAGCTGGCCTCCCTCGTCAAGGCGTTGGAGACCAAGTTCGGCGTGACGGCGGCCGTCCCCGTGGCGGCAGCCGGCGCCGCGCCGGCCGGCGCCGCCGCAGCCGCGGCGGAAGAGAAGTCCACGTTTGAGGTCGTGCTGGCCGAGGTCGGGGCCAACAAGATCCAGGTGATCAAAGAGATCCGGGCCGTCACCAACCTCGGCTTGAAGGAAGCCAAGGACCTGGTGGATTCCGCCCCGAAGCCGATCAAGGCCGGCGTGCCGAAGGACGAGGCGAACACGATCAAGCAGAAGCTGGAAGCGGTCGGCGCCAAGATCGAGCTGAAGTAGCGTGATGAGTCAGCGACAGAATCTCGGACGATTGCCGGAGACGGCGGAGCTGCCGGATCTGCTGGAACTGCAGACCCAGTCGTTCGCCGACTTCCTGCAGATGGACGTCCCGAGGACCAAGCGCGACAACGTCGGGCTCCAGGAGGTCTTCAACGAGGTGTTCCCGATCGAGAGCCACCACGGGACGCACCGATTGGAGTTCCTCTACTACACGCTCGGCAAGCCCAAGTATGACCTCTGGGAGAGCCAGCGCCGGGGCCTGACGTACGCGGCCGCCCTCAAGGTGAAACTGCGCCTGCGCTCCGCCAAGGAGATGCGGGAACAGGAGGTCTACCTCGGCGACCTGCCGCTGATGACCCCGACCGGGACCTTCATCATCAACGGCGACGAGCGGGTGATCGTCAGCCAGCTCCATCGCTCGCCGGGCGTCTCGTTCGAGGAGGAGATCCACCCCAACGGGAAGCGCCTCTTCTCGGCGCGGATCATCCCGTACCGCGGCGCCTGGCTCGAGTTCGAGTTCGACCTGACCGACGTCCTCTACGCGGTGATTGACCGCCGCCGTAAGATCCCCGTCACCGTCTTCCTGCGGGCGATCGGCGCCGGCACCGACGAGGAAATCCTCAAGACGTTCTGCGGCATCGAGACGATCAAGGCCGGCTCGCTGGCCGACTTCAAGCCGGCGATCGGCCGCGTCTGCGCCGCCGCGGTGACCGACCCGGCGACCCACGCCGTCCTCGTCCCGCGCCTGGAGGAGCTCACGAAGGACCACGTCACCCTCCTCTGGAACGCGGAGATCCGCCAGATCACGGTGCTGAAGCAGGCGGTCCCCGAGATCCGCAACACCTTCGCCAAGGACCGCCTCAAGACCCGCGACGACTCGATGCTGGACATCTTCCGGCGCCTGCGGCCGGGCGACCCGGCGACGATCGCCGCCGCCCAGGCGCTCCTGACCCGCTTCTTCTTCGACCCGAAGACCTACGACCTCGGCCGCGTCGGCCGCTATATGCTCAATCGCAAGCTCGGGATGACCAGCGATGACGAGCAGAAGGTGCTCGACCAGGCGACCGTCGTGCGGGTGATCCAGGCGCTCCTGGAGCTCAAGGCCGGCCAGCGGACCGTGGACGACATTGACCACCTCGGCAACCGCCGCATCCGGACGATCGGCGAGCTGCTGCAGAACCAGTTCCGCATCGCCCTCTCGCGCGTGGACCGCTCCTGCCGGGAGCGGATGACGCTCTACGAGTTGGACAACACGATGCCGCACCAGCTCGTCAACGCGAAGCTGGTCTCGTCGGTCATCCGCGACTTCTTCGGCCGGTCCCAGTTGTCGCAGTTCATGGACCAGACCAACCCCTTGGCGGAGCTGACGCACAAGCGCCGCCTCTCGGCCCTCGGGCCCGGCGGGCTCTCGCGCAAGCGCGCCGGCTTCGAGGTGCGCGACGTCCACTACTCCCACTACGGCCGCATCTGCCCGATCGAGACGCCGGAAGGCCCGAACATCGGCCTGATCGCGTCGCTCTCCACCTACGCCCGCATCAACCGCCACGGCTTCATCGAGACGCCCTACCGGAAGGTGGAGCGGGGCCGGGTCAGCGACACGGTCGAGCACCTCTCCGCCGACGTCGAAGACCGGTACGTCATCGCCCAGGCCAACGCCCGGCTGGACAAGCAAGGCCGCTTCCAGGACAAGCTCGTGCCGTGCCGGCGCAAGGGGGACTTCCCCCTGTTGCCGCCCGAGAAAATTCATTACATGGATGTCTCGCCGCGCCAGCTCGTTTCGGTCGCGGCCTCGCTGATCCCGTTCCTGGAGCACGACGACGCCAACCGCGCCCTCATGGGGTCCAACATGCAGCGCCAGGGCGTGCCGCTGCTCTTCCCGGAGGCCCCGCTCATCGGCACCGGCATCGAGCTGCGGGTGGCGCGCGATTCCGGCGCCGTGGTGGTCGCGCAGGAGGACGGCGTCGTCCGCGCCGTCCAGTCCGATGAGATCGTCATTGACCGCAGCGTCTACACCCTGCGGAAGTTCATCCGCTCCAACGCCAGCACCTGCGTCAACCAGCGCCCGCTCGTCCGCGTCGGCCAGAAGGTCCGCGCCGGCGAGGTGATCGCCGACGGGACCGCCACGAAGGACGGCGAGCTGGCCCTGGGCCGCAACATCCTGGTCGCGTTCATGCCGTGGCGCGGCTACAACTTCGAAGACGCGATCCTCATCAGCGAGAAGCTGGTCAAGTACGACGTCTTCACCTCGATCCACATCGAGGAGTTCGAGCTGGAGGCCCGCGACACGCGGCTGGGCAACGAGGAGATCACCCGCGATATCCCGAACGTCGGCGAGGAGGCGCTGAAGGACCTCGACGAATCGGGCATCATCCGCGTCGGCGCCGAGGTCCATCCCGGCGACGTCCTGGTGGGGAAGGTGGTCCCGAAGTCGGAGACGGAGCTCTCCCCCGAAGAGCGGCTGCTGCACGCTATCTTCGGCGAGAAGGCCGGCGACGTCCGGGACGCGTCGCTGACGGTTCCGCCGGGCGTCGAGGGGATCATCGTGGACGTCAAGGTGTTCTCCCGGAAGAAGGCCAAACCCTCGACGAAAGAGGCGATCGCCGCGGAGCAGCAGCAGATCGAGGAGATCCGCCACTACTACCAGACGCAGATCAACGCCATCAAGCGCGACCGGTACCACAAGCTGGCGAAGCTCCTCGTCGGCCAGAAGCTCAGCCACGGCGTGCTGGACGAGGAGACCGGGGCCACCCTCATCCCGTATCACCACCCGATCAAGCGCAGCGATCTTGCGAAGCTGGAGCGGGCCGACCTCGACGACCTCCAGATCGAGAGCAACCCGGCGCTTGAGGAGGAGGTCAAGCGCCTCTGCCGCGTCTTCCGCGACCAGATTGATGAGCTGGCGTACGAGCAGGAGCGCGAGGTGGACCGGATCAAGCGCGGCGATGAGCTGCCGGCCGGCGTCCTCAAGAAAGTGGTCGTCTACGTCGCCGCCAAGCGGAAAATCCAGGTCGGCGACAAGGTGGCCGGCCGCCACGGGAACAAAGGCGTCATCGCGAAGATCCTCCCCGAGGAGGACATGCCGTTCCTCCCCGACGGGACGCCGGTGGAGGTGGTCCTCAACCCGCTCGGCGTCCCCTCCCGCATGAACGTCGGGCAGATCCTCGAGACGCACCTGGGCTGGGCGGTGAAGGCCCTCGGCCTCGAGGTGTCGTCGCCGGTGTTCGACGGGGCGCGCGAGTCGGAGATCCGCGAGCTGCTCAAGAAGGCCGGACTGCCGGAAGACGGCCGCATCCAGCTCCGCGATGGATGGACCGGCGAGCCGTTCGACCAGAAGGTCACCGTCGGCTACATCTACATCATGAAACTCGCCCACCTGGTGGACGACAAGATCCACGCCCGCTCGATCGGCCCGTACTCGCTGGTGACCCAGCAGCCGCTGGGCGGCAAGGCGCAGTTCGGCGGCCAGCGGTTCGGCGAGATGGAGGTGTGGGCGTTGGAGGCGTACGGCGCGGCCTACACCTTGCAGGAGCTGCTGACCGTGAAATCGGACGACGTCATCGGCCGCACCCGCATCTACGAGGCGATCGTCAAGGGGGAGCACGCCCTGCAGGCCGGCACCCCGGAGTCGTTCAACGTGCTGGTCAAAGAGCTGCAGAGTTTGTGTCTCGATATCCGGACGGAACGGACCAACAAGGCGTTATGACACGAGGACGCGCGCATGGTTGAGAGACTCGAGAAACCGGATCGGCTGGAGTCGTTCGACGCCGCCGCGCTGGAGCGGCTGGGCCGCCTCGCGTTTGACCGCGAGCGCCTGGCGCCGCCGGAGCCCCGCGCCTTTGACGCCATCTCCATCCGCCTGGCCTCCCCCGAGGTCATCCGGGGCTGGTCCCGCGGCGAGGTGAAGAAGCCGGAGACGATCAACTACCGGACGCTGAAGCCGGAGAAGGACGGCCTCTTCTGCGAGCGAATCTTCGGGCCGACGAAGGACTGGGAGTGCAACTGCGGCAAGTACAAGCGCATCAAGTATAAGGGGATCATCTGCGACCGCTGCGGCGTCGAGGTGACCCGGGCCAGCGTCCGCCGCGAGCGGATGGGGCACATCGAGCTGGCCGCCCCCGTGACCCACATCTGGTTCTTCAAAGCGATGCCCTCCCGCCTGGCCACCCTCCTCGACATGAATCTCCGCGATCTCGAGCGGGTCATCTACTACGAGGAGTACGTCGTGGTGGACCCGGGCGAAACGCCCCTGAAGCCGCGGACGCTGCTCTCCGAGGAGCGGTACCAGGACGCCGTCAAGCGGTTCGGCCACAAGTTCACGGCGAAGATGGGGGCGGAGGCGGTGCGCGACCTCCTCGGCCAGCTCGAGCTTGAGAAGATGATGGACGTGCTCAAAAAGGAGCTGAAGGAGGCCAAGGGAGAACAGCTCCAGAAGAAGCTGGTCAAGACCTTGCGGATCGCTGAGGCGTTCCGGAAGTCGGGCAACGACCCCGGCTGGATGATTCTCTCGGTGATCCCGGTGATCCCGCCCGACCTCAGGCCGCTCGTCCCGCTCGACGGCGGGCGCTTCGCGACCTCCGACCTCAACGACCTCTACCGCCGCGTGATCAACCGCAACAACCGGCTGAAGAAGCTGCTGGTCCTGCGCGCCCCCGAGGTGATCGTCCGCAACGAGAAGCGGATGCTCCAGGAGGCGGTGGACGCCATCTTCGACAACGGCCGGCACGGCCGCCCCGTGATGGGGCCGGGGAACCGCCCGCTGAAGTCGCTCTCTGACATGCTCAAGGGGAAGCAGGGGCGCTTCCGCCAGAACCTGCTCGGCAAGCGCGTGGACTACTCCGGCCGTTCGGTCATCGTGATCGGCCCGGAGCTGAAGATCCACCAGTGCGGGCTCCCGAAGAAGATGGCCCTCGAGCTGTTCGAGCCGTTCATCATCAAGAAACTGCGCGAGCGCGGCTTCGTCCACACGATCAAGTCGGCCAAGCGGATGGTCGAGCGGGCGCGCCTGGAGGTGTGGGACATCCTCGACGAGGTGATCAAAGAGCACCCGATCATGCTCAACCGCGCCCCGACGCTGCACCGCCTCGGCATCCAGGCGTTCGAGCCGCTGCTGATCGAGGGCAAGGCCATCCAGATCCACCCGCTGGTGTGCACCGCGTTCAACGCCGACTTCGACGGCGACCAGATGGCGGTCCATGTGCCGCTCTCGATGGAGGCGCAGATGGAGTGCCGCCTCCTGCTGCTGGCGGCCAACAACATCTTCTCGCCCGCGGACGGCCGTCCCGTGGCGACGCCGACCCAGGACATCGTGCTCGGCTGCCACTACCTGACGAAGGAGAAGGCCGGGGCCCAGGGGGAAGGCCGCCGCTTCAGTTCGCCGACCGAGGCGATGGTCGCCTACCAGGACCACGAGGTGGCGCTCCACGCCACGGTGAAGGTCCGGGTACAGGGGGCGGTGGTGTCCACCACCATCGGCCGCGTCCTGTTCAACCAGCATCTGCCCGAGGGCTTCCCGTTCTTCAACGGCGTCGCCAGCAAGACGGAGCTGTCCGACCTCGTCACCCAGGTCTACAAGCACCACGGCCACCACGAGTGCATCAAGGTGCTCGACCGGCTCAAGACGCTCGGCTTCGAGATGGGGACGCGGGCGGGGCTGTCCATCAGCATGGACGACCTCCACATCCCGCGGCGCAAGCCGGACGTGCTCGCCGCGGCCCAGAAGGAAGTGGCCTCGGTCGAGGACCAGTACCAGAACGGGCTCATCACCGACGGCGAGCGCTACAACAAGGTCATTGATATCTGGACGCACGCCACCGACGCCATCTCCGACATGATCTTCAAGGAGCTCGACCCGTTCAACCCGGTCTTCTTGATGGCCGACTCCGGCGCCCGCGGCTCGAAGCAGCAGATCCGCCAGCTCTCCGGGATGCGCGGCCTGATGGCCAAGCCGTCGGGCGAGATCATCGAGACGCCGATCACGGCGAATTTCCGCGAGGGGCTGACGGTGCTGGAGTACTTCATCTCCACGCACGGCGCCCGCAAGGGGCTGGCCGACACGGCGCTGAAGACCGCCGACTCCGGGTACCTCACCCGGCGGCTCGTGGACGTCGCCCAGGACGTCTCGATCCGTGAGGACGACTGCGGCACGCTCAACGGCATTCTGCTCGGCGAGATCGTCGAGGGGGACGAGATCGTCGTCCCGCTGCGCGAGCGGATCATCGGGCGGACGGCGCTCGACAACATCGCCGACGTCATTACCGACACCATCATCGTCGAGGCCAACCACGAGATCACCGAGGAGGCGGCCGACAAGATCGAGCAGGCCGGCATCGAGCGCATCCGCATCCGCTCCGTGCTCACCTGCGAGGCTCAGTACGGCGTCTGCGCCAAGTGCTACGGCCGCAACTTGGCCACCGGCCGGATCGTCGAGTTGGGCGAGGCGGTGGGCATCGTCGCCGCGCAGTCCATCGGCGAGCCCGGCACGCAGCTGACGATGCGCACCTTCCATATCGGCGGCACGGCCTTCCGCGTCATCGAGCAATCGCACATGAAGGCCAAGCACACCGGGACGCTGAAGTTCCATAACCTGCGCGTCGTGGAGCGCGGCAAGGAGCACGTCGTCCTCAACCGCAACGGGCAGGTGTCGCTCCACGACGCCGAGGGGCGCGAGCTGGAGCGGTACCCGGTGCCCAACGGCGCCATCCTCAAGCATGCCGAAGGGGAGAAGGTCACCAAGGACGAAATCTTTGTCAAGTGGGACCCGTACACGGTACCGATCCTGACCGAGGTGGCCGGCCGCGTGAAGTACGAGGACCTGAAGGAGGGGGCCACGATGCGCGAGGAGCTCGACCAGGCCACGGGGCTCACCGACCGGGTGGTCATCGAGCACCGCGGCGAATACCATCCGCAGCTCCTCATCCTCGACGCCAAGAAAGATGTCTCGGCCATCTACCCGATTCCCTCGGGCGCCCACATCGTCGCCAAGAACGACCAGAAGGTCGAGGCCGGCGACCTCATCGCCAAGACGCCGCGCGTCCTCACGAAGACGAAGGACATCACCGGCGGTCTGCCGCGCGTGGCGGAGCTCTTCGAGGCGCACCGGCCGAAGGACCCGGCCATCATCAGCGAGATTGACGGCACCGTCGAGTTCGGCCCCTCGAAGAAGGGCCAGCGCCGCGTCGTCGTCAAGAGCCCCACCGGCATGAAGAAGGAATACCTCATCCCCCACGGCAAGCACCTGAACGTCTACAAAGGGGACTGGGTCACCGCCGGCCAGCCGCTCATTGACGGCCCGATCGTGCCGCAGGACATCCTGCGGATCGGCGGCGACAAGAAACTGCAGGAGTATCTCGTCAACGAAATCCAGGAGGTCTACCGCCTGCAGGGGGTCCGCATCAACGACAAGCACATCGAGGTCATCGTCCGCCAGATGCTCAAGAAGGTCCGGGTCGAGGACCCGGGCGACGCCGACTTCCTCATCGGCCAGCAGGTGGACAAGTGGAACTTCCAGCACGAGAACGAGCGGATCACCAAGAAGGGGGGCAAGCCGGCCTCGGCGACCCAGCTGCTCCTCGGGGTGACGAAGGCCAGTCTGTCCACGGAGAGCTTCATTTCCGCCGCCAGCTTCCAGGAGACGACCCGCGTACTGACCGAGGCGGCGACCGCCGGCAAGCGCGATGAGCTGCGCGGCTTGAAGGAGAACGTCATCATGGGGCACTTGATCCCGGCCGGGACCGGCTTCCCGACGCACCGAGACGTGGAGATGGCCAAGAAGGTGCTGGAGATGACCCTCCCGGCCCCCGAGGCCGAGGCGCCGGCGGCGGGCGACGGCGCGGAGGCGTCGGAGTAGCCATGCCGACCATTTCCCAGCTCATCCGATTCGGCCGCCACCCGAATCTCAAGCGGACGAAGTCCCCGGCGCTGCAGGGGCGGCCGCAGGTGCGCGGCGTCTGCCTGCAGGTCAAGACGCAGACCCCGAAGAAACCGAACTCCGCCCTGCGGAAGGTCGCGCGCGTCCGGCTCACCAACAGCGTCGAGGTCACCGCGTACATCCCGGGCGAAGGCCACAACCTGCAGGAGCACTCCATCGTCCTGGTGCGCGGCGGACGCGTCAAGGACCTGCCCGGCGTCCGGTACCACATCATCCGCGGCACGCTCGACGCGGCCGGGGTCACCAACCGCCGGAAATCGCGCAGCAAGTACGGCGCGAAGATGCCGAAGGGATAGCGCCCTCATGCGACGTCGTCAAGCGGAACGCCGGGAGCAGGTGCCCGACCCGAAGTACCACTCGAAGCTCATCACGCGCTTCATCAACATGATGATGCTGTGCGGCAAGCGGTCCATCGCCGAGCGCATCGTCTACCGCGCGTTCGACCGGCTGAAGACCCAGACGCAGACCGAGGACGTCGTCCAGGCGTTCCAGAAGGCGGTCGAGAACGCCCGGCCGTTCCTGGAGGTGAAGTCCCGCCGCGTCGGCGGCGCCACCTACCAGGTGCCGGTCGAGATCCACGGCGAGCGGGGCACGGCGCTGGCCCTGCGGTGGATCCGCGATTTCGCCCGCGGCAAGAAGGGGAAGTCCATGGAGGAGCGGTTGTCGGAGGAGCTGATCGCCGCCTACCGCGGCGAGGGCGCCGCCGTCAAGCGCAAGGAAGAGACGCACCGGATGGCGGAGGCCAATAAGGCCTTCAGCCATTATCGCTGGTAACCCGTCATGTCGGGCGCTCCGTTAGCGCGGACGCGGAACATCGGCATCGTCGCCCACATTGACGCGGGCAAGACGACGACGACCGAGCGCATCCTCTACTACACGGGCCGCCTCCACAAGATGGGGGAAGTGCACGACGGCACGACGACGATGGACTGGATGGTGCAGGAGCAGGAGCGCGGCATCACCATCACGTCGGCCTGCACCACCTGCTTCTGGAAGGAGCACCGGATCAACATCATTGATACCCCGGGCCACGTGGACTTCACCATCGAGGTCGAGCGGTCGCTGAAGGTCCTCGACGGCTGCGTCGTCATCTTCGACGCCGTCAGCGGGGTCGAGCCGCAGTCGGAGACCGTCTGGCGCCAGGCCGACCGGTACGACGTCCCGCGGCTGGCGTACGTCAACAAGATGGACCGTGTCGGCGCCGATTTCTTCGGCACGGTGCGCCAGATCCACGAGCGGCTGGGGGCGGTCCCGGTGCCCATCCAGCTCCCGCTCGGGGCCGAGGCGCAGTTCCGCGGCGTGGTGGACCTCCTGCGGCAGAAGGTGGAGGTCTACCTCGACGACCTCGGCAAGGAGATCGAGGAGCAGGACGTGCCGGCCGAGATGGCCCTGCTGGTGCAGGAGTGGCGCGCGAAGCTGTTCGAGCGGGTGGCCGAGCACGATGACGAGGTGATGGACGCGTTCGTGCACGGCACGCTCTCGACGGTCACGGTGGACGCGCTGAAGCGGGCGATCCACCGGGCCACCATCGCCAACAAGATCGTCCCGGTGCTCTGCGGGTCGTCGTTCAAGAACAAGGGGGTCCAGCTTCTGCTCGATGCGGTGGTGGACTACCTGCCCAACCCGCTGGAGGTCCCGCCGATCAAGGGGATCAACCCGGAGAGCGACCAGGCGGCCGAGCGCCGCACCGACCCGAACGAGCCGTTCTGCGCGCTGGCGTTCAAGCTGATGACCGACCCGTTCGTCGGCAAGCTGACGTTCATCCGCGTCTACTCCGGCACGCTGGCGTCCGGCTCATACGTCTACAACAGCAAGCGGCGGACCAAGGAGCGCGTCGGCAAGCTCGTGCGGATGCACGCCAACAAGCAGGAGATCATCCAGGAGGTCTCGGCCGGCGACATCGCCGCCGCGGTCGGGCTCAAGGAGACGCGCACCGGCGAGACGGTCTGCGACGAGAAGTCGCCGATCATCCTCGAGTCCATGCATTTCCCGGACCCGGTCATCTCGCTGGCCATTGAGCCGGAGACCTCGATGGACCAGGACCGGCTGGGGCTCTCGCTCAACAAGCTGCAGGAAGAGGACCCGTCGTTCCGCGTCTCGTACAATCAGGAGACGGCGCAGACGATCATCTCCGGGATGGGGGAGCTGCATCTGGAAATCATCCTCGACCGCCTGAAGCGCGAGTTCAAGGTCGGGACGAAGACGGGGCGCCCGCAGGTGGCGTACAAAGAGACGATCACCCGGAAGGCCGAGTCGGTCGGGAAGTTCATCCAGCAGTCGGGCGGCCGCGGGCAGTACGGGCACGTCGAGTTCTCCCTCGAGCCGGGGGCGCGCAACAGCGGCGTCGTCTTCGTCAACGACATCGTCGGCGGCGCGATCCCCAAGGAGTTCATCTCCGCCGTCAAGGACGGCGTGGTCGAGGCCGCCCGGACCGGCATCCTGGCCGGTTACCCGGTCAACGATCTCATCGTTACGCTGCACGACGGGTCCTACCACGATGTGGACTCCTCGGAAATCGCGTTCAAACTCGCCGCCTCCATCGGGCTGCAGGCCGGGCTCAAAAAGGCCGGCCCTATCATCCTGGAGCCGATTATGGCGTTGGAGGTCGTGGTGCCGGAGGACTACCTGGGCCCCGTCGTCGGCGACCTGAGCGCCCGCCGGTGCAAGATCGTCGAGATGGGCCAGCGGGCCAACGCGAAGGTCATCAAGGGCGAGGTGCCGCTCGGCGAGATGTTTGGGTACGCGACGGTGGTCCGGTCCCTCTCGCAGGGGCGGGCGTCGTACACGATGGAGCCGTCGTACTACGCGCCGGTGCCCCGGAACGTTCAGGACGAGATCGTCGCCAAGCGCCAGGCGGGCCACGCCGGCGCGGTGAGGCGGTAATCCCATGGCGACCCAGACACGGATTCGGATCAAGCTGCGGGCGTACGACCACCGGGTGTTGGATCAGTCGGCCCTCGAGATTGTCGAGACCGCCCGGCGGACCGGGGCGTCCGTCGCCGGGCCGGTGCCGCTGCCGACCAAGCGGGAGATCTACACGGTCCTGCGGTCGCCGCACGTGGACAAGAAGTCGCGCGAGCAATTCAAGCTGGAGACGCACAAGCGGATGCTGGATATCCTCAGCCCGACGTCGCGGACGGTGGATGCCCTGCGCAAGCTGGACCTCCCCGCCGGTGTGGATGTGGAGATCAAGTGACCCCATGGCCCTCGGCCTGCTCGGCAAAAAACTCGGCATGACCCAGCTCTTCCTCCCGGACGGCCGCCCCGTCGGCGTGACCGTCATCGAGGCGGGGCCGTGCCCGGTGCTGGCCGTGCGGACGCCGGAGCG
>Ga0209515_10008438_pt1 | contig 12025 bp, 7 predicted proteins | sample Subgroupgradi54m_FD_187454 | JGI IMG/M metagenome (GOLD analysis project Ga0209515, IMG submission 187454) | Subsurface groundwater microbial communities from S. Glens Falls, New York, USA - GMW60B uncontaminated upgradient, 5.4 m (SPAdes)... ... | reverse complement strand
CGGATGCGGATTGTCCACCCGGTGGAGTTGGAACTCGCGGGCGTCGTCCAGCGTGAGCAGGGCCGTCAGCTTGGGGGCGTAGGCCAGGTCGCGGAGGGCGGCGCCGAGCTTGAAGCTGAGCAATGTCCGCTCGGAAGTGCTGAAATACAGCCGCACCGTGCCATCGGCCGCCCCGGCGAGAAAGCCCTTGTCCCGGCCCGAGGGCTGCACTTTGACGACCGCCGCGGGCAGTGGCTCGAAAACATGGATCAGGTGCAGCGGCTTCTGCACATCCGTCTCCTTCCCGCGCACGCCGAACCAGGACTCGACCCGGCCGTCCTGGTAGCCGAAAAGCAGCGCCGTGTCGCCAATAAGAAAATCGAGCGTGGTGACCGGGCTGCTCAGCTCGTAGCGCTTGAACACGGTGTCGTGATCGACGTCCAAATACCAATGGTAAAGCCTGGCCTGATCGGTTGCAACGAAGAGCCGGTTGCCCTCGTAATCGATGGCCAGGGCATTGACCCGGCCTTCCAGCTGGGCGGGCACCGGGGCGGACTGGCCGCCCTCCTCCTCGACAAATTTGCCGGTGAAAAGCCGGCCGTCGGCCGTCGCGGCCGCGAAATGAAAATCCCCGTTGGAATTCAGCCGGGCGTGCACCTTGACGAGCGGCTTGCCTTCCGGGTCGACCTCCGCGCTGCCGATCTCGCGCGCCGCGGTGGTGACAGTGCGCTGGTTATCCTGATCGTAGGTGATCCTGAAGCTGACCTCGGCAAACAGGATCCGGCCATCCGCGGTGCCGATGACCAGCTTGTCGCGCACCGGGCTGCGGTAGGCGGAGACCGCGGGGTGCGCCTGCAGCGTGGGCAGGGTCACGACCTGATCGACCTTCTTGCTCGCCACATTGACAAAACGGATGGCACCGGCACCGACATCGAGATAGTAGAGATGGCTCTCGTATTCGTTGATCCCAAGCGCGAGCGATTGGTCGGCCGCCGGCGTGTCCGGCAACCGGGAGGCAAACAGGAGGCTGGTTTGGGCGGATCGGAACAGCGGCAGCGTCTGCCAGCCGATGAACACAAAAATCAACGCGACAATGACGATGATGCCCAGGCCGCCGAGCCGGATCACCGCGTCCGCCAGCCGGTCGACGATCTTCACGCGCCGGGAAACCGAATAGATGGGCTGGCGGACGGGAGCGGAGGTGGAAGTGACAGGCATGCGAAGAGCTGTGGCTCAAACCTAGGTGCCGCGATTTGCGCCGCACAATGGCGTTATGTTACGATTCGGTGACAACCCACCGCGCAGGCGGCGGCGGAAAAAAGACGGGGCCTGGCCACCCCTGCGGCCAGACCCCGCGACCCAGTGCTTTTTCCGGGCAGGAAAAGCGCTTATTTGGCGCCGGAGGTTTCGAGGAAGTCAGCCGCCTTCTTCGCCGGAAGCGGGAAGTAGCCATCCTTGATCACCACCTGCTGCCCCTGCTTCGACATGACGAAACGGATGAACTCCCTGACCAGCGGGTCCGGTCCCGTCGAGGGATTCGCGTTGATGTAAACATACAGGTAGCGGGAGATCGGGTATTTGAACGACTCCGCGTTGACCTGCGTCGCTTCGACCGGGCCGGCCTTGTCGGAGATCGCGAGCGCCTTGACGCCCGACGTCTTGTAGCCGATGCCCGAGTAACCGACGCCGCCGAGTTCGTTTTCGACGCCCTGCACCACCGAGGCCGAGCCGGGCTGCTCCTTGACCGAGCCCTTGTAGTCGCCGTTCTTCATGCTGACCTCCTTGAAGAAGCCGTAGGTGCCCGAGGCGCTGTTGCGGCCGTAGAGCGAGAGCGGCTTGGTGGCCCACTCGCCAGTCAGGCCGATATCGCCCCAGACCTTGACGTCCTGCCCGCCGCGCTTGCGCGTGGAGGAGAAGATGGCGTCCACCTGCTGAAAGCTCAGCGACTGGAGCGGGTTGTCCTTGTTGACGTAGACCGCGAGCGCATCGATGGCCACCCCGACGATGCGTGGTTTGTAGCCGTATTTCTTTTCGAACGCGTCGACTTCCTCGGCCTTCATCTTCCGGCTCATCGGCCCCAATTGGGCCGCGCCGGCAATCAGCGCCGGAGGTGCGGTGGAGGAGCCCTTGCCCTCGACCTCGATCTTGACATTCGGATAGACCTTTTGGAACTCCTCGGCCCAATAGGTCATGAGGTTGTTCAGGGTGTCGGAACCGATCGAAGTCAGCTTCCCCGAGATGCCGGAGACCGGCTGATAGTCGGGCAGGGTTTCATCGAGCTTGATGGCCTGCGCGTGAGCGAGGGACACACAGCCGGCGAAGGCGGCGGCCACGGCGAGACGGATGGGATGTTTAAACATGGTAGTGATGGTTGGTGATTAGAAATTAACCTGCAGCTGGGAGCGGAACCCCTGGACGCTGGCCTTGGCCGCGGCACCGGTGATCGGAATGTCCTTGGACTCGCCTAAAAGATAGCCGGCCTGGAGCTTGACCTCGTGCTTGGCCTCGTTGCCGACGAGATACCAGTTGGCGCCGAAGAACCACTCGGAGAGCTTGTCGTGGGTGCCGCCGGAGGCGGCGGAGCGGATGCCATCGCCGAGCTGCACACCGCGGCCGTCGGAGTCCACGTAGCTGTAGCGGACCACGGGCTCGAAGGCGCCGTAACGGTAGGATCCCATGACCCAGTAGCCGCTTGACTGGGAGTCGAGCGTGGCGGAGGCGCCCTTCTCGTTGTCGGAGCCAAAGTATTCGCCGACCAAGGAGAACTGGCGGTAGCGCAGATCGCCGTAGATGGACCAGACGGTCAGATCGTTGCCGGGGACCACGAAGGGCGTTGCAGTCGCCTTGCCACCTTGGTCAGGCAGGAAGCCATACGAGCCGCCGATCTTGAACAGTCCCTGAAGTTCCGCGAAGGGTTTGCTGTAGCCGACGTTCGCCCAGTAGGCGAATTTGTTGTTGGACGCACCACCCGTGGTGATGGTATCGCCAGTCGCAACGCCCGTCGCCTCGGGGTTGGTCACGGCGAACTCCCACGACAGACCGCTGGGAATCTTGCCCAGCACCCAGACGCCCTGGCGGTATTTGCCCCCGCCGAGACGCCGGCCGTTGTTCGACTCGATGAAGAACCGGTTCACCGTGGAACGCTCGATGGCCTTGATGGCGCCCGAGGAGACGAAGTATTCCTCGTAACCGATCGGCGCCTTCTTGAAGCCGGCTTGCACCGTCCACATGGGATTGAAGATCTTCTCGATGTAAGCGGCGTCAAAATTCGAGCTGCCGAAATCGTAGTTGATGAACGAGGACCAGCCTCTGGAGAAGTTCGCCTTGATGCCCAAACGCACGCGGCGGAGGAAGGCATGGTTCACATAAACCGGATCGGCCGTGGTGCCGCTGATGTCCGTGTCGAGCGCCGCAAACTGATACTGAATTCGACCGCTGATGGTCAGCTTCGACAGGTTCGGCATGGCCGAGGTGGAGGCCAGCTTGGCCGCGTTGTTGTTCGCCAGATCGGCGCGGAGATCCTCCGCCTCCTGGTCGTTGAGGACGCCTTTGCGGAGCAGGGCCTCGATCAACGGGCCGCTGTCCTGGGCGATGGTGAAGGTGCTTCCGAAGAGGAAAGCAACCAGCGCGAGCAGTTTGGATTTTTGAGAGAACATATATATGGGAGTTTTGCCTGTGTTACGGTTGTGTCGCGGCGATAAGGGCCGAAACACGGGCGGAGCGTAGCTGGCTTCTGTTACGGTTTCGTGACGCCCGTGTGACGAAGCGGCAAAACGGACAGGCTGTGGGGCAGGATCGCCGATCCCGACTCTTTGCGCGGCAGACAACACTTTCGCGCGGGACCGGCGATCCCGCCCCCCCATTTCACGTCCGCCACGGCGCCCGGCTCTGCTGCTTTTCCGCTCCCTGGCCTCCGATCAACGCGAGGAGCACGTCGTTTTTGCTCAGGATGCCGGCCAGCCGGCCGCTGTCGAGCGAGACCACCGGCAGGGTTTGTCCGGCGTGCTGGGCGAAGATCCGGAGCGCTTCCGCCAGCGATGCCGTCAGGCTGACTGTCGGCACGTCGTCCCGCACCAGGTCGCCCGCGATCACATGCGTGGCCACCGCCACGTCGGTCAGGTAGGGTTTGATGTCGTGCAGGGAAATGGCGCCCGCATAGCGACCGTCCTCGGCCGTGACGTATATCTCCTCCTGGCGCGACTGGAGAAATTCCTCCGCGATCGTGTCGAACCGCGCGGTCGGCCGCACCGGCGTCGCCTGCGCCTTGACCAGATCGGCCACCACGCCGGGCAGGTGCATGGCTTCGGGTCGCTCCGCCGCCTTCTTCTGCAGGGCCTCGCTGTAGAGCGACTGGTCCTGGATGCCGCGGGCGGTGTAATAGGCCACGACGCTGCACAACATCAGCGGCATGATGATGTCGTAGCTCAACGTCATCTCGAAAAGCAGGATGATCGCCATGACGGGCGCGTGGCTGGCCGCCGCCAGCAACGCGCCCGTCCCGACCAACGCGAAGGCCTGGGGATCGGCCGCGCCCTGCGGCCAGACCGCGTGCACGGCATAGCCATACAGGTAGCCGAGCGACGCGCCCATGAACAACGTCGGCGTGAAGACGCCGCCCGGCGCGCCGGAACCGAACGACGCGGCCGTCGCCACCCACTTGCACACGAGGACAATCAGCAGGCCGGTCCAGAGCAGGCGACCGTTGAGGATCGACACCACCACGCTATAGCCATTGCCGCAAACCTCGGGGACCCACACGGCCAGGCCGCCGACAATCAGGCCGCCCAGGGCCAGCCGCACCGGCACCGGCAGTTTGGTCCGCGCAAACAGTCCCTCCACCTGGCGCAGCGAACGCAGGAAAATGGGCGCCACCGTCCCGGCCAGCACGCCGAGCAACAAGAATGGCCCGATCTCCCACAGTGAATTGAGCGTGAACTCCGGCACCGTGTAGAGCGTGTGCGTGTCGGACAAGGCCCGGATGGTCAAAGTCGCAGCAACGGCGGATACCGCCAGCGGACCGAGACATTCCATGGCGATGCTGCCCAGAATGATCTCGGCCACGAAGAATGAGCCGGCAATCGGCGCGTTGTAGGCCGAGGCGATGCCGGCGGCCGCACCGCAGGCCACCAGCAAACGCAACTGCGGCGCTGACAGGCGGCGCCAGCGCCCCAGCCAGGATGCGGCCACGGCCGCCAACTGCACCATCGGGCCCTCCCGGCCGATCGAAAAGCCCGAAGCAATCGAAAACATCGCCGCCGTGCTCTTCACGAGGCTCGACCGCACCGGAACGTCGCCGCTGCCGATCAGGATCGCCTCCATGTAGTCCGTCGAACTTTCGCCGCGATGCAGCCGCTTGCCGAACAGAAGCACGAGCCCGGTCATGAGCCCGCCGACGACCGGAATGCTCAGCCGCTGCCACCATTCCAGTTCGCGAAAGGAATCCACCATGCCCTCGGTGTTTCCGGTCAACAGGCTGTGAATCAGGTCCAGCCCGGCCCGAAAGGCCATCGCCGACAACGCCCCGAGCACTCCCGCGACCGCGGCCCAAACCAATGTCTCCTGCCAGGGCGAGGGCCGTAGTTTCTCGGCGATCCACACCCGCCAGCGCAACAGGCGCAGCAACCGCTCATAAAACTGAGGGACCACCTGTTTCATGGCGCGCTCGACTCCGGGAAAGGTGGAACCCGACTCAAAACCTCCGGCAAATGCAGGGCCGGCGCTTGTCGCCGGGCCACTCTGCGAGCGCCACACGGCCTGCCGACAAGCGGCAGCCCTACAGATTTGATAGGAGCTTTTCGCCAACTGCCTGCATCCGTCTCCATCCGTTCCGCTGTGTGATGCCGTGCTTCCACAAAGCCACGATGGCGGACTCCGCCCCCCTGACAAGGCTTGTTCCCGGCCGGCGCAGGTCCGCCGGTCATTCGTGGGCCAGCGAGCTTGCTCGCGCCTGTGTTAGGTCGGCGCGAGCAAGCTCGCTGGCCTACTTCGAATCGGGAGCGCCCGGCGGCACGGCCACCACCGCGTTCAATTGCTCGGCCTCGCCGGTCTCCACCGCGCTGAGCTGGATGAGGCTGTTCAGCGAATTGAAGTGCTTCGTCCACTCAAAGTCGCCCGTCGTGCCGGCGACCACCTGGTTGAAGAGCTGCTTCTTTTCCACCTTCAACGCCTGGATGCGCTCCTCGATCGTTCCGGCCGTGACCATGCGATAGACGAACACGGTGTTGGTCTGGCCGATGCGGTGCACGCGATCGATGGCCTGGTCCTCGACCGCCGGATTCCACCAGGGATCGAGCAGGAAGACGTAGTCCGCGGCATGCAGCGTGATGCCCGTGCCGGCGGCCTTGAGGCTCACCAGCATCGCCGCCGCCCCCTGCGCGGTCTGAAACTGCTGCACCGGTTTCTGCCGGTCGACGGTCATACCGGTGATCTCATACCGCGGCAGGTCCGGATAATGCTGGTCGAGCGCGGCGCGCACGCGGTTCAGCAGCGTCACGAACTGCGAAAAAATCACGACCTTGTGGCCGCTGGTCACCACCTCCGCGAGTTTCTCGATCAGCAGCTGCAGCTTGCCGCTGTCCGTGAGCGGCGAATTGAGCCACGGGAGGAGATCGGGGTCGCAGCAAACCTGCCGCAGCCGGGTCAGCAGGGCCAGGAAGCCGAAGGATTTTTCGCGCAACGCCAGGCCGATATCCTCGCCCAGGCGCGCCAGGCCTTCGGTGCAGATCCGCGCATACTCGGCGCGCTGCACGTCGGTCAACGGGCAGAGCAGATCCATCTCCACCTTCGGCGGGAGTTCCCTGGCCACTTCATTTTTGGTGCGGCGCAGAGTGAAAGGCGCCACTTGCCGCCGCAGCCGGTCCATCGTGCCCTGGCGGTCCTGGATCAAGGCCGCCTCGAACGTCGCGCGCGATCCAAGCAAGCCGGGCAACAGGTAGCGGAAGATCGACCAGAGGTCGAGCTGCCGGTTCTCCAGCGGCGTGCCGGTGAGCACGATCCGGTGCAGCGTCTTGATGGCAAAGCACGCCTGCGTGACCTTGGCATCGGGATTCTTGATGAACTGGCCCTCGTCGAGAATCGCGTAGCCGAATTCGATGGAGTCCAGCAGGGCCCGGTGCTTGCGCAGCTGGGTGTAGCTGGCGAGCCAGATGCAGGGCGCCTTGTTCGTCGTGAAATCGTTGCCCGATTTGAGCGTGTCGATCTTCGCCCCGGGATAAAACCGCGCCAGTTCTTCGCGCCACACCGGGACCACGCTCGCCGGGCAGACCACGAGGTGGCGCAGCCCGCTGAGGGGACGCGACTCCAGGAGCGCGATCACCTGCGCCGTCTTGCCGAGGCCCATCTCGTCCGCCAGCAGACCGTGGCACTCCGTTTCGCACAGGTGATGCATCCATTCGACGCCCCGGCGCTGGTATTGGCGCAGGAACTCCGGCAGCGCCGGCGGCGCGGGCGAAGGACTCAGCACCTTCTGGCGCCACACGTCGATCTCGGCGCCGAGCGTCACCTTGATGCGGCTGTCGTTGAAGAGCGAAAAAATCAAATACGGCGGAATGGTGCCCCCGTTCTGCGTTTCCTCGAGGTTCCGGCGCCACTGGTTGAAGCTCTCCCACTTTTCCGGCGTCATCGTCACGATGCCCAGGTCGGGCAGCAGCATGGGCGTGCGGCCGTGTTTGAGGAGCGCCGCGGCCTGTTCCTCGGTGAGCAACTTTTCTCCGGCGCGGAAAATCCAGCGCAAGTTCAGGCCCGAGCCGTTGCGCTTGTCGGCCACCGCCTCGATTTCGATCGCCCGGGCACCCTGCTTGAGGTTGCCCACCTTGACGTCGAGCTCGATGGCAAACTGCTTCTTCCAGTGCGGCAGCAGGTCGCGCAGGAAACCCGGAATGTCGGCCAGCGCATCCAGCGCGTAGGCGTGCGTCGTCTGGTTGTAGCGGAAGTGGGCTTTGCGGGCGTAGGTCGCCAACGCGATGAGCTTCGCGCGCTCGGCTGCGGTCGGATGATTGGCGGTGTTGCCCAGCGCCGGGATGCGGCTGCGACCTTGTTTCCAATAGGCCAGAAAAACCAGCCCGTCTGCGGTGGTGGTGAAACTCAGCAACAGTTCGCGTGTGGGCTGGTCGGACGAGTCGGTTTTGGCCCCGTGGGTGCCATTCTGCTCGCTGTGACCGTTGACGGCCGGGCTGGCTTTGGTCGCGAGGCCTCGGTCCAGGGCCGTCAGCTCGTCCACCAGCAACTCCTCGATCTCATGCAAGCCGGCCACTGCTATCGCGTTGGCCAGCAACTGGTCGGTGGACGACGACCTCACCTTGATCTGGTCGCCCTCCCACTCGATGACGGCGTATTCCTCGCGCTTCTCGACCTTGCGGTGGATGATCGCATCCGTGGCCCCCAGCTCCAGCTCCCGGATCTCGCCCTCGCGATACATCTCATGCCCCCGCTCAACATGGGTCGCGTCAAACTGCCCCTCCCAGTCAGCCTCCAGCCGGCTGAACCAAAATTCGAGTGACTGCGGAGTATAGATGCGCTTCGGCCCGTGGGTTTGCATCAAGCTAAAAGCCAAACGTTAGAAAGTTTCGCAGACGACGTGCAACTACTATTTGACATTTTTACCACCGGCTTACCCGCCGCGGCAGTTCACGCGATCGTCACCTCGTCGACACCGAGCGTTCACCGAGCTCTGTAACAGTGGTGTCGCGCTCGACGGCTGGTCAGTCACCGCCGACCGGGCCAATCCAATTGAACCTTGTCCTAGTCACAGAAACCTACTCCCCCGAAATCAACGGCGTCGCCATGACGCTGGGCCGCATCGTTGACGGCCTCGCCCAACGGGGCCATCGCATCACCATCGTCCGCCCGCGCCAGCGGCACGAGTCTGCCCGCTACAGCACGACCCAGCGGCTGGCCTGCCGGCAGGTCCGGCTGCCGGGCGTCCCCATTCCCGGCTATCCCCAACTCCGACTCGGCCTGCCCGCGAGCCGGCGGATGCGGCAACTCTGGACGTTGAACCGCCCCGACCTGGTGCACGTCGCGACGGAAGGTCCGCTCGGGGCCTCGGCCATCACCACGGCGCGGACGCTGGGCATTCCCGTCACCTCGAGTTTTCACACCAACTTCGACCAATACACCCGGAACTATCGCATCGGCTGGCTGCGGCCCATCGTCACCGCATGGTTGCGACATGTGCACAACCGCACCCTTCGCACCTTTGTCCCCACCCGCGCCCTGCTGGCGCGCCTCGATACCGAGGGCTATTCCAACCTCCGGCTGCTTTCGCGCGGCGTGGACGCGGCATTGTTCAACCCCGCCCGCCGCGACGATGCGCTCCGCTCCTCGTGGGGCGCCGCGCCCGACGACCCGGTCATTCTTCATGTCGGCCGGATGGCAGCGGAGAAAAACTACCCCCTGCTCTTTCGGGCTTTCGACGCCATCAAGGCCGTGGCGCCCCGCGCCCGTCTCGTGCTGGTGGGCGACGGCCCGATGCTCTCGGTCTACCAAACGCAGCGTCCCGACGTGGTGTTCACCGGATTCTACACCGGGATCAATCTGGCCCGCCATTACGCCGCGGGCGACATCTACCTGCACGCCAGCACCACCGAGACCTTTGGCAATGTCATCACCGAGGCCCTCGCCAGCGGGCTGGCCGTCAGCGCCTTCGACTACGCCGCCGCGCACGAATTCATCCGCCACGGCGAGAACGGCCTCGTGGCGCCAGTGACCGACGAGCCGGCCTTCCTGGCCAACGCGGTCCGCCTGGTGCGCGAGCCCGGCTTGTGTGCCCGCCTCGCCCTGGCCGCACCCGCCGGGGCGAGCGGCAACACCTGGGACGCCATCATCGACCGCTTCGCCGCCGATCTGGCTGAAGCCGCCGCCGAACACCACGCCGCTCCCGCCAATCATAAATCAAAAATCATAAATCAAAAATTTCCCGCCCTCTCCCGCCCATGAGCAAAGCCATCCTCAACGTCCGCACCGTCATCATCTCCGACGTCCACCTCGGCACTCCGCACAGCAAGGTCGAGGAGGTAACCCACTTCCTCAAACACGTCCGCTGCGACCGCCTCCTGCTCAATGGCGACATCATCGACGGCTGGCGCCTGCGCCGCGGCGATGCGTGGACGAAAGCCCACACCCGCTTCGTGCGCCGCGTGCTGACCATGATCCAGAAGCGCGACACCGAGGTCGTCTACCTGCGGGGGAACCACGATGATTTCGTCCGCCACCTGCTGCCCCTGCGGCTCGAACGCCTCTGCCTGGCCGAGGAATGTGTGATCGAGACCGCGCGCGGCCGCTACCTCGTGCTGCACGGCGATGTATTCGACGGCGTGGTGAAGAACCTGGTCTTTCTCGCCCACCTCGGCGACGCGGGCTATGCCCTGCTGCTCCGACTCAATCGCTTCTACAACTGGTTCCGCGCCCTCCGCGGCAAGGAGTATTTTTCCCTCAGCCAGGCCATCAAGGCCCGGGTCAAACAGGCCGTCAGCTTCGTCGGCAAGTTCGAGGACCAGATCGCCGCACTCGCCCGCGAGCGCGGCTGCTCCGGCGTCATCTGCGGCCATATCCACACCCCGGCCGACAAGATGATCGGCGACATCCACTACCTCAACTCCGGCGACTGGGTCGAGTCGATGACCGCCATCCTGGAGCACCATGACGGGCGGCTTGAGCTCATCACCTACAAGCAGTTTGTCGCGCAATTCCCCAAGCCCGAGGGCTCCGTCCTTCCGGCCGAGGAAACCGACGAGCCGCTCCAGATGCCCGTCCTCGCCTGATGGGGCCCGCCTCTCATCTCCGCTCTTCCGACGGGCAGGACTCCGCGTGAAAAAGATCCTGATTCTCACCGCCGGCTACGGCGAGGGACACAACAGCGCCGCCCGCGCGCTCCAGGCCGCCTTCAATGCGCAGCCCGGAGTCGACGCCGAGTTGGTCGATCTCTTTGCCCTCCGCGCGCCACGACTGAACGAATTGTCCCGGCGCGGCTACCTCCGGCTGATCAACTCCACCCCCGGGGTCTGGAGCCGGCTCTATCGCTGGCTCGACGAGTCGGCGCATGTTTCCTGGATGTTCCGCGGCCTCGCCGGCCACCGCCGGCTGCTCGGCGCGATCATTGCCCAGCGGCAACCGACCGCCATCTGCTCCACCTATCCCATCTATGGATGGCTGCTCAACCAGCTGCGCGACGAAGGCCACGTTTTCTGCCCGCACTACACCATCGTAACGGACGCGCTCACCATCAATTCCCTCTGGTATCGCACTCCGTCCGCCGCCTGGTTCGTCACCGACGGCGACTCCGCCGATTTTCTTCGTTCCCGGGGAATTCCGGCGGAGTCCATCCATCACCACGGCTTCCCAGTGGCCCTCGCCTTCGCCGACCGGCCACCGGCCTGGCAGCCACCCGACCCGGCCGGGGACCGCGGACCCAGGATTCTCTTCATGATCAACTCGGGCCACCGGCAGGCCCTGCACATCGCGCGCGCCCTGGTCATGAACCGCCATTGGCGCATCACCTTCACGGCCGGACGCGACGGCAGGCTCCGCCAGGAACTCGCCGCCCTGGCCCGCGGCGCCCCAGCCAGGGCCAAAGTGCTTGGATGGACCGATCGCATCCCCGAGCTGCTCATGACGCACCATGTGGTCATCAGCAAGGCCGGCGGCGCCACGACCCAGGAGTCCATCAACGCGCTCTGCCCCATGCTCGTGAATCAGATCGTGCCCGGCCAGGAGGAGGGCAACTATGAACTGATCCGCCGGCACGAGATTGGCGCGCTGGCCAGGACTCCGCCGGAGATTATTTCCATGTTGCAGCGCGTTTTCGCCCACGACGCCCGCCTCTGGCGGCATTGGCGCGCCAATCTCGGCCGTCTCGCCCGACCCGCCGCCGCTCGCGCGATCGCCCTGGCCGTGCTGGAGCAAAGTGAAACGAAGCCCACCCTCGGACCTTTGCCTTCCGTCGCCGCCCGTCCCTCCGCCTAAGTATACTATTAGTTGACATCAGCCCGCGCGTCTTGATGTCAACTAATAGTATACTTAGGCGGAGGGTTTGGACCTTCTTTTTTAT
>Ga0209515_10008436_pt1 | contig 12026 bp, 5 predicted proteins | sample Subgroupgradi54m_FD_187454 | JGI IMG/M metagenome (GOLD analysis project Ga0209515, IMG submission 187454) | Subsurface groundwater microbial communities from S. Glens Falls, New York, USA - GMW60B uncontaminated upgradient, 5.4 m (SPAdes)... ... | reverse complement strand
GAACCGCGGCGATGCACTCTTCGCACGTCTCGCTGTGCTGGACGGCGACGAGCGTGTCGCCTCCATCTCGGTACAGCCAGAAGGTGCAACTCCGATCGGGTACGCGCAGCCAGCCAACATGTCGGTACTCTCTCCCTTCCTTCCAGCAGAGCGATGCCCCGCCGAGCTCGGTCATGGCTTCCTCAACAGCGGCGATTTCGAACCTCAAGTAGTCGTTCCCCTCCATCTCCCCCTCCCCAAGAACCTCCGTTGCGACACAACGGTCGGCATGACCTCGAGCCCTTACGCCAGGTCCTCACCTCGAGCGCCGGCCTACGGCCTCTCGCGTGGGTCCAGTTCGTCCGCGAGCTCACGCAGGATCATGGCGAGCTCGCGCGCCCAGTGAGTGCGCTCCACGGCGAGCACGCTGGTCAGGGCTTGACGAACCTGACGTCGCAGGAGCTCAACGCCCTCGTTGGCCGAGTCAGGGCGCAGCTCGACCGGAAGGTGCAAGTCGCCTGCCGCAATCTCACGGAGCACGGCGGCCAGTTCAATCGCCCAATGGGCACGCTCGAGCATCGTCGTGAGCGCCAGGCGGACGCGCTGCCGCAGGACCTGTGTGTAGTAGCTCATCGCGACGCCTAGACGAGCGTGTCCTCGTCGTCGTCTACGCCATAGACCCGTCGGAGCAGCGCGATGGTTGGCGCTACGGCAGGCAGCGCCTGCTCAGGCGAAGGCCCACCTACGAGCCTGAGGCTGTGCACACTGAGGACGCATCCTGGCCACCCGGTCAGGATGGCTCCATCTTCCACCTGCTCGACTGTGACCGTGCCGGTAGCGGGGCCACGTGCCCGCACCTCACACGACACGCCGTAGGCCATCTCATAGGAGCCGGAGACACCTCTCAGGCGTAGTCGAGTGGAGTGGTTGGTTCTGTTCCGCCAGACGATTCGTAGGAAGCGGTCGAGGCCCTGTTCATTGCCCATGGATTGGTCTCCGCATTGCGAGACCAGCATAGAGCAATCCCTGGGCCAACGAAAACTCGATAGGAAAGGCTGCCTTTCCGACTCCATCCCGCTCCGAGGCCGGCCAAGACCGCGTAATCCCTAACGCGAGTCCGCGAAGGTGGGAGCTGCGCACCGTCACTGTTACCGCAACCGTTACCGTCACCGGGTGACGCCTGATCCGCTCCCCGCAACATTGAGGTTGCCGCACTTCGATGCGGGCGTAGATGGGCGGGCTGACGCGACTGGCTGCGCCGCCGGTCCGGTCACATAGGGTGTGGAAGGCGATGGAGAGAGAAAAGATATAGAGGGGCTACATCGAAGGCTTCGGCAGCCGTGCACTGGAACTACTATCTCGACTTGGTTGGCCACCATGGTCGAAGCAGCGCATCGAAGTCGGAGTCGCTAAGTCCACCGGCACCGACGCGATGCCAGGCCCACGCATCAAGTAGCGTCCGCAGAGGGATCCCTGGGAAGGCCCGCTTGAAGTACGTAACAATAGACCCTTGCGTGAGGCCGTCCGGTGCTAAGTGGCCCAGTGCGAGCGCTACTTCGACTGCGGATGACCCAGGGGCCGAAGCTCGAAGTTGGGCAACGATTTCATCGTCTGTCATTTCGTGAACTCCACAATGACTGTGCCGTCATTATGCTTGGCGCCAGAATGCGCCATCGTCTATTTCTTCCGATAGTCTGGGTTCGGGATTAATTCACTAACGATGACGCCGTGGGCATCCACTTTCCACGCTCCTGCATGGCGTGGGGTGGCACAGCGCCAAGGTTGGGCGGGCGAGTTCGCCCCAAGATTGAGTTAACCAGGGGGGGGACTTTGTGTGGCACGCAAATCGAGCATTCTTAGAAGCTCCCGAAAGCGCTCGACGAAGTCGGGTATCCCTCCAGCAGGCTGATAAGGATCCGTACCGGTTTCGTATCGCCGAATCACTTCCACACAGGTTTTCCGCAAAACTTCAACTTCATCAGTCGGGAACTTGGCAAGATCGATGTACCGTAGCGCACCCTTTTTTATGCGTTCAACTTCGGCGGCGAGTCCAGGCGCCGCAGCGGCGGCGGAACTCTCGTGAAAGGCGTCGATCACGTAATCGAACGCCCAAGAAGACACAATCCAGCCTTCCTCCTCCGAGTATCGGATTACTCCCGACATAACGTTTTCTTCCTCCTTAACGCATTACGAGAATACGCGCCAATTCGGCCGGTGACAATGCTCCTAGATAGCCGTCAACCGCCGCCGCTTGGTGCGGCGTGAGACCCGTCAGGTCCACGACTACAAAATCAAGTCCCTGCTTCGTGAGGTGATTCGCGATTGAGCCATTGAATGAGGTAGCTTCGAAGAACTGTGTCGGCGCTGGACCAACGGCGTCGTAGGTCTTGCCATTGGTCCCCACCCAGTCGAAGGCCCCGCTAGTATCTCGGCTGAGTTCACGGCCGAGTTGCTGCTCAAGTCTGTCACCCACGGCGGCTTCGACTGCACTGAAACGGCCACCCCTGGCGGGGTCGGTCCCTAGCTCTCGCAGGTGAAGCTGTCGAGTCAACGCCGTCCGCTCAGCATTTCCAGCTCCTGCAAGGGATAGGTCTCGTCCGCCAGTGCCCAGACCGCGCGCCTGCTCCAGTTCGCACGTCGTACACAGGCGCAGTGATGCGCGGGCGGCAGCACGCTCCTCGAGCAACGGCGTAATGACTCGATCAGCTCTGAAAGACTGCATCCCGAGCCGTAGGCCGCTCCACACGTAGCCCGCCGCATCGTCGTATGGGTATGGGTCGCTCTGCAGGGCAAACAGGAAGCAATTCGGCCCACCGCACGTGTGATCTTCGAGGTACATCATGCCATCGCCGGCCGTGGCAACTGCTTGACGAGGCAAGTAGGTGATCACCTCGGCGGTCCCATTCATCACGGCGCCGGTGGCCCCAATGCCCTTGGTGACGACGTTCGCAACCTGACCGACCGCGGTGTTCTCACTGCAGTCGTTGTCGTCGCAATACGAACCGGGCATCAGATCGTCCACCCCGGCTCCATCCCCCGCGTAGTGAGGTCCGTACGCGTTGTGGTCCTTGAGCCCAAGGGGATCCCAGCCTGTAAGAGGACGCGCGCTGACGAAAGCGTAGAGATTCGGCCCGCCAAGGAGCCCCGTAGGATCTGGCCCGACGAAGCGGCCCCATTGCGGCCGGTAGAACCGGGCGCGCATATCCACCAAGCCCGTCGTCAAATCGAATGCCTGTCCCTGATAGCCGAAGCGGTTGCCGACGCCGCTGCCAGTGATGGGATTCCCGGCTGCGGAGAGAATCGTCATCTCGCCATAAGCTGTGTACTGGTACCACTCCGAAGGACTGCCCGTCGGAGACGAGAGCATGTAGACCGAATGATCGCGCCCCTGGTGATAGTAGGTCCGACCGCCGTCTGCCGCGACGCGTACGATGTGCTCGTCCAGGCCCTGGCCATCCACCGAGACCTCCGGTGCGCCCTGTCCCGGCAGCCACCGCAGAACGCGCCGAGCCCCATCATAGAGGTATCTTGTCGCCGCGCTCGGAGGGTTGGCACCAGCCGCGGTTGTCTCCGTCACCCGACGGCCGAGGGCATCGTACGCGTACTGCTTCGTCGTATTGCCAACCCTTACGGTGCGGACGTCACCCCAGAGGTTATAGGTGTAGGTCTCTTCCGACCCTACCGACGCGAGCGAACCATCTACGTTGTAGGTAGGTACCTGCGCGCCAAAACTGGTGTACGCATCGAGTAGGTTCGTGGCAGTGGTAGCGACAAGGCCGGCAAGACCCGCATCGCGTTGGCGCCAGTTCGAGCGGCCATCCAGCGTATACGTGCGCCACGCGGTGCCGACGACACCTCCGCCGAAGCCCCCATTGCCTACGCCACGGCCCAGCCGCATGAAGGGAGCGACGGCTTCATTAGCCGCAATCGTCGGCGCAGCCGATGACATAGGCAAGTTGCCGGTGTTGACGCCGTGATCCTCAGCGATCAAGCGGCCCGCGTTGTCGACCTGAAAGACGGAACTGATCGGGCCGGTGTTCGCCCGCGTGAACGTGGCCACGCGAGGCGACCCATCCGCGGGGACTCTGTACGACCAAGCCGCCAGAGGAGTACTGCCCTGCTTGTCATCGATCTGAATCAGTCGGCCAAGAGTGTTAAAACCATAGTTGGTGACCACTCCGGTAGAGAGTCGGCGCGTGGTCGCTGCACCAAGGCCAGCGTATGCAAAATGCGCCTCGGGCTGCGTACTTGTCCCGAGCCAGATATCCTGCTCGCGACCAATCGCATCGTATCCCCGCGTTACGGCCAAGGTGCCGAGCTGAGACTGAATCGGCAGACCGCGGCCATCGTAAGTGTGAGTGATCTTCGTGCTGGATCCGAAGACGGAACTCGACTCCAGGGTCCTGTTGCCCAGCGAATCCCAGGCCATCGCGGCTACGATGTCATCGGTGTCCGCGAGGTATTGCGCGCCTGAGTCCCTCGCCTGAGTCAAGCGGCCGAGAGGATCATACGCGAAGGATCGCCGCGCCCATGTCGACATGGGAGCGGTCGGACTCGCTGCCACGTCTATGCTCTCCAGCTGGTCTGCAAGGGTGTATGCCATGGTCGAGAAGGCACCCTTGGCATCGGTATGGTGCCAGGGCAATGGAGAGACCCCGTTGTAGGCGAAGCTCTCCAGTACGTGGCCTGGGCGCTCCACCTGCGTCACGCGATCAAACGCGTCATAAACGTAGCTCGTCAGCGCGGGGCTGGCCGGATTCGCGGCCCAACTCCGCCGATTGACAACGCGTCCGTCACGGTCGTAGTCCACCGTTACCGTTTCCGTGGAACCGAGACCTTGACTCGTCTGCGTGGTATGCGTCCGATCGAAGGCGTCGGGTGAAATGGTCTGCACGGCCCCCCCCGTGCTCGTGAGTGTGTGCGGCCTGCCAACCTGATCGTAGGTCCACGATGCCAATGGAACGACCACACCATCCGGTGTGATCTGCGAAGAGTTGCTTGGCGCACCCCACTCCGTGAGGACGGTGCGTTGCTTCTGCGTGCCCGACGGCGCGGGAGAAGTCCACTCCTTCGTGACGGTCCGTCCGTTGTCGGTGTAGCTATAGGTCTCAAATCCGCCCGTAGAGTAGTCGATTCGAGCGAGCCGCCCCGCGGCGTCGTACGTCGAGGTCGTGGCCTGCCACGCGTCATCCACGATGCGAACCGTTCGGTGGACGTCGTCGTAGGTCCAAGAGACGATGGACCGGCCGTCTCCGATGGCCGTGCCGTTCTGATCGAGGTGCCATTGCGCGACCGACGTCACGCGGCCCTTGTCGTCATAGATGAAATCGGCTGCTTTCAGGAGGCCATGGTCACCGGCGTAGGGTGGAGCATACGCCGGCACCCCCGAGACGTTCGCGTAAGTCGCTGTCCACTTCGGGAGACCCACGGCGTCGTAGCCTATGCGCCTCCGCGTTCCGCGCCCGTCCATCTCCTCGATGAGCCGGCCAAATCCATCGTACGTGTAGTGCGTCACCGCTCCGGTGGCGGTACGCATGGCCAAGAGGTGCCCACTTGGGTCGTACCAGAAGTGACTCGTCTCTCCTGCCGCAAGCTCACCAGGGCGCGGCAGTGCTTCGACGCAGGCATCGTCCCAAGAGCCCAACGAGTCGCGCGCCCATTTCCCGTGATAGACCGAGGTCACCCGTCCAGCGGCGTCGTACGTGTATCGCTCGCGCTCGCCCTCCGGCTGAACGACTTCCAGCACGCGCCCGTCTGGACCAGTCTTTCGGCATCTCGTGCTGTCGGGGGCGCTGCCGTCGAGAGCATGAATCGTCACGTGCTCGACGGAGCCCATGACATCGTAGGTGGTCGTCACGAGCGAGCGACCATTGTTGACCGTAGTGACCTGGCCCGAGCCATTGTATGTGAAGTCCGACCTGGCGCTGACTCCTGTGGCTTCGAACGTCGCGGAACCGAGCCGAGGCCCGGACCACGCGTAGGCCACACTCGAGCCGAGCGCCGCCTGCGAGAGCAGCGGTCTGCCCGCTGGGTCCAATTCCGTCACGTTCGTTATCCGTGCCCCGTGCGTGGCTGCGTCGACTACCGTCTGCTCAGGAGCACCTGTGTCAGCATCGCTGACGATCTCGGTAATACTGCCGTCTGGACCCGTGATCTGGTGGGCGCCGCCCCATGGTTCGGGCACGTACGTGGTGTGCTGAGACAGGCCGTCCGTCGCGCCGATCAGACGGCCAAGGCCATCCCATTGGTAGCTGACCGCGACCTTCGCCAGGTCCCTCGGATCGTAGACCTTCGTTAGCCGCGTCGGCGAGGACTGCCGCCACTCAGCGCGGCTGTGAATAGGTTCGACGGCTCCCATTGAATTCGGCGCAGGATACTGACGAACGTCACTCAAGTTTCCGAGGTTGTCGTACGAGAGGCACACCCGCTCTCTGACAGGCCCCTCCACACCCGTGACATCTCCAGCGCTGTTGTAGTTCACCGAGCGGATGCTGCGCACCGTCGGATCGGGAGCAAGGTTCTGCTGGCGGATGGAGCGTCCATCCTTGTCGTAGTAGAACGCCAACTTTGCTCCATACGCGTCCGTCACGACCGTGGCGTGGGCCGGCTTGGGGCCTCTCACGGTACCGCGCACTGGGTCTCCGACAAATTCCGCCACACACGAACTCGGCGTGAAGGGCTCGGGATGGAACTCCAGCGAAGTATCCAGGACGAACGCAAACTCGCCTGGCGCACGCAACTTCGCAGGCACGTGGAAAGCGGTAAGGATGGGTATCGAAGTAGCTCCCGCGGCAGGGGCGTGGAAGATCGGCGCGTTGACAGCATCGAGGGCAGCCTTGGCCAAGGCGTTGGGCGAAGTGCCATCGCGCGCACCGATGCCTTGCTCGTAGCGGCCAGAGACATCGGCAACCCTGTGCAGCGTGATGGTATGCCGGCCCGGCACCATCACCGAGGCCGCGAACAGATCGACTCCGGCGAAGGCGTCACTACCATTCGTCATGTAGTCGCTCGCGTAGCCTGGTCCGTCGAGTACGGTGGCGAGTGGAGAGAGCGTTAGCTCCGCTGAGCATGCGCCCGTCGGTAGAAGATCAATCTGGTTGGCTTGGTTTCGTGTCGCCTGGAATGGCACCGAACAAGTCCCGTTCGTCACGTTCGCAAGGCCGAGCGGCCGACCAGCGTAGACCCGGAGTGCGCCGGCCTGATCGCTGAGAACCGTGATCTCCGCAAGCGTCTTGAAGCTGTTCAACGCGGCTGCCGATCCGACAACCTCGAAGTGCCCCGCCATCGCTGGATCACGCCTGAAGGTCAGCGCGCCGCCGTCGGTCCGAAACGAGAAGGTGAGATCCGCAGGAAGGCTCGCGTCTCCGACCAGCGCACGGGCTCGCGTCCTTCCGCCGATAGACTCGTACGCAAACACCGTGGGCAACAGGGCCGCAGGGGAGCCAGTGACGTTGTCCAGTCCGCCCGCCTTGGAGCCGCCCTTGACCAGGATGAGCTGACCGGCCCATGGGACGTACTCCACCACGCCAGGAAAGAACCCGGGCAGCATGCACCAGGTCGGGCAGAGATCCACGGATTCGAACGTGTCCAGACTATCCGCTAAGGCCGCAGGCCCTGTCGTCGGGGCATCTATGGCGTGATCATGCTCAGCGTTCAGATCTCGATAGTCAAACTGCGTCGAGTAGTCGCCAGTGACCTGCGTCACCACCGCGTCGAACGAAGGTGCGCGAGGATCCTCACCGTACGTGTTGGCAACGAATAGCCGATGATCGCCGTCGTAGACGTGCACGATGTTGTGGGCCAGGTCGGACAAGTGCCCAAAGGTCACGCCCTCCTTTCGGCCCTCGCTGACGCAACCCTGGACGCAGCCCGTCTCACATATGCCGGCCCAGTCGAGGACGTTGCAGCGATCCTGGGCCTCGACGCATGAATTGCTTGTGTCATGGCCACGGCCGAATCTGCACTCATAAGTGCATTGGTTCCAGGCGGTGGCGCGACATTCGTTGAGGCACTGGCCGGGGCACGTCGTGGGGCAGGTCTCTTCGAGCGTGACGGGGCAAGTGCGCATGAAAGACTCGGCGCACGTAAGGTCGCAGTCATTCTCGCTGTTGTCGAGTCGGCCAAAATGGCACTGACGAAAGCAAAAGTCATGGATAGGCCCCCAGTAGAGGTTTTCGTTAATAGTCCCTGGGCCGTACGCCGCAATGCAGGGCTCCTCCCACCTGTCTCGCATGTCCCTGCAGTAGTCGTGGCATCGCGAGTAGCAGCCGTCATCACCGTTCAGACACGACGCGATAAGGTCGGGGTCTGCCGTCCCGGGCCCTACCGAGCCTGTGTACTCTCGGCATTCATACTGGCACTGTTGTCCGCAATCGTCTTTGACCTTTTCGCACTGCTCTCGACCAATGACCTGTGGATTGTCACAGACGCCTGCAGACCTACACGTCTTGTTGGATGCGGAGCACACCAGCTCGCAACTCGCCTGCAGGTACCCCTCTGGTATGCGCTTCTCGTCGCCCGGTTGCTCGACCGGATAGGGCACCGTCGAGCCAGGGGTGCTATCCATGCCCTCCGTGTACTTGTAGCCATAGTATTCACGGCGACCGGAGGCGTCCAAGACATCAACCAATTCGCCCCAGTGATTGTAGTTGTAATGCACGGCGAGGTCCGTGGCAGAGTCTGTAACGTCTGCGAGGCGGCCACTGTCAGTGTAGTAGTGGAACGTGATGGTGCGGTGGCTGACGTCCTTGACCGACGCCACCCGATACGCGGCTTCACCCGGGGCCGATTCCCAGGTGACATCCAAGCCGAATCCGCTGGCTGTTTGGATGCGCGTCAGAAGGCCACGATAGTCGAAGAATCGGGTGGTACCACTGGGCTCCTGTACTTGCCACGTCAACGGATTGACGAATCCGTTTCGAGCTCCCGAGAGTCGCATGCGCGTCGGAATTCCGGTGGATCGGTAGCTAACCCCCGACGTGGTCACAGATACGATCTCGAATGTGAAAACACTGCCGAGACCTGCGTGGAAGCGCATCTCGTTCGTGCAGTCGTCGGTCCCTGGGACGAGGCGCTGATCGAAATTGTGCGCCCACCCTTGGCCCAGCGGCCCGTCATAGCTGCTGTGCGAGTGGTAAGCGCGGCTCAGGTTGATATCGAGGCCCTTGGCCGGAAACGCGAGGTCAGTTCTTTCAATGTAGAAGTCACCGTTCGCGGGATTGACCGGATCGGAGACGCTATTCGCGTCGTCCTTGTTAACCGTTACGGGCGCTTCGGCATGCTGCGCTAGAGGTATCTTGGCATTGGAAATGTTAGTGACGCCGGTGGTCGGAGACGTCGGGGCGAGCTGTATCTCGGCGTTCTCGAAAGCTACTTGCGCATCAATCACTCGCGCCAGAATGACGAGGCCGCGCATATCGGAGATCTTGATATTCGTAGCTGCTTCGACGGCGGCCACGACGGCAGGCGGTCGCCTGAGCTGGGGGGCCAGAGTCGGCGGAGGTGTGCTCGGCCTGAACCCAGGGATGACATGGGTGCCCGACCTTTCTCCGATGGTAACTCCGTAGCCGGGTGTGCCCTGTGGGGCGCCGTTACCAGCCCCCGCCCAATCACCGGGCGCGGTCGAATTGCCGTCGCCGTCGGAGTCATCCCAAGGCAGCCAAAGACAGGGAGCTGAGAAGTGCCACCCCTGATCGCTGCTGGGAGGCGAGGAAACGTCGCAGCTGCCCAAGAGCTGCGCTGATGCTGGGCGAGGCACGGCGAGCACCAACACGACCAACGCGGCCAGTCCGCTGACCCGAGAGAGAATGACTCGACTGCGCAAAGTTCTGACACCTAGACCGGATCTCATGCTCATCGTTTCCTCCCGCCGCACCAAACAGTGCCGTTCATCGCGCAGGCAGCGTGCCCGCGCAAGCGATACCTGACCAGCAAGTCGTTCTTGCGCACCTTGGACAGAGTCCTTTGGCCGGGTCCTTGACGACTCACCTAATCGATGAAGGCGATCCGTCGGCTCCGGTTCGTTGTCTTCCTCAAGGCGTCTCGCCGGGGAGGCTGCCCACGGCTGCAGGGTTTGCTGGTGGCCCTCGCTGCTCATGGCCCGCTCCCAGTACAAGCCGCGTGCCGAGCTCAGCGATGCCAACCAGGTCGAGACCGTGTTGGCCTAGTCGAACGCATCGAACCCGGCATTCGCTAGTGAGCACGATGACTTGGCTGCTATTCGGACGCTCACTGTTGCGTACGGCGATGCTTGCCATCGGGACCGACGAAGTGCCTTCGAGAGCCGAGTGTCACCGTCACCGTCTCAAGGCGATGGTAGACAGGTAGTGGACATGCAGTGACGGAGGGGCGCACTCGACGTGAACGGGTTCTGCGACAAGAAGCAGTCGCCGCGCAGCAACGGTCTCAGAAGTTGCGTGGGGCGGAGCTGAGCGGCGGCGGAGCATTGCGCCTCGTCTGTCGTGTCCTCGGCCTACGTTCCTTGTGGTCGTGGTGTTGCCTCGCCTATCCGCGGAAATGGTCCGGATCGATGCCGAGCTGGCCGAGCCACTTGTAGATCAAGGTGCGCGTCTTTCCGAGAGCGTTGGCCACGTTGGTGACGTTGCCTCGGTGCTCGCTAAGGAGCAGCTCCAGTTGAGCCCTCCGAGCTTCGCGCCTGGTGGAAGCCCCCGCTGGCGCCCGGCCACCAGGCAACGTTGTGCTGGACGGTTTGGGCTGCTCTGGCGCCGGCGCATCAGGAGCGCTTTCAAGGATCTCCGTCTCGAGGTGCTTCGGCCCAATGATGTCTCCGTCGGCCAGCGTGATGGCTTTGCCCAGAGCATTCATCAGCTCCCTCGTGTTGAGCGGGTACCTGCGCCGCAGAAGTACCCGAGCGGCATCTCGGTCCAGCTCGAGCGAAGCTGCTCGAGCTGGCGCATGTTGGCGGAAGGCAGCCCCGACCAGGATGCCCAAGTCTTCCATCCGCTCACGCAGGGGAGGCAAGGCGAGCACGTAGCCGGAAAGGCGAGCAAAGAGATCGGCACGAAATGTTCCCAGGCGAATCATCTGAGGGATGTCGCGGTGCGTCGCCGCCACGATCCGGATGTCGACGCTGACTGGGTGGGCATGGCCGATGGGCGTCACTTCGCCGGCCTGGATAACTCGAAGCAGGGCCGCTTGGGACTCCAGGTGTAGGTCACCGATCTCGTCCAAGAACAAGGTCCCGCCCTCGGCGGCACGCACGAGGCCGAGCTGATCACCTGTGGCGCCGGAGAAAGCGCCGCGTCGATGCCCGAACAGCGCGGACTCGATGAGCGACGGGGGCAGGGCCCCACAGTTGACGGGGATGAAGGGACCGGGCCTCCCCATCAGGACGTGGTAGGCGCGGGCCGTCACGTCCTTGCCCGTTCCCGTCTCGCCGAGAACCAGCAGCGGCGTCTGGGTCCTGGCCAAGCGGATGAGCTCAGAGAAGGAAGCCTCAAGCGACGGGAGCAGCGTCTCCAAACCAAGCGATGGTGGCGACCAGGTCGATGAGTTCACATCGGGAGGCGTTCCGGGTGTCCCCGGCAGCTCTGCGCGGAACCGGAGGAAGGTGTGGCCGATCTCGATCAGCGCCCCGTCGAATAACTTCCGCCTCGCGACCGGCGCACCACCGACAATTGTGCCGTTCTTTGAATGGAGATCCTCGATCCACCAGCCGTCGGCCTCCAGGACCATCTCAGCGTGCTGGGACGAGGCCCGGCGATCCGGCAGCCCGACTTGCAAGGTGCTCCCGTTGCGTACGACCGCTGCTTCGCGGCGTCCCAGCTTCACCCGGGTCACGCCCTCAAGGCGGTGCCTCGCGAGGCTGCCTGTTGGGTGGCTCGCATCGAGCACCAGGAAGAGATAGGCAGAAGTGGAGGCGTGACGGGTTGAAAAGACGTCACCAACCTTCGTGGAGACAGTCGTGGTGACGCTCTCTCCACCTAAAGCGGCTTGATAGCTCGGGAGTGTCTCCATATTGATCCTTGGTGTCACCACGCTGCCCGATTCCTCTTGTCCTTCAATCACTTGTGCACCGCCAACTGTCA
>Ga0209515_10008433_pt1 | contig 12030 bp, 15 predicted proteins | sample Subgroupgradi54m_FD_187454 | JGI IMG/M metagenome (GOLD analysis project Ga0209515, IMG submission 187454) | Subsurface groundwater microbial communities from S. Glens Falls, New York, USA - GMW60B uncontaminated upgradient, 5.4 m (SPAdes)... ... | reverse complement strand
CGGGGTTCCAATCGGTGGGATTGGGTCCCGCTTTTAGGGGGTACGGTTAGGTGGGATTGCGAGGCCTAAAAAGGGGTACGTGTCGGTGGGACCGAACAATGATGGACTCGGGGTTGCGCGTCTCTGAGGTCACGACCTTGGAGGCACACCGCATAGACTGGCTCAACAGCTCGCTGACGGTCATGGGCAAGGGACGCAAGGAAAGGACGGTCCCTTTCTCCACGATGACGGCTCAAGCCCTGTTGGAGTACACGCGCGCCAGGGCCAAGGGCCGCATCCAGTCACCGCAGTGTTTCCTCGGCCGGACAGGCAGGGCGATGGAGCGCACTCTGGTCCGCAAGATCATGGTCCAGTACGGGAAGCGCGCCGGAATCGAGGGAGTGCGCGTCTCGCCTCACACGCTGCGCCATACCTTCGCGGTGTTCTACATACGCAACGGCGGCGACTCGTTCAGCCTTCAGGAAATCCTCGGGCATTCCACCCTGGAAATGACGCGCCGCTACGTCCACCTGGCAAAGCGGGACTTGGCTGAACAGCACAAGAAGTTCAGCCCCATCATGTCTCTCGGGAAGCAGGTCTTGACAAATGTATCTTCTGTGATACAATAAGATGGTAGGAGGAATACACCATGACAAAAACCGCCCTCGAAGAAAAAAGCGATGCGCTGGGGCTCGTCGCCCTGGGAAGCCTCATCGTGAACCTGGCTCAAGGCAAAGCTCACAACGACCTAGGGACCAAACACCAGCAACTCTTGGCTCTCTATCGAGAGCTCGTCAAGCGCTACCAGCAGATGTGGCGCGAATACGAGGGACTGCGGTCTATGAACCAGGAGCTTCAACGCCAGGGACGCGAGTATCAGAGAATCGTTGACGACATGCGCGGGGAGGTCAGCACGCTTCAACGCCGCCTCGCCGAAAAGGAGGGGACCAAGTGACGATAGCCACCATCGAGAAACTGCGCCGACAGAACGAAGGACTCTGGACGCGCTCGGAAAGGACCATCGCCGCCTTGGCCCACAGCTTCAACCCGGAGACGCTTCAACGCCTAGCCACGTTGTTTGTCTCGGATATCGTGGCTCCGCTAATCCGGCGTCAAGGAAAGAGGCATATCCTCGCCCGCGAGAATCCCAAGGACGTGATGGCCTGGGCCATCGGACAGCGCGTCAGGGCCGCGAGAGAGAGCAAGAACTGGCGGCAAGAGGACTTGGCGCGGGAGTCCGGCATCGCCCGCGCGAACATCGCGCGCCTTGAGACAGGGCGCGTCGTACCCAAACTCCCCACGCTTGAGCGCGTGGCGCGGGCGCTGGGACTGAAAACAGACACCCTGCTCAAGACTCCGGCTTCCGCTCACGACCAGGAGGATCGTTTCCTGGCTGAGTCGGGCATTGGAGAGTGGAACGAAAAGCTCGAAGCGGAGGACAAAGCTCAATGACCCCTCTCCCCCAAAGCGGCGATGTTTACTTGGCCGACTTCGAGCCGGTCCGAGGATCGGAGCAAGGCCGCAAGCGCCCCGTAATCGTGTTTCAAAACGTCAACCTCGCGGGCTTCACGTCCACGCGGCTTTGCGTTCCGCTGACCTCGAACCTCAACCGCCGAGGCTTGCCCGGAACCTGCACCATCCGCAAAGGTGAGGCTGGCTTGCCCCAGGAGTCAGTCGCGCTGGCTTTCCAGATGCGCGCCATGGACATAGGTCGGTTTGAGAAACGATACGGCCGACTCAGCCAAGAGACGCTAGAAAACGTCGCGGACGCGATTCTCAACGCCATAGGAATTAGCTTCAACAAACGCTGACGGAGATTTTCAGCTTGCGCCGTAAGGAGTCTCCTGCTATAGTAATTGCGATGCCACAAGGTTAGCCGTTCAACCGAGTGGAAACGACGGGGGCTCAGAGGAAGCGTCTGAGCCGAATTCTTCAAGGCTCATAACCTTGAGGTCGCTGGTTCAAATCCAGCCCCCGCAACCAATTTAGACTTTCGAACCTGAGACGAGAAATGTCAGGACTTGAACCCACCGCGAGGTGGGTTTTGTGTTTTATGGGGAGGGGCTCCAGTTTAACGGGATTGAATGGAGTTTAACCCTCTTGGCCCCAAATTGGCCCCAGCGAAATTCTGAAAATAGTAGAATTAAAAAATGCGCAAGCTCATCCGGGGAATAGTCGAATACCGCAGGCGAATCAGACCCGCGTACCGGAAGAGGTTTGCCCGCTTGGCGCTCGGCCAAAAACCCGATGCCTTGCTTGTCGCCTGCTCGGACAGCCGGGTCGCGCCAAATCTATTCGCCTCAACGGAGCCAGGAGATTTATTCGTGGTCCGAAACGTCGGCAACCTCATCCCACGCTACCAGGGACGAAAGGGAAAGCCCGACCAATCGGAAGGAGCGGCTCTCGAATTCGCCGCGCTCGTCCTTCATGTAAAAGACATCATCGTGTGCGGCCACTCCTCCTGCGGCGCGATGGGGGCACTGATCAATGGGCCGCGAGCCAAAACGGCTGCCCATCTAAAGAGATGGCTGGGTCATGCGAGGCCCGCCGTCAGGAAGCTTAAAGCCGGTTTCCGCATGAAGGCGGACATTCCTCAGCATGACCAGCTCTCCCAACTCAACGTACTCCAGCAGATTGAAAACATCCGCTCCTACCCAGCCATCGCGCGGCTTATCTCCGCAGGAAAGCTTCGTCTCCACGCCTGGTGGTTCGACATCGCTGCTGCCGAGGTTCTCCATTTCGAATCTCACGAGGAAGGCTTCATCGCAATCGACGGGGCGGAAGCTGCACGTCTATTGAGAGGGCTTGGTCGCTGAGACTCAGCGCACATCGATGACCGCCGCGCCCAGACCCTCGACCGACACCTCGACACGGTTGCCCGCCTTGAGAGCCACCGCCGGCGACGCCGCGCCCGCGAGCACCACGCTTCCCCGCTTCAAAAAGCGTCCGCTGTCGGCCAATAAAGAGCACAACGCCGCCAACGACTGCGCCGGGTGGCCATAGATCGCCTCCGAAGAGCCCGCCGACACGACCTTGCCGTTGAGCGATAAAGTCATGCGCAGCGCGCTCAGGCCCGCCATCGAGGGCACGGGATGCCATGGTCCCAGAACGAAGCCGAAGCACGAGGCGTTGTCGGCGATCACGTCCGGCAAGGTGAATTTGAAATCCCGGTAGCGGCTGTCGAGGATGTCCATCGCGGCGCAAACAGCGTCGCAGGCCGCCAGCGCTTCTTCTGCAGTCACTCGGCCGTTTATATCCCGCGCCAGCCGGAAGCCGATCTCCGGCTCGGCCTTGGGATGGATGCTGCCCGCAAGTTCGAGGACGCCGCCGCAAGGACGCTCCATTTTATCCGTCAGGACCGCGAAGATCGGCGAGCGCACGCCCATCTGCTCCATCTTCGCCTTCGAGGTCAGGCCCATCTTGAGCCCCGCGACTTTTTCCCCGCGGCCCACGCGAAGTGCGACCAGCTCATTCTGAATCGCGTACGCCTGCGCGACGCTCAGTTGCGGCTCGAGGCTCGTCAGCGGCTCGATGGGCTTGCCTAGCCGCTGCGCCTCGTCTAAGAGACGCGCGAAATCAGTTCTGGCCATAGGTAAAGGATAGCGCGCCCAAGCCTTCCATCTCCATCTCGCAATGGTCTCCCTCTTGAAAGGAAACCAAGGGGCCGAAGGCTCCGGACAGGACGATGTCGCCGGGCAAAAGCGCCTCCCCCGAGTTATTGGCCAGCCACGCCACGGCCAGGACCGGATCACCCAGACAGTCCGTGCCCCGGCCGGTCGCCTCCACGCGCCCGTTTTTTTTCATCGTCATCTTCATGGCCCGAAGATCCAGGTCGCCGAGTCGCCGGCGCGGCGGCCCCATCACGAACAACGCGGAGGCCGAGTTGTCGGCGACCAGGTCCTGGAGCCGGAGCTTCCAGTCCTTCACCCTTGAATCGACGATCTCGATGGCGGGTGCCACGGCGTCCGTCGCCGCGAGCACCGCCTCGCGCGTGACGCCCGGACCGCGAAGCTCCCGCTTGAGCAGGAAGGCGACCTCGCCTTCCACCTTGGCCGCGATCAGCGCGCCCGGCGCGAGGACGCCGCCCGATTCGACTGTCATGGCGGAACTCAGCCGGCCGAAGATGGGCGCCGCGGCCCCGAACTTCTTTTGAACGGCGGAAGAGGTCAGGCCGATTTTTTTGCCCACGGCGACGGTCTTGAATTGACGAAGACCGCGCTCGAAATTCAGCCGGGAAACCTCGTAGCCCTGCGCGAGCGTCAGATGAGGGCAGCTGTCCGAGAGGGGCGGGCAGGGTCTCTTGCGAATCCCGGCTTCCCACAAGGCTTCAGCCGCGGCGGATACCTCGACGGCCGTCGATGCCATGGCGGCATACTATCATATCTCCGAAATCCGAGACGGAGGCCGCACTTCGATGCTCAACCATAAGATGTTATACTGGCGACTCGATGATGCTCTCGACTGAGCCGCTCGCTTATTTCGACATTTCGCCCGAAGTATCCGAAAAAACGGCGGTCTTCCCCGGCGACAGCCCGTACCGGAGGATCGTCGCCCAGGACTTCGCCAAGGGCGATTCCTTAGCACTCTCTTCGCTCTCGACCACCGTCCACATCGGCGCCCACGCCGACGCCCCCAGCCACTATCATCCTCAGGGCCAGGACATCAGCAAACGCTCCCTCGATTACTACTTCGGGCCGTGCCAGGTCGTCGCCGTCCGCCTGCCGCGCGGCCGGCGCATCATGCCCGACGACATCGATCTGGGAAAGATCACGGCCAAACGCCTGCTCTTTAAGACCGGCTCCTTCCCCGACCCCGACCATTGGAACGACGACTTCAACTCCCTGTCCCCGGAGCTCATCGACGCTTTGGCCCGGCGCAAGGTCGTGCTCGTCGGCATCGATACGCCCTCGATCGATCCTGAGGACTCCAAGGCCCTGGAGTCCCACCAGGCCGTCTATCGCGGCGACATGGCCGTCCTCGAAGGGCTCATTCTCGACGGCGTGCCCGAAGACGTCTACGATCTCGTCGCTTTGCCCCTGCGCCTGAAGGGCGCGGACGCCTCGCCCGTGCGCGCCATTTTGATCAAACGGACGGACGCCTGATGAAAAAAATTAAAAACTACATCGACGGCAGGCTCCAAGCGCCGTGCCGCGGAAAATTTCTCAAGAACTGGCGCCCGGCGACCGGCAAGGTCACGGGGTTGGTCCCCGACTCGACCGAGGAAGACGTGCGGCTGGCCGTCGCTGCGGCCTCTCAAGCCCTGGCCGCCTGGTCGGGCCTTCCTTTCGAGCGCCGCGCCGCCTACCTTAAAGACATCGCCCGTGCCATCGAGCGGCGCGCCCCCGAGTTGGCCGCCGCGGAGTCGGCCGACACCGGAAAGCCTCTGACTTTGGCCGCCGCGGTCGACATCCCTCGAAGCGCCCAGAATTTCCGCTTCTTCGCGGAGGCCGTCGCCCAATTCTCCGGCGAATGCTACGCCGGCGACGAGACGGCCTTCAACTACACCTTGCGCCGGCCGGTGGGGGTCGTGGGCTGCATCTCGCCCTGGAACCTGCCGCTTTATCTTCTCACCTGGAAGCTTGCTCCGGCCCTGGCCATGGGTAATTGCGTCATGGCCAAGCCCTCGGAGCTGACGCCGATGTCCGCCGAGCTTCTGTCCCGCATCTGCCTCGAGATCGGACTGCCGGCCGGGGTCTTGAACATCGTCCATGGCCGGGGACCTTTAGTGGGGGCGGCGATCGTGCGCCACCCCGCCGTGGGCGCCATAAGTTTTACCGGCAGCACGAAGACGGGAGCGGCGATCGCAGCAACCGCCGCGCCGTCCTTCAAGAAGCTCGCGCTGGAAATGGGCGGCAAAAACCCCAGCGTCGTCTTCGCCGACTGCGATTTTGAAGAGGCGCTGTCCGGCGTGGCGCGCGCGGCCTTTTTAAATCAGGGCCAGCTTTGCCTGTGCGGCTCGCGCATCCTCATCGAGAAGACTCTCTACAGAAAATTCCGCGACGCCCTCATCGAGAAAGCGCGCGCGCTCGTCGTCGGAGACCCGACCAAGACGGTGGATCAAGGGGCCCTGGTCTCCAAGGCTCATCTCGACAAGGTGTCCTCCTTCGTAGCACTGGCCAAGCGCGAGGGCGGGCGCATCCTCTGCGGCGGCGGCCGCGTCACGGTCAACGGGCGCTGCAGGAACGGTTGGTTCTACGCGCCGACCTTGATCGAAGGCTTGCCCAACGGCCACCGGGTCAACCAGGAGGAAATATTCGGCCCCGTCGCCTCTTTGATCCCTTTCGAAAACGAGGAGGAGGCCCTAAGTCTGGCCAATGACTCGCGCTACGGGCTGGCGGCCAGCCTTTGGACCAAGGACCTAAAAAGGGCGCACCGCTTCGCGGCGCGCTTAGAGACCGGCATAGTCTGGGTCAACTGCTGGATGCTGCGCGACCTGCGCACCCCCTTCGGCGGGGTCAAGCAGTCGGGCCTGGGCCGCGAAGGCGGCCACGAAGCCCTGCGGTTTTTCAGCGAGCCGAAAAACGTCTGCATCAAGCTATGAAGAAAAACCGCATTTACTGCGCGAAGGCCCCGGAGCCGGTCGGGCTTTACCCCCATGCGCGCCGCGTGGGAAACCTGCTGTTTCTCTCCGGGGTGGGCCCGCGGGTGCGCGGCAGCAAGAAAATCCCCCGGGGCATTTCGGCGCAGTGCCGCTCGGTTTTCCGCAACGTGCGCGCCATTTTGGAGGAGGCGGGGTCGAGCTGGGACAAGCTCGTCGACGTGACGGTCTTTTTGACCAACATGAAGGACGACTTTCCCATCTACAACCGGCTCTACGCCGAGTACTTCAAGAGCAACCAGCCCTGCCGCACGACGCTCGAGATCAATTGCCTGCCGACTGCGATCTCCATCGAGCTTAAATGCATCGCGACCATCTGAGAAAAACACGATGAAAACCCCCATGCCGCTCAACTTCAAGAAGTGGATCGACGACAACCGCAGCAAGCTCAAGCCGCCGGTGGGCAACCAGCAGATCTGGGAGGACCGCGAGTTCATGGTGACCGTCGTCGGCGGGCCGAACTCCCGCACCGACTACCACATCAACGAGGGCGAGGAATTCTTCTACCAGATCGAAGGGGCCATGACTTTGCGCGTGCTGGAAAAGGGGAAGCCCGTCGATATCACGATCGGCGAAGGCGACATCTTCCTCCTGCCGCCCAAACTTCCCCATTCCCCGCAGCGGCCGGCCGGCACCATCGGCCTGGTCATCGAGCGCAAGCGCCTGCCGCACGAAAAAGACGCTTTGCTCTGGCTCTGCCCCAAATGCGGAACGAAACTCTACCAGGAATTCTTCCACCTGACCAACCTCGTGACCCAGCTGCCGCCCATCTTCGAGCGCTTCTACGGCGGGCATAACACCTGCAAAAAATGCGGCACGATAGTCGAACCTCCCATTGCGAATGCCCGCAAAGATTGACATCCACACCCACATCCTTCCGCCCCGGCTGCCCGACTTCAAGGCGAAGTACGGCTACGGCGGCTTCATCGGCCTGGAACGCGGCTGGATGGTGCGCGACGACGGGACGCGTTTTCGCAAGATCTCGGCCAATCTTTGGGATCCGAAGCGGCGCCTGGCGGAGATGGACAAAAGCAAGGTCTCGCTCCAAGTCCTGTCCACCGTCCCGGTCATGTTCAGCTATTGGGCCAAGCCCAAGGACGGGCTTGACCTCGCGCGCTTTTTAAACGACCACATCGCCGGGGTCGTCTCGGGTCGCCCCGAACGTTTCGCCGGCCTGGGGACCGTGCCCCTGCAGGCGCCTGGGCTCGCCGTCAAGGAGCTGGAACGCTGCCGCGAGTTGGGACTTGCCGGAGTCCAAATCGGCACCAACGTCAACGGAGCGAACCTCGACGACCCCGCGCTCTTTCCCGTATTCGAAGCCGCCGCGGAACTTGGGATGGCCGTCTTCGTCCATCCCTGGGATATGCTCGCACCCGAGCGCATGAAGAAATATTGGCTGCCCTGGCTCGTGGGAATGCCGGCGGAGCTGAGCGTGGCCATGTGCTCCATGATATTCGGCGGGATTATCGAGCGTCTACCTAGACTGCGCTTAGCCTTCGCGCACGGAGGCGGCGCCTTCGGCCCTTTACTCGGCCGCATCGAGCAGGGCTTTACGGCCCGGTCGGATCTTTGCGCCGTGGACAATCCGGCTTCCCCGCGCGCCGCTTTGGGCCGCATCTACATCGATTCTCTGGTTCACGACGCGAAATTCTTGTCCTATTTGATCGATCTTTTCGGCGCGGACCGGATCGCGCTGGGCACCGACTATCCCTTTCCCCTGGGAGAGGCCGAGCCGGGCCGGCTCATCTCCGGGATGTCGCTCAAGCCGAAAATCCGAGAGCGCCTAATGTCTGGGACCGCGCTCGAATGGCTGGGGAAGACCAAGGGAGCGCTCAATGCGCTTTGAGCCCACCGAGGCCTGCGCCTGGGCGCTCGACGCGCGGGACCCGCTGGCCTCTTTCCGGAAACAGTTCCACATCCCGGAGCTGAAACCGGGACAGCCTTGCGTCTATCTGGCCGGCCATAGCTTGGGTCTTCAGCCGCGCACGGCAAAAAAACATATCGACGCGGAGCTTCGGGACTGGGCGCGCTTGGGCGTCGAAGGGCACTTCTCCGCCGAAAATCCCTGGGTCTCCTATCACGAGCTCGCGACTCATTCGCTGGCGCGGCTCGTCGGTGCTGCGCCCATCGAGGTCGTGGCGATGAACAGCCTCAGCGTCAACCTGCACCTCATGCTGACGTCCTTCTATCGGCCGCGGCCGGAGCGTTGCGGGATATTGATCGAGGGCGGGGCCTTCCCCTCCGATCAGTATGCCGTCGATTCCCAAATCCGCTTCCACGGCTTCAACCCGGATAGCGCACTCATGGAGCTTTCCCCGCGCCCGGGCGAAGAAACCTTGCGCAGCGAGGACATCCTCGCGAAGATCGAGGCCGAGGGCGACCGGCTCGCTTTGATTCTTTTTGGCAATGTCCAGTATCTCACCGGCCAGGCCTTCGACATCGCCGCGATCTCAGCGGCCGCCCGCCGCAAGGGCTGCGTCGTGGGCGTCGATCTGGCCCATGGGATCGGAAACCTTCCGCTGCGCCTGCACGACGACGGTGTTGACTTCGCGGTCTGGGGCTCGTATAAATATTTAAATGCCGGCCCCGGCAGCCTGGGCGGCTGCTTCGTTCACGAGCGCCACGCGCGCGACCGCAAGCTCCCGCGCCTGGCGGGCTGGTGGGGCCACGACAAAAAAACCCGCTTCGCGATGCCCAAGCGCTTCTCCCCCCTTCCGGGCGCCGAGGGCTGGCAGCTCAGCAATCCCCCCATCTTTCAGCTGGCCGCCCTGCGCGCCTCTCTGGAGATATTCGACGCGGCCACGATGGCGCGCTTAAGAAAAAAATCAGAACTCTTGACCGGATATCTCGAGACCTGTCTCCGGGCGCTGCCGAAAGGTCGTTGCCGGATGATCACGCCCACCGATCCGCATCAGCGCGGCTGCCAAATCTCCTTCCGAATCAACGAGCCGAAAGTGCATCTCGTTAAAAAACTCAAAGAACATGGCATAGTCTGCGACGTCCGCGAGCCCGACGTGGTCCGCGCCGCCCCCGTGCCGCTGTACAACCGCTTCCTCGACGTCTACCGGTTTACGCAGGCGCTTCTGCCCCATGAAAAAAATTAAGCCGGCCGCTATCACCGTTATCGGAGAGGGGTTGGTGGGTTCTCTTCTCGCGGCTCAATTGGCCCGCAAGGGCTTCGCCGTTGATGTCTATGAGCGCCGCGCCGACATGCGCAAAGAAAAGGTCTCGGCCGGGCGCTCCATCAACCTGGCTCTTTCCGCGCGCGGCATCCACGCGCTCGCGGAGCTGGGGCTCGACCGGAAGATCCTAGCGCGCGCCATCCCCATGCGCCGCCGGGTCATGCATTCCCCGACCGGCGAGCTCAGCGTTCTTGCCTACGGCAAGAACGACTCTGAATACATCAACTCGATCTCGCGGTCCTGGCTCAACGAAGTTTTGATGGACGAGGCCGAGAAATCCCCGGCCGTGCGCATCCGCTTCAAGCGCAGGGCGCGAGGAATGGATTTTGCCAAGGGAACTGTGCGGATCGAGGACACGGCCTCCGGCAAAATCGAAGAGGTCGCGGCCGAAGTCGTCATCGGAGCCGACGGCTCGGGCTCGGCCATCCGCGCGGCAATGGCGGCCCGGCCCGGCTGCGCGTCAAGCTCGAAGACTTTGGAGCACGGCTACAAGGAGCTGAGCCTTCCGCCCGCGCCGGGCTCAGGCGACGCGCGCTTCCGCCTCGAGAAAAACGCCCTGCACATTTGGCCGCGCGGTCATTATATGCTCATCGCGCTGCCTAATTTCGACGGCAGCTTCACCTGCACGCTCTTTCTGCCCTTCGAGGGCGCGGTGAGCTTCGACTCCCTCGGCTCGCCTCAGGCGGTGACGGATTTTTTTCTCCGGCAGTTCCCCGACGCCCTGCCGCTGATACCGGACCTCGCCGCGCAGTTCCTCGCCAACCCCGTGGGTGCCATGACGACGGTCAAGTGCTTCCCCTGGAGCGTCGCGGGCCAAGCGTTGCTCCTGGGCGACGCCGCCCACGCGATGGTCCCCTTCTACGGGCAGGGAATGAACTGCGGCTTCGAGGACTGCAGCGTGCTCGGCCAAATCATCGACCGCCGCCTTGGCCCCAAGAGCGACTGGCGGGGGGTCTTCACTGAATTTGAGCGCCTACGCAAGCCGGATACCGACGCCATCGCCGAGATGGCGGTCGAGAATTTCATCGAGATGCGAGACAAGGTCGCCGACAAGCGTTTTCTGCTCGAAAAGAAAGTGGAGCGGCTGCTCGCGGAGCGTTTTGCGGGCGAGTACGTCCCGCGCTACTCCTTGGTCACCTTCAGCCGCGTACCCTACCACATGGCCCAGCGGGCCGGAGCCGCCCAAAACCGAATCCTGACCGAGCTCTGCCGCGGAATCGAGCGGGTGGAAGACGTGAACTGGGACAGGGCCTCAGCTTTGGTGCGGAAAGAATGCGGAAACCTAGTATTGGAGATGATGAAACGATGACACCTAAAAAAGAGCCGGCCCGCGGCTGCCCCGCTCTTCCGACGGGCGCGCACACCCACTTTCAGGAAGAGATGAACTACGGGGGCTATCTCGGGCTCGACAAGCTCTTGAGCGCTCAAAAACCATTGAGCACAAGCCACGATGAGATGCTGTTCATCATCCAGCACCAGAGCACGGAATTGTGGCTGAAGCTCATCCTCCACGAACTGGACGCGGCCATCAATCAGCTGCGCGGCGGAGAATTGGGGTCGGTCTTCAAGATGCTGGCGCGCGTCTCGCGCGTGCAGACCCAGCTCACCCAGCTTTGGGACGTGCTGTCCACCATGACGCCCGCCGACTACATGACCTTCCGCGACCAGCTGGGGCACTCCTCCGGGTTTCAGTCCCACCAATACCGTCTGCTGGAGTTCAAGCTCGGCAACAAGAATGAGGCTATGATCGCGCCCCATGCCCATCTGCCCGTGGTCCGAGCCCAGCTGGAAGCGGCCCTGCGCGCGCCCAGTCTCTACGACGAGGTGGTCGTTTTCCTCGCCCGGCGCGGCTTAAAGATCTCTCCCGCGCGTCTGAAGCCCGATTACAGGGTTGCCACGGCCTCCGACCCGAGCGTGCAGGCCGCCTGGCTTGAAGTCTACCGGGACACGAAGACCTACTGGGACCTCTACGAGCTGGCCGAAGAGCTCGTCGACTTGGAAGACGGCTTCAGCCAGTGGCGCTTCCGGCACGTGACGACGGTCCAGCGCATCATCGGCTTTAAGCGCGGCACCGGAGGAACGGCCGGCGTTTCCTATCTGCGCAAGACGCTCGAGGTCCGGCTCTTCCCCGAGCTCTGGGACCTGCGTACCGACCTGTAGCTGAAATTTCGCCATAAGGGCGACATCCCCCAGACCCCGACGGAATAAGCCACCCCCAGCGGGGCGTCATCCGTGATTTGACGCCCCGTTTCTTTTTGTCGCTATATATGG
>Ga0209515_10008431_pt1 | contig 12032 bp, 11 predicted proteins | sample Subgroupgradi54m_FD_187454 | JGI IMG/M metagenome (GOLD analysis project Ga0209515, IMG submission 187454) | Subsurface groundwater microbial communities from S. Glens Falls, New York, USA - GMW60B uncontaminated upgradient, 5.4 m (SPAdes)... ... | reverse complement strand
AATATATTCTTCAACTTCTTTTGGATTTTGGAGCTTGGTATTTGGATTTTGCATTTGTTCGGTCACGAACAAATGCTCTGGTGCGAGCACAAGATAAGTCGCCCCAAATAAAGTATCCGGACGTGTCGTAAAAACGTCAAGCCGAAAGCTAAAACCTAAAAGCTGAAAGCTAATAACGGCTCCTTCGCTTTTTCCAATCCAATTTTTCTGCGACTCTTTAATAGACTCCGGCCATTCGAGCGCGTCAATGTCCGCGAGTAGCCGCTCCGCATAATCCGTAATCCGAAGGACCCACTGGCGCATCGGTTTTTTCTCCACCACCGTCCCGCACCGCTCGCACGCGTCGCCGTCGAGGTCTTCATTCGCAAGTCCCGTTTGGCACGACGGGCACCAGTTAATAGGTTCATACGATTCATACGCCAAGCCTTTCTCAACCAGCTTCAAAAATATCCACTGCGTCCATTTGTAGAACTTCGGGTCAGTAGTGGAAAGCTCGCGTTCCCAATCGTAGTTGAAACCGATGACCGAAAGCTGTTCTTTGAAACGCGCGACATTCTTTTCCACCGCCACGCGCGGATGAATTTTATTTTTAATCGCGTATTGCTCCGCGGGCAACCCAAAAGCGTCCCACCCCATCGGGTGCAGGACGTTAAAGCCATTCATTTTCTTGAACCGCGAATACACATCTGTAGCAATGTAGCCCTTCGGGTGCCCCACGTGCAAGCCTTCGCCCGACGGATACGGGAACATGTCGAGAACGTAGCATTTAGGCTTCTCTCGGCTCTCATCCGTTTTATAGAGCCCCGCCTTCTCCCATTCCTTCTGCCACTTTTTTTCTAAAATTTTATGGTCGTATTTTTTCATAAGGTAATCCGAGTATACCGCTTCTTGCCCATGATTTCAACACTGAAATAATACCATCCTTAATTAAGGTTTCCGCATAAGTCCTTGAAAATTTTGAGGTGCGAGGCTGATAAAATTTCAAGGTTTATCGGGATAAACTGCGAAATTTTAGCGACATCGCAGCCAAAATTTTATGGACTTGGTGCGGAAGGATTAATTAATACCATCCTTAATTAAGGTTTCCGCATAAGTCCGAGAAAATTTTGTGTTGCGGGTTTGAGAAAAATCTGAGATATACCGAGGTACATTGAAGATTTTTGTCAAAGCCACAACCAAAATTTTACGGACTTGGTGCGGAAGGATTAATTAAGGATGGTATAAGGATGGTATAATACCATTTCTAAAAAACTCCTTAACACTGACGACAAACCGCCACGCTAGCAAATTCTAGCATATGCTAGAATTTGCTAGCGTGGAAAAACAAAATAATGTTAAGGAGTTTTTTAGAAATGGTATTAGGTTTTCGAATCCGTAGCGCCCGCAGGTGCGAACTCGAAAATAGGACGCGAAAATAACGGCTCGTGCAAACTCTATTCAACTCCCAGAAATTCATTCTTCATATCGTCCCTATGCGCCGCGCGGGAATACCGCCGCATCCCCATCAAAATCCCCAACCCCGCGAATTCAGTTATGAGGTGCGAGCCGCCGTAACTCATGAAAGGGAGAGGAGTTCCGGTGACTGGCAAAAGCCCGATATTCATGCCGACGTTTATAAGAAAGTGAGTGGCAATATACATGGCGAAACCCAGTCCGAAAAGCATTTCAAAATTTGTCTCACCATGCATGGCATTCTCTAAAATTCTCCATATCACTATCGCAAAGAAAAGAAAGACGAGCAGAATGCCTGCGAACCCCCACTCTTCGGCAAAGGCCGCAAAGATAAAATCGGTTTGATATTCAGGAAGAAAATTCAACCGAGATTGCGTCCCGTACCCCACCCCGCGACCGAACCATTCGCCGGAGCCGATTGCCACTGTAGATTGAAAGGCGTTGTACCCCGTCCCGCGAATGTCGGCAAGCGGGTGAATAAAATTCATAACGCGCTGTTTTTGGTATTCATGAAAAACAAAATTCCATAAAATCCCCCCCGAAACGAGAGCCAGTGCGAACACGAGGGCGAGATGTTTTTTTGATATGCCCGACACCAACACCATGCCGAACCAAATGGAAGCAATTATGACAGCGGAGCCGAAGTCGGGCTGTAACGCGACTAAAAAAAATGGTATGAGGGTATATACCCCCGACACGATGATGTGGCGAATATTCGCAATCTCCATATGCCGCCGCGAGAAATATTTCGTGAGGACAAGGATAAGAATGAGCTTCATCATATCGGACGGCTGAAAAGCGAATGCGCCGAAATTAAACCAGCTTTGCGCCCCCTTAAAAACGCTTCCAAAAACAAAAAGTGTGAGAAGCAAACCGCATCCGCCGGCAAAAAGAGCGACAGCGACTTCGGTGCGGCGCAAAAAACGAAAATCAACGAAGCTCAAGCCAAAAAATACGAGAAAAGAAAGTAGCGCCCATATCACTTGCTTTTCAAAAAACGCGCCCTTCCCGCCAAACGAACCCATGGTGATGAGTCCCGCCAAAAGAAGCGGGATGGTGGCGAAGAAAAGAATCCAGTCGATTTTGAGGGAGCGGAAAGAAAACATAACGGATTAGAAAGTGAATCCGAATAAATCCACCCGCGGAATGATTTCCACCCGCGAAGGGGAAGACGGGAACGGAAGAGTCCACGTAAAAGCAAGGTCGTAAGAAGAGTCCGCCTTGAGCTTGTCAACCAAAGTCGCGCTTACCGCCATGGCGTTGTCGTTTTTATCATACACGACGGCGACGACGTTGATATTGGATATGTCGACAATCGTGCCGTTTTTGAGCGTCGCGTCGACGCGCGGAGAGGTATCAACGTTTGAAAATTTTTCGCCGCGCACGAGAATTTTCGGCATCTCTTTATCCAGTTTCGTCCAGTCGGAGAATTGTATGAATTCAAAAAACGTGCGTTTCGGGATTCGTTCGCCGGTATTGAATCGCGGCTCGAATATGGCAAACCGTTCGTTCGGGGCGATGAAAGCTTTTCCGACGCGTTCGGCGACCAAAACATTGTTCTCGTCGTACAGCTTAAAACGGTAGGTTGCCATTTTTACTCCCAAATTTACATTCGGATTTTCAATATACGCCACGGCGTTATACATCCCGCGGGAAACGGGGAATGCGCGGCTCCAGAGAATAATCGGATTGGCGACGCTTGCGGGGCACGTCACGGCGCACGAACCGCCGCAATCAATCCCCTCTTCGTTCCCGTTTTGCTTTCTGTCCGTACACGTCGGCTGCTTGTAATACTGCGAAAAATAAACGCCGACGGCAATAACGGCGAGAAACAGAATCACGCCGAGCGTATATGCCGTTTTTCTGGTTGTTGCCCAAGATGCCATAATGCTTATTATAATAGCTGGTTAGCTTTTTAGCTAGTTAGCTTGTTAGAAAACGGCGGTCGCCGTTCGTCCTAATAAGCTAAAAAGCTAACGAGCTAAGCAGCTCGATTAAACTCCCCCATCGCCTTCTCGCGCCCTTCAAGAATAATCATCAGAAGTGCGGCGGAAACTTTTTTTGAAATCTTTTTTAGCGCATCGAGTTCGTCTTTTTTGAATTCGCCGAGTAAAAATTTAAGAACAGCCTCCTCGCCTTTCGGTTTTTTTGCGAGACCCTTTGAGGTTATTTTAGATACCCCGACGCGCACGCGGACAAACTCGCGCGTTTTCAAATTTTTTATAATTGACTCAATGCCGTTGTGCCCGCCCGAACTCCGATTGAAAGATATTTTTATCGTCCCGAGCGGCAAATCAATATCGTCATACATCACGATGGTTTTTTCCGCCTGTTTTTTGCTCGTCACAAATGGCGCGATGGATTTTCCGGAATTATTCATGAAGTTGTCCGGCTCGATTAAAAGTACCGACTCTTTCTCTATTTTATCTTTTGAAACCAAAGCTTTTGTTTTTTTGTCTTCTTTCCATTCGGGAAAATCGTGCGCAACCCGAAACTCCTCAAGCATAATCCGCCCCGTGTTGTGGCGCGTATTTTTGTATTCTTCCCCCGGATTCCCGAGCCCCGCAATGATGTATGGCATGGAAACATTGTAGCAAAATGCGGCCGCTTGCGCCAACATTCGCTTTCCTGTAAAATGAAGCCACTATTCATATGATTGAAAATCCTCATCAAAACGAAATGACTCCTGTCGAAAAACCGGAGACGGCGGGCGCGTTTTTTCTTGAAATCCTGAAATTTACCGCCATGGCAATCCTTATCGTTGCGCCGATACGGTTCTTCATTGCGCAGCCTTTCATTGTGAAGGGCGAATCAATGGACCCGACTTTCGCCGACGGGCAGTACCTCATTGTGGACGAACTGACCTACCGCAATCATGCGCCCGAGCGGGGCGATGTCATCGTTTTTAAATACCCGAAAGACCCGAAGAAGTACTTCATTAAAAGAATTATCGGGCTCCCGAACGAAACCGTAAAAATTGACGCGGGGAAAGTTTCAATCGTCGGACAAAAAACTTCCGATGAAATTTCTGGCGAACAGCCGCTCGACGAATCCTACCTCAAAAATCTCTCATACGAAACCATAACAAAAAAACTCGGGGATAACGAATATTTTGCGATGGGCGATAACCGGAGCAACAGTTTGGATTCGCGCATCTGGGGACCGCTGCCAAAAGAAGATATTGTCGGCCGCGTATTGGTGCGGCTCTTTCCCGTTTCCGATGCCGGACTTTTTCCCGGCAAGCACAATCAATAAAATTTAACAGATAACTTCTCCTAAAAAATGCCGCCAAAAAAACAAAAGAGCGCCAAGAAAGAAGTCCCGACGAGCGTAAAAGGAATGCGCGATATCATCGGCGAAGAATACTACGCTTACGAAGGATTTTTTGAGAAAGCGTCCGAGGTTGCGATGTATTACGGTTTTCGTCCGATTGAAACGCCGATTCTTGAGAAACAAGAACTTTTCACTTCGGGCATCGGAGAAGGCACCGACATCGTTGAAAAAGAAATGTATGAGCTCAAAACCAAGGGTGGCGATCATCTCGTCATGCGCCCCGAAGGAACTGCCGCCGTCATGCGGGCATATGTTGAACACGGCATGCAGTCGTGGAGCCAGCCTGTCATGCTCTATTACAAAGGACCGTTCTTCAGGCACGAAAATCCCCAAAAGGGACGCCAAAGAGAACACCGGCAATTCGGACTTGAAATTCTCGGCACAACCAGAAGCATCGCCGACGCTACCATCATTCACACCATGATGATTATTCTCCGCGAGGCGGGGCTTGAAAATATCGTATTCAACATAAACAGCATCGGCGACAAAGAATGCCGTCCGAAATACATCCGCGAGCTGCTGAATTATTACAAAAAACACATCGGCGACCTTTGCGTTGACTGCAAGCGGCGGCTGAAAGAAAATCCCCTTCGTCTTTTGGATTGTAAAAATGCTAAATGCCAAGAGCTGAAAGAATTTGCGCCGAACTCAATAACACACCTCTGCGATGAATGCCGCGTCCACTTCAAAGAAGTGCTCGAATATCTTGAGGCGTTAAATATTCCCTACCGCATCAACAACAATCTCGTACGCGGGATTGATTATTACACTCGCACGGTTTTTGAGATTACCGAAGAGGGTGAAATGGCGCTATCGGAAAAAATTCCGCCAGCCGGCGGAGAGGAAGAGGCGACTCGCGCGCCACTTTCAATAGGCGGCGGCGGACGCTACGACCACCTCGCAAAAAATCTCGGAAGCCGCAAAGACGTGCCGGCGGCAGGCGGCTCAATGGGCTTAGAGCGAATTTTCATGTCCAAAGGATACAAGCGCCAGGCTCCGCGCATCATTAAAAATCCGAAAGTATATTTCATTCAGCTCGGAACGCACGCAAAGATGAGGAGCTTGAATATAATAGAGATACTCCGCAACGCAAAAACCCCTCTTCTCACAACGCTTGCCAAAGACAGCCTCAGCGGACAGCTTGCCATGGCGGAAAAACTAAAAATCCCTTACGCGATTATATTCGGAGAAAAAGAATCCATTGACGACACCGTCATAGTCCGTGACATGAACACCCGCTCGCAGGATACGGTGAAGATTGTTGATTTGCCCAAGTATCTCAAGACGATTAAATAATATTACGCCTTTAAAACCTGTTCAGAATCTCATATAAAGATATGAGCATATTCCTATAAAAATCGTATCCCCGTCCGTTTGCGCGCCGCACTTTATCAAATCCGCAGGTTATGGTATATTCATGTAATCACGGGATATAGTATACCGGTAGTACGCGCGATTTGGGGTTAAATAATGAGCCGGGATGTAGTATACCGGTAGTACGCGCGATTCGGGTTCGCGTAGACCGAGTTCGATTCTCGGCATCCCGACTCATTATTTAACCGGAGTGCCCTAACGCACTCCGCGGAAATTTCGAAGAAATTTGCGTAGACCGAGTTCGATTCTCGGTATCCCGACCAAAATAAAAACTATGGCGCATTTCGAAGAACCCAAAAAATTTGAAATTCAGTCGACTATAGAGCAACGGCCATTTGAAAATCCAGCGGTGCAGTCATTTTTCACAAAATGGTGCGAAATTAACAACTCTATTGTGCCGGAAGTGGTTGACCGCGAGATGTGGGAACAAAAAGTCTTGACAAGCCTCTTACAGAAACGAGAAGACGGCAAGCAAACTTTGTATATCCCCGAAGATTTGCAATTGTGGGAAATGGTCGGGATCATGGAAGCGGTAGACCACGACACTTTCGCCGAAAAGCCCGAACGGCAAAACGAAGCGAAAGAAAAGATTTTAGAGCTTGGCTATATGCTCCAAGATGCCGCCGTGTATATCGCTCAAAGGCTCGATTCGATTTCAGAAGGGCGAGAAATAGCAGGCGCTCTCGCCGAAGAGTTTTATAATTATGGACAATCGCTCGTGAGCGGAGAAAAACCGGAGGAGCCGACGTCCATTGATTCCATCTCACAAGAAGAACTCACTGATTCTGAAAATGAAGCCGTAGACCGCTTTCTCGCCGGAGACCATCTTTACGAATCGCGGAGAATGCGCGCAGAAGAAGATTCTCTTTCCGAACCGGACGGAGAGGTTGATTTTTTTGAAGAGGAGCGCCTAAATACTCTCGCGCAATTTTTCAGAGTTTCAGCAAAAGCATTCGAGTTGGAAGAGAAAAGTGGGAACGGAGAATTAGAAAAAAGCAAAACTCATTTGAAAACGTGGGAAAACGACACGCCCTTCCATAGCGCATTTCGCGGAAAAATCGAAAGAGCGATGGTGCAAAAAATCGAAACGCCGAAAAGAGAGCTTGACTCCGTCATTTTTCGCCGCGGTATGGAAAAACTCCTGACTGAAATGAAAGAGTATGGATGGAAAGAGGGGGTAAATTCTCTTTTTAAGAAAATCGGCGTTGATCTGCCGGTTGAACAAAAAAAACTTGTCGATGTCCTTAACATCAAGCAACTCAAGTTAGAGTTGGAAACCATACGACAATCAGGCAATCTCGCCAAAATGAGCGGAAAAGAACGCGAAATCGCCGATAAAATTCAAGACGCGGTCAGTAAATTCCCATTTCGAGATATGGCAAACAACCCCCGAGAGATGGCAGCGAATCAATTTATTAACTGTGTGGGCGCCTCCACTCTCGGCGGAACATTGCTCCGGGAAACGGGACTGAATTATCTCGTGGGTGACGTGCCGGAACATTCAGTCTTGTTTTTAGTGACGAGCGACGGACAGGTTGAGTGGCGAGACATGCGCAACGCTTTACACAACGAAAACTTAACCAACGAAACGATCAGGGGAAACAAAAAAGACGGGTCACCGATTACCGTTGATGATATTACCGCATTTAGTAAAAATCCCACACCTCAAGGCTTGATGTTTGATATTGAGGACGAAAAATATAGAGATAAGCTTCCTTGGGTTAAAGAAGGGCAACGGCAATTTGTAACAGTGTTTGAACCGGAATATGGACAACAAATTCAAATACTGAATACCGCGGGGGTAACCCTCCTCACTCTGGGACTCAAAGAAACAAACCCGCAAAAAGCAGAAGATTACTACCGTCAAGCCGTTGTAGCCTGTCGCCAAGCGATTGCTCTTGAACCCCTCGCTCCTTATCCTTATGAAGGACTCGGTCACGCCCTTTCCGCCCTTGACCAATACGAAGAAGCAATTCCAGCCTACCGCCAAGCGATTGCCATTGACCCTAAAAGCGCGCACTCTTACAATGCTCTTGGAAACGCCCTTCGTGAACTTAACCGCGGCGATGAAGCGATTCTAGCGTACGAAAAATTTATTGAACTGGCGGATGAAAAAGAGGATGCTTATTGGATAAAACAAGCTCAACGAAACATTACAGAATTACAAAATAAAAAAACAAAATAAAAATGCCGCTTCTTAACATATCATTTTCGCGCCTGTTTGCCGGAGCGCTCGGTGCTCTTCTTTTGCTTGTCGGATTAACGGTCGCGGTAAATTATTTCGGGATGTTCGCTTCACTCGATAATTCCATCCTCCAATTTATCTACGGCGCACGCGGGCCGATGCTTACAAAAGTATTTCTTGCCCTCACTTTTCTCGGGGGTGCGCCGGTCATTTTGCCGATAACGGTTTTGCTCGCCATTGTTCTTTTCTATAAAAAAGAGTTCGCGTATTTTTTGCTCTTCATGGGAACGATGTTCGGCGGTGCGGCTTTTGCTTTCTTGCTAAAAATCCTAGTGCATCGGGCGCGCCCGTCTTTCTTTCCGCTTGTCAGCGAAGATTCTTTTTCTTTCCCGAGCGGGCATGCAACGCTCTCAATTGCTTTCTTTGGGCTCATCGCTTACCTTGCCACCGGTGCTGTCAAAACGCGCACCGCTCGAATCAATATTTTTTTTATCTGGCTCTTCCTTGTTTTTGGCATCGGACTTTCTCGCCTATATCTCGGTGTTCACTACCCCACTGATATTTTGGCGGGTTATCTCACCGGATTCTTATGGCTTTGCCTCGGGATAGGATTTTTTGAACAGCTTGGAAACAAACGCTTTCGATAAATTAAAGATTGGTCAGTTCTTTCAGGTCATGGTCGGGCAAATAAAGAACGAGTACGCCGATAACAATGCCGAGAAGCGCGCTCACCACATGGCTCCCGCCAAAAAAGAGAACATCAATCGCGTCCAAAGCGTACCACATGCTCCGCCAAATAAGCACGATGCCGAGGACGATCCCGAGATTGCGCACAAAATAATGAATCGTATGATGATAATGAGGATGAAGTCCGTGCAACATATGAGAATTATACACCCAAAAGCGGCAAGTTGGCAAAAAGAACGAAATCAACGCGCCGCCGCTTCCGCAAATTTTTCAAACAGAATTTTTTGCTCGGGATGTTCTTTTGTTATCGTCTCCGGATGCCATTGCACTCCGAGAATCCAATTTACACTCATGTCTTTGGATTCTATCCCTTCGATAATGCCGTCTTCCGCGATGGCGCTCGCGCGAAGAGTTTTCGCGACTTCCTTCACCGCCTGATGATGCAGGCTGTTGACGGTGATTTTTTCACGCCCGAAAAATGCGGCGAGCGCGGTATCTTCCAGAAGATACACTTCGTGAATATCCTCCGCATACCTCTCGAGTTTTGATGCGGACGAATCAGGTTCGTGCCGTATGGAAGTGTTAAGTTCGCTCCCGATATCCTGATAGAGCGTACCGCCGAGAGCCACGTTCAATACCTGCATCCCGCGGCAAATACCGAAAACGGGTTTTCCGCAGGCTGTAAAAAATTTTGCGAGGGCGATTTCCATATCGTCGCGCTCCGTACAAAAAGGTCCGGAATTTTCATGAATGTTTTCGGCGCCGTAATGCCGCGGATGCACGTCTTCGCCTCCGGAGAGCAAAAGACCGTCCGCCATTTCGGCGAGAGTGCGGAGATTTTCTTCTTCAGCCTGAAACGGCACAACAAGAGGAATGGCGCCGGAAGCGCGGATGCATTCAGTATATGCGCGTTTGACGCACAGAAATTCAAAGTCTTTCCGTTCATGGTCTTTGTCCGAAAAAGATGTCGTAAGAATAATCGGCTTGCGTTTCATTATATTCTTAAACTTAACATACCTGCTGTATTTTTCAACTTTTCTAAAATAAAAAACACCCGCCGAAATTCGGCGGGTGCAACAACAAACGAAACGAACTAACGCACGAGAAGAGGAATAAAATACGTGCCATCAATCCCGCACACTTTTCTTGAGCGACTCCCCTGCGCCATTCCTCCGGTAAAAACATACTTCCCGTCAAGATAGACAAAATAGAGCCGCCATATTTCGTGGTATGCCTCTCCGTCCCTCTCGACTGCGCGGTCGGGAATGTAGGACTGAACCATGAGTTTTTCCGTCCCGACAATTTGAATGAGATTTTTCATTCTATTTTTTACGGCGTTCCTTTCTTCTTCGCTGTCTTCACAATGATAAATCTCGACATTATCGCCCCACGTTCCCTGCACGGGCTTCATGACAAAACTTTTGTCCCACAAAAGACCGCCCGATACGGAAAGCCGCTTTGCCATTCCGAGCGCCAGGAACTCCGCATTGCAGCCCTCGGCGCTGACCGGAACAAGGGAAATGCCGTCAAGTTTTCGGAGCAGGTCTTTCGAGTACGGTTTATGCGGGTCCACCCGCACCCAATAATATTTCCCCTCCGTATCTTCCGGAATCTCCGTATAGTACGGAAGCCGCAATATTTTTTCCGCGACAAGCCGATCGTCCTGAACGTAATCGCCGATTTGGATAAACCCGTCGAACGAATAATCCGACAACCCTGCGGAGATTAGTTTTCTGTGTTCCGGAAACTGGCGAGCTATCACGGCAAGCGTTCCAAGAAGCCCGGGTCTTTTCCCGATTGAAAAGATGCGGTTTTTAATTTCACCGGGGCAAGGGCTCATCTCAACCCGAATAATCGGAGACGGCACGCCGAAGTTCTTCATTCCCGCCCACACGGCAAGCGGATCCTCGGACGGATATTTGCGTATTGCGGGCAGCCATTCCGCATTTAAAAAATCTTCCAGCTCAAAAATCGTATCGCAGGAAACATACTCATGTTTGGGAAGATATTTTATTTCCCAAGAACCGATGGTGAAAATCTCCGTATGAAACATACTTGCTCTCCTCTTTTTATCAAACAACAAAATCCTTTGCAGATTACCACGAAACTTATATTTTTACAAATTTCCTTATTTCGATTTTAGCCGGCTGAGAACCTTTTTTACAAGTTCTTCAAGTTTCCAGTCTATTTTTATGAGAAAATCATACACGCCGTAGGACACGGCTTCCGCCACTTTTTCCGCATCGCTCAAATTCGTGAGAAGAATTATTGAAGCATCCTTTCCCCATGCATCTTCCCGGATGCGTTTCAATGCCGCCATACCGTCCATGATGGGCATGACGATGTCAAGCAAGATGATGTCCGGGTGGTTCTCGAGAGAAAACTTCACCGCCTCAACGCCGTTTTTTGCGGGAAAGACCGTGAAGCCCTCTTTCGTGAATCGGTCGCCAAGGCTCCGGAGCAGAAGCGCGTCATCCTCCGCAATTACGATTTTGTAGTTTTCCATATTGTTGAATTAATTGTACCGCACATTCGGGAAAATTGCACAAAAAAAACGCGGTACTGCCAAACACCGCCAAAATTGAAAATCAAATTTTACGGTGTGTATTGAACGAAGTTCGAATGTATTTTGAGTTGAATCCTGACTCTGACTAATCGCACGCGCGGAGCGCGTGGTGACTTGAAACTGCCTCGTACGCCCCGATTGCGTGGTGAAGCGATACAATGCGCCTCGGACACGCTCGCGGACTCGCGTGTGCAAAACCCAAAAAATTTCCTTGCATTTTTCTCGCGTCTCCTCCCCCCAATCTTACAGATTCTGTACACCTTGTGGCTCTTTTATTTCGCTTCGCTCACAAAACAGCTCACAAGGTCTTGCGAAGCTCCATGTATTTGCTTCTCACCCTCCACCGCGAAGCGGAAAAAGAAATGGAAAGGAAATTTTTGGTTTTGCTTCGCCGTTTCAGTCTCCGAAAAGAGCAATCTTATTTTAACATTTTTG
>Ga0209515_10008429_pt1 | contig 12033 bp, 10 predicted proteins | sample Subgroupgradi54m_FD_187454 | JGI IMG/M metagenome (GOLD analysis project Ga0209515, IMG submission 187454) | Subsurface groundwater microbial communities from S. Glens Falls, New York, USA - GMW60B uncontaminated upgradient, 5.4 m (SPAdes)... ... | reverse complement strand
GATAAACGAACTGGCGGGCCTTTCCGAAAAATCGCCAATTTTGGCCGCCGGCATGCTTATTTCACTCTTGTCGCTGGCCGGAGTGCCACCGCTTGCGGGATTCTTCGCGAAGTTTTATCTTTTGTTGGCGACCGTGAAATCAGGATTTTTCTGGCTGGCCGTAATCGGGGCGCTCAATGTGATCACCTCGCTCTACTACTACCTTAAAATCATTAAAGTCATTTATATCGACAAACCAACCCATCAAATTCCTTATAATATTTCCTTCGATCAAAAAGCCATGCAGTATTTTTCTATCTTCGCACTTTTATTCCTTGGGATTTACCAAGGACCTTTCGTTCAGCTTGCGAAATTGGCATTTTCCAATTTCTCAAACTCATAAAAAAGAGTCTATCGGCCCAGCTGCCGCTTCCGTCTTGCCTGTTTCGGTGTTTTTAATGCCGAAACTCATAACCGGATGCTCTTTTAAAACGCGGTTTGGCAAAATAAGCCAATAATTTTCTGCAATCGATTCACCGACGTTCCATCGCGATGTGGGAAATATCCGGTAGCCAATGCTTCTTTCATACCTGTAGAGCTCACTGCCTTGCCGGCCCGTAAACCGGAAAACAAGCCCATAGTCTTGAGAGGTCTTCTTCAAGCATTTCCAATAAAACCGGATGCCGAGTTGGCCCTTGTGAATCCCATTGCCTTTTTGAAAGGTGACCCCTTCAAGATAAATTTCCTGATTCGCGGCCGTTTTTAAAAAAAGTTCCGGAGGCGGCATCCCCTTGGGGTTGACTTCATAAAGTGCACTGAAGTCCGTTTTCCCTTTTTCCAATAAAAGCGTGTCCTGCCCAAAATCAATCACATGCCAGGGTAGCTTATGAAAAAAATCATCCAAATTTGAAGCGTTTCCCTGAGATTTAAAATTAAACGTGAACGAATCATTCGGATCCATGTCCAAGAGCGCATATCGCGCGCCGGTTGGTAGCGCATATTTTTTTGTGGACATCGTATAAACGCCCCAATACACGTGATGAAATGAATAAAGTTCTTGCCGCTGAGATAAACCCGCCAAGAACTGCATCGTCGCCACCACCGGGCCTTTTTCGGGTATTTGCAAAATAAGCTTATGTTGAAACGCCACCAACCGGTCGTTTTTTGGGGCCATGAATAAGATGTTAGCCGCCGCAATGTAAGGCCCGCTCACCACGCCAAACAAAATCATCATGAGACACAAGCCCGCCGCCAGCAGGCGTCTGAAAAATCGTTTCTTTCCGAAGCTCAGTAAAAAACGAAGACCTTCGATCGCCGCGATAACAAAAAACGGAACCATCTCAAGCGTGTAATGAAAAGTCATGTTGCGTTCGGAATTTCTTACGGAGAAAATATGCTGGGCCAGAAACGGCATGACGACCCATAAAAAGCGCCAGCCCATGAGCGGCAAACACAAAAAAGGAAAGAGGAGCCCCGAGACATACCGGAAAGTCTCCTCAGAAAAAAGTATTTTCAAAAAGATATGAGGTCGCACAGCCAAATTTGATAATATTTCCGGGAGGCTATGACCCAAACGCCCATAGATCAGAAGCCAATTCATGATCTCATTGGAAATCTTCGGTCTGACAAGAAAAACGCCCGCACAAAACCAGGCAATCGAAAGAAACATCGGGCCGACCCGCCAATAAACAGCTCTTTTATGGAAAAATGCCATGACTCCAAACATAAAAATCGCCAAAACAATATTTTCCTGACAGCTCATGGCTGCTATGGAAAAGATCAAAAAAGGCAAGAATTTATTTTCCAGATAAAAAAAGATTGTCAGAAAAAAAAAGGGTACCGCAATGGCCATCTGGTGAAATTCATACAAATTGGAATAACCGACCCCGGGATAAAATAAATATAAAAACGCCGATAGCAACGCCCACGAAGGCTCCAAATACTTTCTCGCCAAACCATAAGAAAGGACGCCGCCTGAAGCCAGGGCGAAACTTTGGAGAGTCAATAAAAAAAGCGGGCTTGGAAAAATCAGATAAAAATATTTCAGTAAATAAAAAATAAATCCCTGGTGGTTGGCTAAGAAATGAGTGCCTAAAATGGATGAATCGCTCGACCCGTGAACGAGGCCCCACAGGATCTGGGAATGAATCGCGAGGTCTTGATCTTCATAAAGGAAATTAAAATACATAAAGCGGCTGACAAGGGAAAAAAACAGAAAATAGCCCGCGCTGGCCGCATAAACCACGAAACGGCAAAACGATTCGTTGGAAATATTTCTCGGTGATGTCAGGATGGACGGCCCAAGAGGTATCCTTGCCCGTATTTTACGCCAAGCTCTTTCAATAAATCAAGGTCCCCTTGGTTCTCGATACCTTCCGCGACCACTTTGGCCCCAAGCGCTTCCGCAACTTTCAAAAGCCGCTTGAGTGATTTCACGCACCAAGGGTTGGTGAATATGCCATTGACCCATCGCTTGTCTATTTTGATGATATCGGGCTCAAGAACGATCAAACTTTCAAGACAGCTTCGCCCGAATCCCACGTCATCAATGGCAATATGGATGCCTATTTTTTTAAATTCATGTATCGGAGCTGAAAGATACGCCGGATCTCCTATGATCTGCTGTTCACTGATCTCAATGCAATAAGTCCCTACGGGCAAATCGCGGGGAAAAACTCTTAAGATCTGTTCGGAAATATCAATGATTGTCGATGGGAAGAGATTGACATGACGCTGCATCTCCGGAGGAAGCGCGGCTCCCGCGATGATGCAATTCTTAAGACACTGGTAATCCACTATTGTTAGAATATTGTTTTCAAGACACAGACGGAAAAAATCATCAGGCATTTCAAAACCTTTGACGTTGAGCCGGCTTAAGAACTCATAACCCACCTTCTGACCGTTTACCAGATTAAAAATAGGTTGCTTCAAGACAATGTATCGCTCCACTTTACGAATAGCCTCAAGGACATCGGCCAGTGTATGAGTTCCTTCTTCAGGGACGCTTTCCTTTTTTTCTGAAATGCCGTAAGAAATGCGATTTTTGCCTCGTTCCTTGCTTTGCAAAAGCGACAAATGCGCTTTGGCTATAAGTTCATCGATAGAAACCACTTCTTCGGTAACCGGTAAAAGTCCAAAACTTGCCGTTATCTTAAAATCATCTTTAAGCGGCAGAGACAAGGTGGATTCAGAGATAAGAAGCCGCAGTTTTTGCGCCACCTGGATGCCTTCGGCGGTCTTGGTTTGAGGCATCAGTATCAGAAATTCATCGCCCCCTATTCTAGCGACATAGTCGGTGACTCGGAGAGATGCTTTGATCTTTCGGGCGATTTCTTTCAATATCACATCCCCGACAGCATGTCCCAGCGCGTCATTCACTTTCTTAAAATCGTCCAGATCAAAGATCACGCCGATGAGATCCGACTCATCGCGCTTGGCTAGTTGAAATTCACGAAAAATCGCCTCCTGAAGACCGCGACGATTGAGAAGCTCTGTCAGCGGATCCAGAAACGCCAATTGTTCCAAACGTATGTTCGTCGCCAAAAGCTTGCTGGTCACGGTGTCAAGTTCCGCTTTTATTTTGTGGCGTTCGATCGCGTGCAAGATCGTGCGGACAAAAACATAAGAACTCAGATGCGATTTGAAGACATAATCCTGCGCCCCTTTACTCACAGCCTCAAGTGCTCGCACTTCATCGTTCAAGTCCGTCAAGACAACCACCGGCACACTGATTGTTTGGGACTGCACTTTCACCAATGTATCCATGCCTTGGCTGTCCGGCAGCGTAAGATCAAGCACCACAATATCTATCCCGCCTCTTTTTAAACAGTCGAGACCGTCTTTTAACCGATGAGCATAATCGAATTTAAATTTCGGCGCAGTGCCATTTTCTTGAGCCAGTATCTCCTTCAAGAGAACGATGTCGTCCGGATTGTCTTCTATTAAAAGAATATGTATGCGTTTAATATCCATACAAACTAATCCCGCCCATCTTACTTCTTTTTCACAACTCTCTGCAATTTAATTGCCCTGTTTTATTCAAATGTGATATAATTCGTTCACTTAAAGATAGTATACATTATAATTCTTTAATTGTGTTAGCTTAGTTCAAAATTTTTGATTTTTAGCGGATGTTTTTGGTTTTATGCAAATTCCTATCAGTAATGATGTTATGATATATTGGAAAAGAATGTCACAATATATTTATGGGAATCAACAGCATTTTAGATTATAAAATTTGATTAATAATAGGTTGATTTTTATTAATTTTTAGTGTACATTATGAATGTTAATAATAATTAATCAAATTTAACTAAAAGGAGGTTAAAATGAGGTTATTCACTTCTCGCCTGAGAAGCCAGAAGGGCCAAGGGTTAGTGGAGTATGCCCTTTTAACACTTTTGATCGTAGGTATCGTTGTTGCCGCGATAGGGCCTCTAAGAACCGCAATTAATACGGCGTTCAATAGAGCTGCTAACGCAGTTAATAACGCATCTTAAAAAATCAAATTTATCCGTTTACGGCTAAAAATAGTAAGTCGTATTTATTGGATTTAACTTTCCAAAATAAATGGTTCGTTTATTTTTGGAATTTATTTAAGGCTTATAATGACCAACTTTTCAAATCTCTTATTAATAGTCACCAATAGCTTCACCTTCTTAGAACAAGCCAAACGCTTATTTGAAAAAACAACTTTTTTTCCTGTTACCATTAATAGCTGCTCTTTTATGGATGTCTTCCGGCAATCGGAAGATGAAACGCCGGCCATTTTCCTGATTGATTTGAGCGAACCTTCTGAAACGGCCTATTCGGTAGTCCAAAAAATCTCTTCCTATTTCACGACTTCCCGTGTTGTATGCGCAGGGCATCCCAGCGATGGGACACTCGTGATCAAACTGCTCAAAGTTGGTGTCAAAGATTTTTTAAACTACCCTTTCCAGGAAGAAGAGGTCCGGCTGTTTATTAAGCAAATCTCCTCTTCATCTGAATTGGCCGTAACCAAAAAAATCTCTGAAACAAGCAAGATCATCACACTGCATAGCCCCAAAGGCGGTTCGGGCGTGACGCTGATAACCACGAACCTGGCCGTATCTTTAGCCAGAAATCCAAAAATGCGCGTTGTTGTCTGCGACCTGTCCCCCCAGTGCGGAGATGTTGCGACTTATCTCAACCTCACACCTCAATACACCTTGCGCGACGTCATCGACAACACCTCACTTCTGGATATTTCTTTCCTGGAAGGCATCATGGTCACCCATTCTTCCGGTGTAAAAATATTGGCGGCGCCTCGTGAAAACCAGGACCCGCCAAATTCAGACCATTTAAATACCCTCAAGTCGATCCTGGCTTTATTGAAGCAAGCTTATGATGTCGTACTGATTGACGGCAGTCATCTTGAACCGACACTGCTTCAGTTTGCGATGTCGCAATCGGACATGATATTTCTAGTAGGCAATCCCGACGTCGTCTCTCTCAAAGGGCTAATCGCGTTTTTCAACAAATTAAAAACGCTCCATTACGATACGAAAAAAATTAAGGTGCTCATCAACCGGCACAATTCAAAGAATAAGATCGATGCCAAAGAATTTGAAAATATGACCAAACACTCTATCACAAGCAACCTGCCGAATAATTACATGTTGTGTATCGAAGCGGTGAATTCAGGCCAACCCTTAAGCGCCATCAACGAACGTTCGGATCTTGCCAAAAAAATTGATGAGTTGGCCGACATTATCAACCAGTCTGCCGATGCGGGTGTTCCCGAAACCAAAAAAGGGTTCTTAAGGTGTTTCTAAGAAATCCTGATCCCAATGCGCCGGGTGACAAAAAAATCCCCGCAAATCGCCGTCAACATGACCTGCAGGACTTTAAAGGGAAGCTGCACCAGGAAGTCGTCAACAAGATCAATGTGGATGTCCTAATAAAGTTTGACAACGAGACCGCACGGCGGGAAGTCACAAAAATCATCGCGGAACTTGTCAGCCAAAGCAGTTTTCCGCTCAACGTCTCCGAAAAACAACAAATTGTCGAAGAGGTCGCAAACGAAACTTTCGGCCTCGGGCCCCTTGAGCCGCTTTTGCAAGACAGGAGCATCGATGAAATCATGGTCAATAATTTCAACACGGTTTATGTGGAAAGACGCGGGAAAATTTATCCGACCGACGTTTATTTTAAAGACAACACTCATCTTCGCCATATCATAAACCGCATCGTGGCTCGCATTGGCAGGCGTATTGACGAATCTTCGCCGATGGTCGACGCACGCTTGGCTGACGGCTCAAGAGTCAATGCTGTCATCCCCCCTTTGGCGCTTGACGGTCCGACGCTTTGCATACGTCGTTTTAAAGAAGTTCCCATGTCAACCAAAGATCTGATTATTTTGGGGTCGATATCACCTGAGATGCTGATTTTATTACAAACAGCGGTGCGGGCCAAGATGAATGTACTGGTCTCCGGCGGAACCGGCTCTGGCAAAACCACTTTTTTAAATGTCCTTTCTTCATTCATCCCTGCGGATGAACGCATTATCACGGTTGAAGACGCCGCCGAACTTCAGCTTCAACAACCGCACGTCATCCGGCTTGAGACGCGGCCGGCCAACATGGAAGGAAAAGGGCTTGTCACGCAAAGAGACTTAGTGCGCAATTCATTGCGCATGAGGCCGGACCGCATCATCGTCGGTGAGGTCCGCGGTGAAGAAACTTTGGACATGCTTCAAGCCATGAACACCGGCCATGACGGCTCAATCACTACCGTTCACGCCAACTCAACCCGCGATGCGCTCGCGCGCATCGAAACCATGGTGCTGATGTCCAACGCCAACATGCTGCCGGCCGTCATCAATCGCCAAATAGCCAGTGCCATCAATGTCGTCGTGTTTATCCGAAGATACTCGGACGGCGGACGCCGCTGCGAATCAATTTCTGAAATCACCGGTATGGAAGGCAGTGTCATCACGATGCAAGAAATCGCCGGCTATATCCAAAAAGGCCTAACCCCTGATGGAAAATGCATCGGCGAGTTTGAAATAAGACAGGTTAAACCCAAATTCCTGGAACGGGCCAAATCACTGGGCATTTCTGTGCCAACCACTTTCACCGCGATAACGCCCGACAAAGAAGCCCTGCGGTAGAGAGGCCATGTTACTTGCCGCTTTTTTTCTGGCTGTGTCGATAGGCTTGATTGCCTTCCTTGCGATACGGTTCCTCGGGCCCGGCGGCCTCCTTGAGAAGGAAAAACAATTAAAAAAGCGCCTGTTGCCAAATAACCCCTCTCTCGCGGTTTCTTCAATCATTCCCGATCTGATCAAAAAAAATAACCTAGGCAATATCAAAATCTTTAAACCTTTTTTGGATAGCCGCGCGCCGGCGGAGAAACTCTTGATTCTGTTAAAAACGGCGCGGCTGAAAATCTCCGTATCCACTTATTTCCTGATATGCTTCACGGGCGGGGTTACCTCCTTTTTCATCATGCACTATGCTCTCAACTTCCAGACGGCTGAATCGCTTCCGATCGCCTTCGGCCTGTGCTTCGCGCCCTTTGTTTATCTTAAATTCATGCGTGCCCAATATCTCAAAAAATTTTCGGAACAACTTCCCAACGCTCTCTCGATCATATCCGCTTCGATTAAAGTAGGTCATGGTCTTGAGGCCGCCATGGGGACCATCGCCAAAACAGCCCCTTACCCTCTCTCCGACGAGTTCGCAACGGTGCAGGCTGAAATGAAATTGGGTTTAAGCTTGCAGGAAGCGCTCAGCAATCTGTACGATCGGATCAAAGGGCCTGAACTCAAAATCCTCATTACCGGCATCACGATCAATCAACAGCTGGGCGGAAATCTAAGTGAGCTCTTGGGCAACCTTGAAAGGACTATCCGCGAAAGATTCCAACTCATGCGGGAAATCAAATCTCTAAGCGCTCAAGGCATCATGTCCGCCGCGGTGCTTTTTTGCATCCCTTTCCTGATCCTTCTCATCCTGATGAAAAATGATTCAAAGCTCATGATAGATTTTTTCACGTCTCCCGGGGGACGCGTCGGCATCGGTTTTTGTGTGCTATCGCAAGGGATCGCCTTTGTTTGGATAAGAAACATTGTGCGGCTTAAAGATTAGGAAATTCTTATGATACTCCTGCCTGCTTTTTTATTTGCCATCTCAGCCGGCTGCGCCATTTGGATCGTGATACGGCGTTATGAAAATCAGCGGGCGATGTCCAACCGGCTTTCACGGCTGGCGCAAGACGCTCCGTCTCCGACGAATCTTTATGAAAAACCGATGATTGGGCTAAAAAAAGAAACCGAGCTCACCCAGGCAACCAACAAATCCGACAAACTGGCCAACGAACTATTCTTGGCCGGAATGCGCAGTAAAAGACAACTGCAAATCTACAAGCTATTGCTGAAATTAAGTTTGATCGTTCCGTTTATCATCATCGGTATTTTTGCCCTCACCGGTTCTTTGGATATGGAAAACATGATACGCGCGGGGTTCGTGGGCCTCGCCATTGCTGTTTATGTCCGATTTTCGGTAAAAGTCGCTCTCAAAAAACGGCGGAAAAAGATTTTGAGAGAGCTCCCGCAGTTTCTTGACCTTTTGGTCATCTGTGTCGAGGCAGGACTCAACTTTACAGCCGCAATAGAACGAATGCTCAAAGAAGTGGACCCGAACGAACCTCTCACGAAAGAATTCAGCCTGATGTATCAGGAATATTTGGGGGGTTTTTCATTGGCTCAGGCCTGCGGCCGGCTCGACAAACGATGCGGAGTGGCGGATCTGTCCGTCATTTTAAATGCCATTGTTCAGTCTGATCAAATGGGCGCAAGTCTGGGCGGCACTTTGAGAGTTCAAGCCGAAGAATTAAGAGACAAATACCGCCAAAGGATGCGTGAAAAAGCCTATCGCATACCGATCAAAATCCTTTTTCCGACACTCATGATATTTTTCACGATTTTTGTGATCACATTGGGCCCCACTTTTTACCAAATGAGCAAAGTCATGGCCAAAATACGTTAGACTCATGATACCAATAACTTACGGAAAAATAAGAAATCTAAATCGAAATGAGATAATAGCCGCCAAGCTTCATCTATGCAAAAGTTTCTTCAGCCGCTTGAAAGGCATGTTGGGCGAACCCAAACCCGGCGACTCCGAAGCTTATTGGCTCATACCTTGCAAAAGTATCCATACCCTTGCTATGAGATATACTATTGATGTATACTTTTTAAGTAAGGAGTTAAAAATTGTCAAAATGTTAAAAAAAGTTAAGCCTAACCGTTTTTTGCCCATCTGTTTCGAGGCTCATTCGGTACTTGAATTTGCCAATGGTGAGCGAAATTGCGAAATGGGAGATAATTTGAGTATAATAGAGATGGACAGCCATGAAAGCGAATCGATTGTCAAAAACGAAGGGCCAGTCTACCGTTGAGTTTGCCTTTGCGATTGTATTTTTCATCGGGTTCATGCTCACAATTGCAGACATCGCGCGTATCTGTTATACATGGGCCGGGCTTCAATTTGCCGTGAATGAAGGCGCCCGTTGGGGGAGTGTGCAAAATGGCATCTCTTCAACCACTGATCTTAAAAACAAAATTATCGCAAAAGGCCAGGAACTGCGCGTCACGATAAACTCAAACGATATCACGATTTATTACCCGGCTGGCTCAAGAACTTCGCTTGGATATTTTACAGTGGCCGCTACATCCACTGTCACGCTCACACCCTTTTCAGGACTTCTCCTGTCTGTTGCCGGAAACCATTCGGGAACTTACAGGGTCGCCGCGGAGACTTTGATAAGAAATGAAAACTTCTGAACTCGCTCTCAACGTCAGAAATTTTAGAGGCCAATCGTTTATCGAGTTTGCCGTTTTTATCCCGATTCTCATGATTTGTCTGTTCGTTTCGGTGGAATTCGGCATGGCTTATACCCAAGCACAGAAAGTGACCAACTTAAGCCGGGAAATCGCATACGCGGCCTACCGCGACTGTGCGGATGCGACAACGGCGCCGAACAATGTGTTGACAAACTGTTTATCCGCTAAACTGAACGACGTGCAAAGCACCATCAGCAACACCATGCTTCCCAATTTTAGCCAGCGGGGAACATTAATTCTCAGCGTTTATGACAGCGTTGGCTCCAAAACCGTTTCCAATCCAGCCAATCCACCGGCAGCGCACGCAACTAAATTCACGGCCGGCGACGCGACATTGATGAGCTATGACGGCCGCGTCATCATCGGTGAAGTCTTTTACGATTACACAGCGGTCACACCGGTGAATAACCTTTTACATTTAGCTAAATTTCCTTCGGTGCTTTATGAGACGGCTGTCTACTAATTCCCAAAAAGGCCAGGTCATGGTTGTTCTCATCTTAACCGCGACCGTTTTATTGGCATTAGGAGGTCTGGCGATTGACATCGCCAACGGAGCGTTTAGAAGAAGTATGGTTCAAAAGGCCGTGGATGCGGGAGCATTTTATGGAATCAACCGCTATGCCGTTACCGGAGACGCCACCAAGGCCCGCACCCAAGCGGAGTACCTTGTTCAATACAATCTGAATAAATCCGGAATACCCGGTAATATACAATCCGGATTACCCAATGGCGACATCATCAGCATTACAGCACCGATCGACACGGCGGCAAAACCCGTTACGATCACCGTAACCGCTCAAATCAGTGCACCCACATTTTTTATGAAGCTTTTAGGCGTATCGCGGGCGCCGGTCGCGGCCACTGCCCAAGCGGTGCGCAACGAGGCCGTTGTGGCGCTGGTTCTCGATACTTCGGGATCCATGAATGACATGCAGGGCGGCCAAACAAAAATTGACGCTTTAAAGGGCGCTGCCAAAACGTTCGTGCAGCAGTTTCAACTCGGTCTTGATCAAATGTCTATTGTCACGTTTGGAACAGAGGTTAAGACGGTTCGTAATATGTGGACCTTTAATCAGTACAGTGATCTCACCAATCCTATTGACAGCTTATCCGCCAGCGGTTTTACGGATATGTCTGAAGCCATAGCTACTGCCCATAGCCAAATCATGACCGCGGCCGCTACGGCTTCTGCCAACGCGGTCAAAGCCATGGTCATTTTGTCTGACGGCGCCCCTAGCGTCATGCGCGCGCGTTTCACAAATCCTATTTCAAATCCACCCGGCGGCACTTTACCCCAATACCCTGCCGGCAGCGGAACTTACGATTATCGAGTCATCAATGAATATATTATTAACGGGACACCCAATTATCCTGACGTCAACTACTCTTGGGTCAATAAAATCGTGGAGCCGGACAAAACGCCCTATTACAGCTATATACCCCCTTGCCATCAGGACCCCACCTGCGGGGGGAGCACCTGTTGCAGCGCCGCCTGCCTCAGTGATCCCAATGGCGCCGCTTGCAAAGCCGATCCCAACAGGTCCGCTTGTCTTTTTAGAAAATACATTTACGATCCTCAAAATTGTCTCACTAATTATGAATACATGGATTCAAAAGGAAATCTCCACGCTGCGCAAATTCCCAATACCCGGACGGATATTTCAATATACAACGACATCTTATACGAGGCTTACAATCTGGCCCTGCATGAAGCCAATTACGCCCGGCAAGACGGCATAACCATTTACACAATTGGGTTTGGCGAAGCAAGCGCGACGCCGACTCCAACGCCGTGCAACCCTACTTGCAATCCGGGTGAGCATGTTGAAGGTTGCAATTGTGTGCCAAATGCGACGTGCTGTGACAAAGGAGGCGGCAAGATATTTACCTGCGATCCGGTCCTTTGTCCAGGTGGGACTTGCCCCGCTGGCACGACTCCAGTTGCTTGTGGGTCACCAACGCCGACTCCAGTACCGACACCAACGTCCGAGCCGACGCCAACTCCGGTGCCAACACCAACGCCGGTGCCGACAGCAACACCAGTACCAACACCGACGCCGGAGCCGACAGCAACACCAGTACCAACACCGACGCCGGTGCCGACACCAACACCAGTACCAACACCGACGCCGGTGCCGACAGCAACTCATATGCCAACGGAGACGCCGACAGAAACACCGACGCCG
>Ga0209515_10008428_pt1 | contig 12035 bp, 12 predicted proteins | sample Subgroupgradi54m_FD_187454 | JGI IMG/M metagenome (GOLD analysis project Ga0209515, IMG submission 187454) | Subsurface groundwater microbial communities from S. Glens Falls, New York, USA - GMW60B uncontaminated upgradient, 5.4 m (SPAdes)... ... | reverse complement strand
TATTTGTGCAAGTGTGATTTTCATTTTTTTATTTGTCATTGCGACGAAGCAATCTTACAAAAGCAATATCGATCAGGTGAGATTGCTTCGCTTACGCTCGCAATGACATATCAAGATTATATATAAATCTTCCTCGGTTGATTCAATTCTGTAAGGAAATCACCGATTATGTTTAAGCTTAGAACAGTAAGCATAATCATAATGCTTGGATAAAGAATAAGATTTGTATGTGTATTTAAAAATTGCCAGCCATCACTAGCCAGGGTTCCCCAGCTGCAGTTTGGTGGAGAAAGTCCAAGACCAAGAAAGCTTAGAGTAGACTCAGCAATAATTGCTCTTGGCATAATAAATGTAATTGAGACTAAAACTACATTTAAAATATTTGGAAGAAGATGTTTAAAAAAAATTCTTCTTTTATTTAATCCAATTGCTACTGCTGACAGGATAAATTCCTGTTGTTTTAATTTAAATATTTCTGCCCTGGTTAATCTGGCTAGATCCATCCAGCTTATTAAGCCTATAGCAAATAATATGCCATTAGTTGATCTGTTAAATATAAGTCCTATAATGCTTAGAACTAAAAGATCTGGCAGAGAATAGATTATATCTATTGTTCTTGAAATAATAAAATCAACCCTGCCTTCTAGCATACCGCTGATTGTGCCCATTGAAACACCTATAAACAAAGCAATTAAGGCAGTTACAACAGCAACTAAAAAAGAAAGCCGGGCTCCAAAAATTAATCGGGCTAACATATCTCTGCCAAGCTGATCTGTTCCCAGTGGATGTTCTAATGAAGGGGATTGAAGTATTAAATCCTGATCCTGGGAGTCAAAAGAATATTTACCAAGACTAAATCCCATGTAAGACAATATGACCAATACTAATACTGAAAATATAAATATAGCTGGAAATAATATGATTTTGTTTTTAGTAAGTAAGGATAAAAAGCTCACGGTTAATTTATATTATTTGAACGGAAGGATTCCTGAATCTTTTCAATCATTTCATACATATCTTTGGCATCTTTTAAATAAGGGTTTAGAGTTAATGCCATAGCAAATTGTTCTTTTGCCATCGGATATTTTATTTTTGGTGGTTTGGCAATATCCTGACAGAGTGCTAATCCATAATCAGCGTAAGATTGAGCTAAAAGTGATTTTACTGGGACTGAATTAGGCTGTTTTTTATACTCATTTTCAAGTATTTTAACTGCATCTTCAAATTTCCCTTTTTGAGAAAGATTTTGTGCGCGTGTAACTGGATCAACAAAGCAGCAGGAAGTACTGATTAAAATTGAAATAACTAATAAGGTAAAAAATCTTTTCATAACAAATTATTATATCGTAGATAGTGTCATTCTGAACGAAGTGAAGAATCTCTGTTGATCGATTACGGCATTTTGAGATTCTTCGCCTTCGGCTCAGAATGACATAGTATTTTCCAGCAATGACGTGGTATAAAATAGAACCATGCACGATTTAAAAGATTTAAGAATAAGACCAGATTATTATAAAGAAAACCTTTCAAAAAGGGATAAGAAATTATCTGGGCTTCTGGATGAGCTTTTAGCTTTAGATCAACAAAAAAGAGAAATACAGACTAAGGCAGATGAACTACGTAAGAGAAAAAATGAAATTGCAGATGAAATAGGGCGTTCAAAAGATAACAAAGATAAAGTTGAAACATTAAAAAAAGAAGGTACTGATGTTAATTCAAAATTAGCTGAGATAGAAAAGGGAGAAATAGATTTAACCCATAAGCTTACTGAAAAAGCTATGTGGCTGCCAAATATTGTTTGTGATTCTGTTCCTGAAGGAGAGGATGAAACTAAAAATAAAGAAATATCAAAGTGGGGAAATCTAAAAACCGAAAAATGGGTTAAGCCTCACTGGGAAATCGGTGTAAAGTTAAGTCTGCTTGATTTTGAGCGTGGTGTAAAAATTGCTCAGTCAAGGTTTACTGTTTTAAGCGGTATGGGTGCAAGACTTGAAAGAGCAATTATGAACTTTATGCTGGATCATGCTAGTAGTAAGGGTTATACAGAAATTTTCCCACCAATTTTAGTAAATAAAGATTCAATGACTGGAACAGGACAATTGCCTAAATTTGATGGGGATTTTTATAAGTGTGAAAATGAGTTTTTATATCTTGTGCCTACTGCAGAAGTGCCGCTTACAAATATGCACAGGGATGAAGTGATTTCGCTTGAGCAACTACCAGTTAAGTACTGTGCTTATACTCCCTGTTTTAGAAGAGAAGCTGGTGCAGCCAGTAAAGATACACGTGGAATAATCAGACAGCATCAGTTTAATAAGGTAGAGCTTGTAAAAATTGTTTTACCTGAAACCAGCGATAAAGAACATGAAGAACTTACAAAAGATGCAGAAGAGATTTTACAGAAGCTGGAGCTTCCATATAGGAAAATACTTCTTTGTACTGGAGATATTGGATTTTCAGCTATGAAATGCTATGACCTTGAAGTCTGGTTTCCTTCTCAAAACACATATCGGGAAATAAGCAGTTGTTCTAATTTTGGGTCATTTCAGGCAAGAAGAATAAACATAAAATACAAACCAAGCCCAAAAGATAAGCCGCAGTTTGTTCATACTATAAACGGTTCAGGGCTTGCTATTGGAAGGACAATGGCTGCAATTTTAGAAAATTATCAAACAGAAAAAGGAACTGTTCTTCTGCCAAAGGCTCTGCAAAATTATCTTGGTGGGTTAAAAGAAATTAATTAAACAATTTACTTTTTATCTCTTTCATTATTTTATTAGCTTCTTCCACTCTAAGTGTCAAAGCCAGCCCATAATAAACAAGAAAACAAAAGATAAAGCTTGTTGAAAGTAATATTGCTTTTGGAATAAAATTACAATTTTGAAAATATAAAGAGAAAATATTTATAAATAATAGACCACATAAATACATTACAAATGTAGCTATTACCATCTTTAAGAGATCCCTTATATGTTTTAACCAGCCAAGGCAGCCAATTTGTTTTCTAAGCAAAAATCCTAAAAGTAAAAAGTTAAACAAAGTAACCAACGATGTCGCAAATGCAATTCCTGGAGCCTGATATTTTTCTACAAGTAGGTTGTTTAAAATTATTTTTAATATTATGGAAAATATTGCTACAAGTAAAGGTATTCTTGAATTACCAAAAGAATAAAACACTCTTGTTAATGTATCTCTGGCTACATAAGCAATCATTGAAAGCAAAAGAGCTATTAGAATGCTGCTTGTAAGCATTGTGGATCTAGCATCAAATGCACCTCTCTGAAAGACTATTTCTACAATTGGTTTTGCAAATAAAAACAAATAAACTGCAATTGGTAACGTTAAAAACCAGAGCGATCTGATTACTAAAATAGAAGTTTCTTTTAATTTTTCAATATTTTTAGCATGTGCAAGTTCAGAAAATCTGGGAAAGAATGGTACTAAAAATGATGTAAGTAAAACCCCGAGAGGTAACTGAATTAATCTGTTTGCCAATATTGTGGCTGTCCAGCTGCCTTCCTGAAGACTTGAGCAAAAAAAACTGTCAATGTATACAGTAATCTGACCTATTGAAGTGCTAAGTATTGCAGGACCTAAAAAATGATTAAAGTTACTTACAGTTTTTTGATTTTTTACTAGTGCAAATTTTAAATTTTCATATAAACCTGCTTTCAGTAAATCAGGTAATTGAACAAGTAATTGTAAAATAGCACCGATTAATGTTCCGATTCCAAGTGCTAATCCCGAAATATAAAGCCCTTGTAAAGACATGCCATGGCATGTCTCAACAAAAATAATGATGGCAACACTTGGCAAAACAGGGCTAAATGAAGGCCAAAAATATCCCCCATAAACATTTGCTACACCACATAAGATACCCAGCAGTCCTGAAACAATGATTAATGGAGACATTATCTCAAGCTGTATTACGGTTAAGTGCCATAATTTTTCCTGATAAGTTATATCATGTCCGGTAGCTGGTGCAATAAAATGAACAATCTGACTTTTAAAGTAAATTACAGCAAATGTTATTAGTGAAAGTACTACAAATGTTGATATGAAAACTTTTATTAAAAAACTTCCAGATTCTTTTGCATTGTCTTTTATTTTTGTAAGTGTTGCAATTGTAGCTGAGTGAAAAGGTCCGCCAAGTCCGCCAAGCAGTATAAGTGCATTTCCGGTTAAAAGGTATGCAAAATTATATGCATCTGCAGTAATTGTAGTGCCATAAAATTTTGCAATTACCAGATCTCTAAGTAAACCAAAGATTTTACTTATTACTGTAATTATTCCTACAAAGCCTGCGATTTTAAAAAGTTTGCGGTTTGACATAATGATAAATGAATTATAATCAATTAGGCGTAAGCTTATCAAAGGAGTTAGAGTATAAATTAAAACAAATGGTTCCTTTTCTAAAACCCACACTTATTTATGATGGTGACGTAACAAAAATACGTCTTGAGCATCTTCAAAATTTGAATATTGAAGGACTAATTTTAGATTTGGATAATACAATAATGGCTCCAAAAAGCGCCAGATTAGACTCTCCAGTCAAAGAGTGGTTAGATATTATGAAGAAAAATTTTAAAATAGTTGTACTTACAAACAATAAAAGAGCTTTTTATCTGGAGGCTGTAAGGCAGGTCTTGGATTTACCTGTAATTGGATTTGCAAAAAAGCCATGGTCATGTGGAGTTCATGAAGCTCTTGATATTTTAAAATTATCAAATGATAAAATTGCTGTAATTGGTGATCGTCCTTTAACTGATACATGGCTTGGTCAAAGATTTGGATTTAAAACAGTTTTAGTTAAGGCACTGACAGCTCACATTGAGCCAAGATGGAAATATTTCTTGCGTAAATTAGAATGGGGTTTTGTAAAACGTTAATGGCAAATAAAAATGGAAAACGTAACACGTCATTGCGAGGAGGCTTGAAAAGCCGACGCGGCAATCTCATTTCGAATTCACGTGCAAACGTAAGCAGATTGCTTCGTCGTTTTACTCCTCGCAATGACGCGAGACAAAACATCTCAATAATTCTTGCACCATTCTCAATTGGTGGTCCGAATAATGAAGCAAAAGATGGTCCACAAGCATTGATGAGTAATCATTTGGATGATGATTTAAGAGAGTTAGGATTTAATGTAAAAGTAATTAAACCTGCTAGAGACTTAATGAATTATGTCTCTAATCACAAACAATCAAATAAAAAAAACAGAATAAAAAATATAGAAGCAATAGTTAAAATAAATGAATGGCTTGCAAAGACAGTTGAAAATGAAATTAAAAGCAATTCATTGCCGCTTACAATAGGTGGAGATCATAGTCTTGCAATCGGGACAATTGCTGGTGTAGTGGCAGGTTTTTCCGCTGTAGGCAGACCTGCCTTAGGTAAGAAACCTACCACTACAAAAGACATTGGTGTTCTTTGGATTGACAGGCACTTTGATGCACATTCTCCTAAAAATACACCATCATGGAGAGCACATGGAATGCCGACAGCAGTTGCAATTGCAGATAAAAAGTATGATTCACATCCAGATTTTCAAAGATTGTTAATGGTGGGGCAAAGTAAAAAACTACCAAAAGTAAAACCAGAAAATCTTGTTCATTTTGCTATTGGTGAAAAAAGTTTGGTTAAGCCCAAGACAAAATGGTTTTTAATGGAGGATATCGATGATTATGGAATTACGAAATGTATAGAAGAAGCTGTTAATTACTTATTGAAGAGAACAAAAAAAATATACATTGCCTGGGATATAGATTCTATGAATGTTACTGGCACAGGAACAAGTGGTGACAGCCAATTGGTGTTAAGGGAAGGTCTTGTAATTGCAAGAACAATAAATAAGAAAATAAGACTAGCCGGCAAACTTGCTGGTCTTGAACTTATGGAGGTTGCTCCAAAGCTTGAGAGAAAAGATTTAAAAGGACAAACAGTTGATTGGTCAATGCAGTTATTAACCACGTGTTTCGGCAGTAATTTGTTTAATCTTCATTCTCACATGACAAGAAATATTAATATGCATGCGACAGATTCTTAGAGATGTTGACTTGCGGCCCTTTTGACTTGTAAACTTAGTTATATGAAAATCAAAACTAAAGATAAAACAATTACCGATAAAAATGAAGTAAAAACTTTCCTTGAAAAATACGGCTTATATACAGAGTTCTGGCATCCGGAAGTTGCTGATAAGGCTGTTTCAGATCCACTTGTAAAATATGGACATCAAATTCAAAAATTAAAGAAAAAATTTAACTATTCGTCAGCAGATGTCTGTGCAATGAATCCAAATACTCAAAACTTAGATAAGATGCTCAGTGCATTTATAAAAGAGCATCACCACACTGATGATGAAGTTAGGTTTACTGTAGAAGGGGAAGGAATCTTTGGAGTAAATCCGCTTACTGATCCGCCTTTTGAAGTTTTTGTAGAGAGTGGAGATTTACTGGTACTGCCTGCAAATACCAGACACTGGTTTGATCTTACAGATAAAAAAAATATTTGTTGTATTCGTGTTTTTAAAGAAAATCCTAAATGGGAAGCTATTTATGAAATGCCTAAAAGATTAGAGCTGCCAGCCAGAGGTGGATCCGCCTTTTTATTAACCATTTATTAACCTTAAAAAGTGTTTATCTTTACTTTTATCAAATTTTTGCTTTAACTCTCTTTTCTTTATTAGAAGGAGTTAACTTATTTAATGACATCTTTTGGACTAAGCTTGCAAGCAGTTTCATTTTCAATATCTAAGACAGAGTACTACTCTACTGATGCTGATTCTAAAACTAAACTATTTGCAGCTAAAAAAGTACCTGTTTATTTGGAGAAAGATCCTCAGCAACGTATTACTCAGATTACTTTTCATGATGAGGGTAGCGAAATAGTTATTAGGTTAAGCAGGGATGTCATCTTTGGTCTTAAGTTTCCTGAGAAAGATGAAAAGTATTTATATAAGAATCCTGAGTTAGCAAAAGAACAACTTGCAAAAGCAGGACTTAAAATTATACCTGTATTTTTAACAGGCACTAACATTTTAGAAAATTTAGAGTTGAGAGCTTTCAAAAAAGGAAAATATGAGTTTAAATACCATAGTGAACGTCAAAGAAACACTTTTAGTGTATGGGATTTAAATAGCGTTGGTAATGTTGTTGCTAAAGTTAAACCAATAGGTGAAGCAGATAAAAAGACTTTAGCAGTAGTTAAATTGAAAGCGCCACCACTTACTTCTTTGGAAAGAGAGACATTTAGAAGGCTAGTTGAAGAAAATAGAAGACAAGAAGAGCAGCTAGCAAAGACAGCAAAAGAGTTAAAAGATATTTTTAGTGATATTGGGGAAAAATTAAGTAAACCAATAATGGTGGAAGGACTTAAGACCAAGGAAGAAGATGATAAAGTTAAAAAGCTTGAGAAAGAACGACAAGAATTATTTAACCAAGTACAAAAGCTTGTGGGGAAAAATGATTTTGAGGGTGCTAAACAGTGCTTACAAGACGTAATTCAAAAAGGCAACGAGCTAGGTGAAATTAAGAAAGGTGTTAAAGCTGATGAAGAAGCTTATAAGGAATTAGGTAAAACTGTTTCTACAAAAGTGGATACTCTAGGGAAACAAGTTAAATCTTATTCTGGGCGGATTACAGGAACGCAAAAAATAGTAGAAGAATTAGTAAAAGAGCTAGATTCAGTTGCATTGCGTATTCCTATTGCTTTGTTATCAGGGGTTAGAGGAAAGCTTCTTACAGCAATAGAAAAAGCAAATGAACAAATTAATATGTTTATAGAGGAGAAAGGTAAGATTCAACCAAATTATTTTAAAGCAAAAAAATTATTAGAAGATTCTATTAAAGCATATAAAGATGGTGATAAGCAGATTGCAATTGATAAACTTAATGAAGCATTTAAAGTTCTAGAGAAAGAAGAAAAGTGTTTCCAAAAAGTAAGAGATGAAATATCTAAAAAGATCAAATCTGATATAGATGAAATTAGTGCTAAAGCAGAATTAGGAATAAAAGTTTTAAAACAACTTGAAGTAGGGCTTAAAAAAGGGAGAAAAAAGTTGTCGGAATTTGCAGGAAATCTTGTTGAGAAAAAAGCTAAAAGTAAATTAGCTGGTGATGCAGTAAGAACACTGTATAATACTTTAGGCAATGCAGGTGAAGCAGTAGGCCATATAATTTACAATGACAAAACAGGTGAAGCAGCATTTGAAGGTTTCTTAAATGAAACTATAAATGACACATGTAATATAATTGGAGATTCAATTACAGATAGAGTCTTAGATAAACTTTTAAGAAAATATCCAGATCTTAAGGGTCTAAGTGGTGGACCTCTTGAAAGAAGTGGTAAATTACCATCTAAAGAACAGTTAGAAAAATTATATGAAGCGATGAGAGATGGAAAAGAAGAACTTATTAAAGACTATGGAAATGAATTATTAAATCGTTTTAATTCAAGATGAAATGTTTAAACTACCTAAGTACAATCAACTTATTTTCTACAGAAAAGGTGGACTTCTATTTAATCAAGCTGAGTTCTTTCACCCTATACTCAAACAAAAACTCAAATATTTCTATGTGCCTCTTAGCTTCTTTGGGTGAGTTTCCCCAAGCATAAATTCCATGTCCTTTTAAAATAAGTCCTGGCACTTCTTCATTAATATAACTTGGTGCAATTTCTGCCAAATATTTCATGTCCTGGGAGTTTTCAATAATTGGAATAGTTACTTTTACATCGTGTGTTTTAAATCCTAATCCTTTCAACATTTCAAGATCTGAAAACTCAAGGATTGAGGATTGAGGATTGAGGATTGAGTGCATTGATAGAAGTGTACTGTTTGTAGTATGAATATGAAAAACTACTTTTGCATTTGTATGTTTATAAATAGCACTGTGCAAAAGGGTTTCAGCAGAAGGTTTTAATGTCATCATGTCATCCTGAGGAGCGTTAGCGACGAAACAATCCCGATCATCCTGGCGTGAAAGCGATCGGGATTGCTTTGCACCTTCGGTGCTCGCAATGACACCATTTTCATCAACTAAAATAAAATCATTTTCAGTAAGTTCTCCTTTATCTTTTCCGCTTGCAGTAATTAAAAATTGAATAGGGATTTCTTCTGTTAAAATCGACAGATTTCCTGAGGTGCCAAGCATCCAGTCGCGATCGTAAAAATTTTTACTGACTTTTATCAGGTCAGCCTTTGCTTGCTGTAGTTTTAGATCTTTATTGATAGTTTTTGTACTAATTGTTCTTTTACCTCATAGAAATTTAAAAAAGGAATATAAGATATTTTTTCTTGTTCTAAGTATTTTATCAAATCCCCCCTTGCAAATACCATATCTGCTATTTTTGCAGCCCCTAAGTCAGTTAAGCTGTCGCCTATAAGTATCCTTGTGAACTTATTTTTTGGGAAATGTTCAATGATCTCTATCTTGCAAAACCCGCAGTCACCGCATAAAGAACAGTCTTTAGGCAGATATTTATAGTCTATTTTTATTTTTTCTGAATTAAAATTTGCTTTGTTACAGAAAATTTTTAATTTATCTTTAAAGTCCTCTAAAACAGGCTCTATATGAAAATCCAACCCTCCGCTAAGTACATTAAATTCGAATTTTTCATTTTTACAGAAATTTAAAAATTCAGTAAATCCTTGGCGTAGCTTTACTTTCTCTTTTACATATTTTATAATTTCATTTTTTTTACTACTGTCTACTAAGTTAAATAATTTTTCTACACCCTCTTTTAAAGTAATTGTTCTTTCATATAAAACTTTATCCTTGATTTGAATCCATTTTGGCGGCGCAAATTTTTCCATGACTATAAATATCACATCACGTTCAGTAATAGTGCCGTCAAAGTCTGAAAAGATTATAGGGGTTTTAGGTTTGTCCATCATTATCCTGGACTTTTAGCCGTTTCTTTTATATTTAAGTTCTCAACCTCTTTTATAAACTCTTTTGCTCCGCTAAGCCCACCATCTTTATGCTCCCAGACAGCGGTTCCAGCGTTTATAACGATATCTTCTCCAAAGTCTAAAGCGATTTCTTTTACCATTTGTGCTTTAACTCCTGCAGATGGTACAGGCCAAATACTTTTAATATTTGAAAGCGGCTTTGTTAGTTTACTTTGAATATCTTTTGTAACATCTTTATCCCATGCAAGTGAACCATATGGACTTGGAAAAAGAACAAAATCAGCACCTGCAATTCTGGGTAAGCTTCCAAGCAAAAGTTTTTCGCTTAATCCTGAATTACTGCTCATGCACAATGCCCCTGCAAATGCTGGGTGAGCCATAATAGGGATGGAAATCGTTTTTCTAAGCGCAGATAAAAGTGGCAGTCCATAAGAAACATAATTAAATAAAATACAATTGGCCCCGTTTTTTTCAAGTTCAACAGCACGATTTAAAATCTCATTTGCTTCACCGGTCAGATTAATAGCATAAACTGTTTTTGAATTTGCTTTTTCTTTTGCTTGAAGACATGCCTCAAGTCTTTTTAAGGTCAAATTAAAATCACTGTCGTATAAAATCTCATCATCTTTTACAAGATCAAAACCAGCTTCTGCCTGTGTGAAAAACATGCTGCCAAGCTCACCAGGAGTAAGTCCCAGGCAGGGCTTAAATATACTCATTAAAAGAGGTTTATTTTTTTTGCCTATCATTTCTCTTATCCCATTTATCCCAAATCTTGGACCTTTAAACATTTGTAAATATTTTTGTGAAAACTCAATATCTTCAAGTTTGATTTTTGGAGCAAGGCTTATTTTTCCATAAACAGCTGTTAATAGAGCCCCTAAATCTGATCCAAAGTTTTCTATGGGAAATGAAATTTTGATTGTTGAAGTAAATTCTGCCTCTTCGACAGATATAACCTCAGCGACATGTTTTGAAATTTGTAACCTTAAATTCCCGAAAAGTTCATTCCATGTGCCCGTGGTTTGTCCTATTGCAATGCTCTGGGCGAATTTTTTTATATCCCGCCCGTCTTTTTTTACAGTGTAAACTGCAGTTATTGGATCTTTAGTCATGGTTGTATTATATAACGCGAAATAACTGCTGACGCCCAAATTCAATAAAAGACTTCGCTCGCTCGTATGAAAACTAGTACACTGTTAAGTAAATTTATCAGGCTAAATTATGCTGTTTCTCCCAGTCTTTGACCTTGCCGATTTTACTTTCCATGTATTTTAAGAACCCGCCCTTTAAAATAAATTCTTTCTTTAGCGAGTCAAGATCAAACATAAAGACGCCCCATCGGGGCGTCTTTACAGTCTGATTTACAATATCAATCTCACATTCTGTTTCTTTAAATAATTTCTCTATTTCTTCTGGTTTTAATTTAACTGGGACTAATCCATTGTTATAACAATTTTCTTCAAAGATCCTTGCAAAGCTGCTAGCCATGACGGCTTTAAAACCTCTGTCCATAATTGCCCAGACAGCATGTTCTCTGGATGAACCACATCCAAAATTTTCTTTTGTCAGTAAAATAACTGCATCTTTGTATTTTGGATCATTGATTGGTGTACCAGGAACATCTTCTAAAAGATGAATACCATAACCGGATTTTGTTATTCCAGTAAGATGACGTGCAGGAATAATTTGATCAGTGTCAATGTTTGATCTGTCTAATGGCAGTATTTTACCTTTAACTGTCATTTATAAATCCTTCGGATGAGTTATCATTCCTGTTATAGCGCTTGCTGCTACTACAGCTGGACTTGCCAAGTGTGGTCTGGAACCGGTTCCCATGCGTCCAGGAAAATTTCTGTTCGTAGATGAGATACACCTGGATTCAGGAGCTACAACTCCCATTGACATTCCAAGACATGGTCCGCATGATGAATGTGTCCATAGTACGCCTGCATCCTGAAAAATATCATGTAGTCCTTCTTTTTCAGCCTGTCTTTTTACTGCTTGTGATCCGGGAGTGATAATGGTTGGGATGGAAACTTTTTTTCCTTTTAAAATTTTTGCTGCTTCACGGAGATCTGAAATCCTTGAGTTTGTACATGAACCGATGAAAGCCTGATCCATA
>Ga0209515_10008427_pt1 | contig 12036 bp, 10 predicted proteins | sample Subgroupgradi54m_FD_187454 | JGI IMG/M metagenome (GOLD analysis project Ga0209515, IMG submission 187454) | Subsurface groundwater microbial communities from S. Glens Falls, New York, USA - GMW60B uncontaminated upgradient, 5.4 m (SPAdes)... ... | reverse complement strand
GACCGGTCAGATCAGTCAGCCGGAACTACTAACAAGAATAAAGAAAAAGATTTAAATAAAAAGAATTACGCTCGTGATCAAAAAACTGTGGATAACTTGGAGGAAATGAAAAAAGGACTGGTCGACAAGATGTCGATGAATGGTGGCAGAAAGCATTTACGAGCGGCAACGGATGAGCCTTGAAAAGAAATTAATCCTTCGGGAATCGTCGAGCCCGAACCTTTAATTATTTATTAATCAACTAACCATGATCGAGGATTTCTGCGGTCGAGCCCGATAAGGAAGTGGTGAATATACTTCGCTCTTCCAAGCCGGGGTTCTCCGTTGCCGGTAAAGAACCAATAGCTTATCGGGCTGGCATCAGGGAACCTACGGAATAAAAACTATGGAAGCAGAGGAACCAACAAATCTAGGTAACTGTCCTCACTGCACCAACATCATCTTCAAGGATGCCGTTTTCAACTCCGAGGGCAGATTCTCTATGCGGTGTCCACATTGCAGTAAGACACTGAAAGTGATCATCAAGCAAAAGATTGAGATCATCATTCTTCCTGCTGTCCAAGAGTTAAAGAAAAAAGGTCCCGGTGTTGTCGCAGTGATCCTCATCCTGAACCTACCAATACTTCAAGGGTTTATCGATATTCTGGCTTAACCGCTTTATAAGCACCTTGAGAAATGCAAAAGAGGCCTTAAAATAGCCCCTTTTTGCCATTTGTTTGCCCCTGTGGCGAGCTTTGCCCGAGGGTTGACCTTTTGGCCACCAAACTAGAGTAAATCGGACAATTCAGCCGCTTCGTCCTCATCAAGTCCCTCGTCATCCATAAGCTCCTTAATCTTTTCGGCGTCTTCAATATCGACCCTCTGATTCTCGGCGATCTCCGCGATCTCTTTTATTTCTTCTGGGTCTTTGCCGTCTAACATAATTTTATTTTACTAAGTTTCTCGCTTCAAAGTAAGCACAATAATCGCACTCTGGTTTGCTGGCTGGCGCTACATCACCATTGAGACATTTGTGAGCGTCTATGAGGGCCTGTTCCACCCACGAATCGTCTCCGGTGTACGGGATCAGTGTGATATCGAAATCAAGCTTCGCGTCAAAGGCCTTACGATCAGACTTGCCGTTGCAGTAGACGAAATAGCCGGTGCTGGAAACTTTCAATCCGTTTCGACGAAGCAACCACTGATACACCTCCATCTGTCGCTTGTAGCCTTTCTGCCATTCTTTATTAAGCTCGGTGATGTCCTCGGCTTTGGAAGTCGCCTTGTAGTCGACGACGATATATTCGCCATCCGGACTCTGCCAGAGATCATCGATCGCTCCGAATACTAAGAAGTTTGTTGCCGTATGGAGATGCTGAATGCCGGTAAAATTGTGCCGCCATTTTTCCAACTGTTCGTGAGGAATCGGTCGTGCATCAACCCCGTACTTTTCAATAAGAGGGTGCTTCGTACCATTAGCACGATGGATATCGAACTCCGCTTTTAGGAGGTGGTCTACTGCAGAGTTCAAAGCGAATGGAAAGCCAGGTGGTCGGCCGACACCGAGTCTGCGATCGTAGTAGAAACATTTAGGACACTCCAAAGAGAGATCAATCTTTGATCGTGACAGCTTAAACGGGTCCGACGATGCCGGATCGTATAAACCTTTTACTCGTTGTGCTGTGTAGTATTCAGACATAAATTTATGTTCTTATATATTTGTCGCCTCGTATATCGAATGCTGGTAACGTACCCTCTAGAACATCAGACGCTTTCTTGTTTGTGCCGTAATCCTCAATGCTACCGAAGGTGTACCGGATTTGGTTTTTTTGTTTGTTCATTGATGCGACAATAATCTGCTCGGCATCACATACGATTGCCAAGTTTGGATTATGCGTCACGATTATGACCTGTCTTTTTGCCTTTGCATTTCTGATATAAGGCACCAGCAATTCAAAGATTGATTCGTTGTCGAGATTTTCTTCCGGCTGATCCATAAGTAGAGGTCCTCGATCCTTGTCGATCAAGAGATAGAAAATGAGCAAAAGGGCACCTTTCTCACCGGGAGAGAATTCATTACTGTTCAACTCTTTTCCGTTAAACAAGACCTTATACTGCACATCTAGATAATCCAAACCGAATACGTAATCATAGAAAGCAACATTGTCGCCCTTAAGCTGAGAACCGATATTAACCTGCTTTTCTGGAGTTTTGGTTTTATCAGTTTTTAGATGCTCCATTAACTCTTGCGTGAATGCGTTGATGTTAGCTGAACTAGCGAAGTCTGATTTTTCAATAATTTTAGTTAATACTTTTTGTCCGTTATCGCTGTATTGAAAACTACCATCCCTATTTTGATTAATGAAGTTCAGAAATTTAGTAGGAAAGGAACCTCTATCAAAAATAATACCTGCATCAAATTCAAGAACACTGCCGGATTTTTCCTGAGTCTTCTTCTCTGCCTCAATGAATTTCTGAAGTGGTAAGTAAATTTCCTTATAAAATTCACTTTTTTGTTGTAATGCGGCGTATATTCTACCAACTAAAACACCCCTGTCTGAAAGAGCATCTTTTAGATCAGCATGGACTTTTTTATCAAGATATTTGATTTCCGCTTCTATTGAGTTAATGGTCTCCAATGTCTGATCATTTGCCTTGCCCTCAATTTCCTTTTTTCGCTCGTTATATTCCTTCAACTTGTCTTGGTAAGCCGAATATTTCCTCTGGTCTTCTCCGAGGAGATTAACCAGTTTTTTCTTTTGCTCTTCTAACTCAGTCTTCTTTGCGTACAAACTTGCTGACGAAGTAGACCCTGATTGATCCAAAAGCTCGGTTAAGTCTTTCTTATTCTTCGTGAGTTTCTCCTCTAGAGAGTCAAGAATTTGGCTGTTTATCTTTATCGTATATAACTTCGAAAGATCGATTGAGAGAAGCTTTGCATCATCGGAAAATTCCTTTGAGAGGTTATCCGCACTCTGAGAGAGGCGATCAACAGCCGCTCGTAACTTTCCCAGCTTCAAGACTTTTTCATTGGCCTCTTTCAGGGTAGCTTTCGCTGTCTCGATTTTGCTTGATACGGTTTCGATCTCAGTAGTTATTTTTGAGAGTTTGTCCTGATCTGTTTTCTTTGGTTGCTTCTTAGGGGCCGCCACATCCTTCGGTTTGACCAAACTATTTAATTCTAGCTGTTTTGTCTTGAGCTTATTGGTTAATGCCTCAAGATACTTAGGTAGTAATTTACTCTCTAGCTTAACAATCTGATCGTTGGTGAGATGAAGGTCACTCCTAATTTGAGCCAAATTACCATCGATCGTCGATGTTTTTATTTGTATGAGATCTTCGAGACTGGTCGTTCCAAGCCGACTCTCGTCAGGTATGTATGAGAAAATAACCTTATTTACTTCTTTCTGAAACTGAGTGCTAACCCCATCTTCATTACATATAGTTTCAACATACTTTTGCGGCAAATATTTGACTCTCTCGACTTCAGTCGGATTTACCTCAGAATCCAGATTCTCCTCAAACTTATTTTTATCAACCCAAGTTAAGTTTGCTAGATAGTTTTTTGCCAGTGCCTTTTTTCTAAATTTGTCCTTGTTTAAAAAAGAAAAATCTTTGGAAGCCACTTTCGTCTTACCACAAAGAGCAATAATATCTGTGAGAGCACTTTTGCCTTGACCTTTTCTACCAATGATAGCAACAAGCCCTGAATTCAAGGGTATTTCATTATTGAACCACCCAGCCACTTGTTTACTATCAGTGTTAGTGACTTTAATAGAATCTATAAATCTTGAGCTGTTTGTTTCAACATCAGAGAGTTTTGTCGGTTTGTCTCCGAAGAAAGTTCTCTCTCGGGGCTCGTGAATAATCTGCCGCAGACCATTAAAAGTCTTGTCTGCCTTTATCCATGTGCAGTGAGTATGCCTGTCTTCGTTCACAAATGTTCTGCCGACTTTATTGTCAAAATCTTTGAACGAATGAGAGTCGCTTCCGGAGACGCATGGTTTTTTCTTTTTTACGTCACCACGATCATTGAGAAAAAAATCTCTATCCTTTTCATCGCAACCAAAATAAATATCTGCCACACGCTTGTCAGTTTCTTCAGCAATCGCATTCTTTCTGGAGTTATTTTTTTCTGGCTGTAGACCTCCATGTCCGTGAGCCATTAGGACTCTGAAATATGGCTTTTTATCACCGAATGTATCTGTAAGAGCATTATTGATTAAGTCGATGGTAGTAAAAGCAGTTTTGAAATCGTTCTCGGCTTTCAACTCACTTGCCTTAAATTTTTTGCCGTTTCCATCGGTGTTCTCAAGCTTTAAATTATTTAGAAAGTTTTGCAACTCTTTGTCAGTCAACGCATTATCAAAAATAAGGTGGAGATCGTACCCCTCGTTTCTACTATTTGATGAGCGATCGACTCTCAATTCAATGTTTGGAAAAAACACCTTATTGGAGGATGGGTATTTGGCTTGAAATTTTTTCTTAAATTCCAAGTAGTTATCAATTGAAAAATAATCAGTGATTCCAAATACATCAACGTCTGACTGCTCAACTTTGTCGCAGAATTCATTCCAAACGTCATCTCCATTAGCTAAGGAGTAACCGTTGTTTAGCTTTGTGAAAGGCGTATGGATGTGTAAATCCCATTTGCGCCACTCTGATCCCTTGGGGTAAGTCTTGCTCATGAGTTTAGAGAATTAAAGGAATCCAATCACTCCAATCTCCACGCTCGCACTTTTCCCAATCGTACGATTCGCTTTCATTGATGTGCCAAGTGTTGTTTCGCTCGATCACGATACCGCCAAAGAGTTTTTTATTCTCTTGCTCTGCGATGTATTCTTGCAACATTTCTGCCTTTGCTTTGGTGTAGGTCCTGCCGTCACGATCTGCCGTATCCTTGGTCTCAAACAATCCCAATCGACCGTCTGCAAGTTTCACAATGTAGTCGGGATAGAACGTGTAGATTGTACCGGCATAGTCGTATTTGATGCCGAAATAGTCTTGCTTGTTCTCACCATTCTTCCACCACCAATCAATATTGGATGCGTGCTCATTTAGGAATGCTTCAAATGCTCGCTCTGGCTTCGAGCGATCATTATTGAGATAGCAGGGGTCATAAGCGTATTTTTTACTCTTAACCAATTCATCCGAGTACTCGTTGTAGAAAAGCTCATGGGGGAGCTCGAAAGTATATAGCTGTTCGCTTTCCTCTATGCGCTTTCGTACTTCGCGTTCCTTGACGGTCTTGTAGCGATCAATAGCGGTAGTGAGCACATGCTCAAAATGACCACGATTCTTTTCATGCAAGAAGATTTTCTGAACCAAAAGAAGATCGTCATCGCCCCACGTCTCGGATCCGAGTACTGAACGGAACCAGATATAGATCGCTGTTTTGACCGTCGGCACCGAACGCTTCACGTTCTTGAAGGGTCCGAGATTATTCTTTAAGGTTTGCTCAAAAAAGATCATCAACTCGTCGGCCGCGACTTGAAGTTTGGCAAAACTATCTACATCGAGTTTGCCCTCCATTTTGTCGAAGATCCCGGCATCCAAATGAGTATCGGCGATAAGCTCTTGCTGGTACTTTTTGACGTTGATATCAACACCCTTGCTCTCTACCGCCTTAATATTCTCACTCGTTCTATCACTGCGAGACACACCGAAATACTGGTCAGCCGCTTCTTCAAACACATCATGGAAGCTCGAAGTGATATCGCCGTAATCTGCACGTGCCTTGTAATACGATTGAAGCTTGATCGGTTTATAGCTTTCGATGCGACCTGCACGGAGATGCTTAATGATATTCGGGTTATATTCTTCTTTCTTTACTTCTATGGATTTGAGATTGGTGTAGATATAGCCGCGATTGAGTGCGTCATTATCGTAATGACGTTGCTCCGGCATACGCAAGATACGACCGACAGTTTGAATCTCAAAGACAATGTTTTGAGTCTCGCGGAATTTTACGAGTATGTGAGCACGCGGACAGTCCCAGCCGGTATCTATGGCTTGCTTGAAAATAAGGAATTCGATCTCATTGTCCGATTCAGATATCCAGTCGATTTCTTCGGATTTTTGTTCGGAAAGCCAGATAGCCAATTTGCCGTTTCCTTGACCGTCTTTGCGTTCAGTAATTTTCTTATCAGCAAGGAATCTTTTGACCGCTTCAATCTTTTGCTCACCAGCTTCAGCGGAAGGGATTTGGATCAAGACAAGGGGGTTGATTATCGAACCCTCTTTCTCGTATGCCTTTTTAAGCTCAAGTCGCTTGCGATATGCGGCTTCAAGCACAGTCGATTGGGAATCTTCTTCAGAAGCGGCAATTTTTGCAATGTCCTCGTTGATGATGATTTCTTTTTTGATCATGCCCTCGTCGATCACGTCTTTTGAATCGACAATGACGTACCCGGCACCGCCCCGAGCAAGTTCTTGGGTAAAGTTAGATTCTTGTTGTGGCCGGCGAGGGGTTGCACTCATCTCAACGACTACATCAGCACCTATAAGGTCCCGAAGCTCATTGGCACGCGCCGTGTCGGCACTTACATGGCTTTCATCAATAATCAAAATAATCTTTCGTTGCTCTCGGGTCTTTTCGAGTACATCCCGAAAGTTCAACCTCTCACCCTCTTTCATGATCAAGTTCTTCCAGTCGCCAGAAGCACGATCCTTAGTGCGAAGCTTTTCCCAGTTAGCAACCACGACTTCGTTCTGCACAATGCGTTCTCGTCCACCACTAAAAGCATCTTCAACAAGAGTTACTCGCGGGAAACCGCCGTAGATCCTTTCAAGTGAATGCTTGCTCTGTAAGTGAAGATCTCCCTTACCGATACTCATCCATACAAAACAAAGATCCTGTTGAGGAAGTTCTTTGATAAGCCCCTCAATGAATTTTGCAGTCATTACCGTCTTTCCGCTTCCAGTAGGTGCTTGAAAGACGAGAACTTCGCCCGGTCCGTCATGCTCTAAAAGCTTGACCGTTGTGTCGATCAGCTGGCCTACCGCTTTTTCTTGATATGGTTTGAGATCAATATTCATAAATTTGCTTGTATACATCTAGTATTTTTTGCGGAATCGGTTCGAGCTTAACGTCATTCCAGCCGGCGAACTCTGATTTAGAGAGACCGAGCGGATCGAGAGTAAAGCAATAAAATATCTTTTCACCCTCCATTTTCTCCAGCTCCTTTTTGAGAGCAGGGAGAGACTTGCGCTCTATCGAATAATAAACAGCGAGAATTTTATCGCCTTGCTTGAATATTCGATACTGACCATTCTTTTTTACTTCATCGAATACACCCTCACGCAAACAGAGTAGCTCGGTACATTCATTAGTGATGCGAGTCTTGAAGTCATCGCTGTTTGTATTCTTTTTAACAAACTTTGTTTTGAAATATTTGAGAGTGCTACCCAACCCCTCAACTTGTTCACCGGCTCTATTTTTATATCCTTTCATAACCCTTTTGATTCTCTCAAGGGTCACATCTTCGCAGATATTGTTTTCGTTGTTGGTGCAAAGAATGAATGATCGTTTGCCCTCATCCTCTTTGTTTATCTCCATGACAGCATGACCGGTAGTACCAGAGCCAGCAAAATAATCGAGAATGATTGCATTCTTTTTATCCTTAACGATCATATTGACCATATCGAGCACGGTATAGAGCGACTTCGGGTAAGGGAACGCATTTGCTTTGCCCATGATTTGAGTAAGCAAGTTGCTTCCGCTTGTGCCAGCGTTGTATCGAGATCCTTTCCATACACTGAAAATAGGAGCTTCTGTATCGCCGAATTTCTTTACCAAGAGAGCACCATTTTTGGTGTACTCGATTGCCTCGGCTTCAATGAGTCTTTGCATGGTGCCTCGGTTGTATCTCCATACTCGCTCACCACCGTCTTTATCGACTGGATAAATGCGGAGATATCCCTCAGTTGTTTTTCCTGCCGGATATTTCTTCGCATCCTTCGCAAGTTCGGGTCCGACGCCGACAACCTTGCCGGCTTTTTCGTCGATCAATATTGCAAAGAATTGGCGAGGACGATTCTCACGCCAGTTGTTCTCACCTTGGCCGGAGCGTCTAAGCGGCCAACGACTTTCTTCAGTGCTTACAACGCGACCCTTGATCCCGATATCCTTTGGCGTACAAACATAAGCGTACTCATGAGTTCTCGAAACGGTGATAGACCCTGCACCTTGCGGATGATGTTCTACAACGATAATACTCTTGTCGTGTCCAGGGAAAATCTCATCGAGCAAAAGACCGAGGGTGTTTAGTTCGTAGTCATCAATAGCAACAATGATTGTGCCGTCATCTTTCAAAAGGTTTTTGGATAGCTTGAGACGCTTATTCATCATCGAGATCCACTTGCTGTGTCTCCATGGATCATTTGCATCGACATAATCGTTGTTGTATCTCCAGTCCTTGGCTCCGGTGTTATATGGCGGATCAATATAAATAAGATCAATGCGACCCTGGTGTGTGAAATTCAAAACAGAGAGGGCGTGATAGTTGTCTCCCTCTATAAGAATATTTACCGGCTTGGATGAATCCTTGTCGGTGATCTCCCGAGTAGAAACCTCTTTAAGTACAGGCAGGGCGTTTTCAGAGTCTTTTTCAAATTGCTCTTTTACTTTTTCTTCATCCCAAATAAGTCCGTACTTTTTGCGAGACTCAAGCTTTTCAATGATCTTGATAAGCTCCTCTTTATTAAATTGTGAAAAGTCTTTGCTCATAGAGATTTACGCTTGGATATATTCCTGATGACCGCATCGACATGCCGTGCCGTCATTCGTTGACATGCTGAAGTACGACTTTTTCGCAACGATGATAAAGTCCTCAAAGAATGGCTTGAACGACAAAACCTGCGAGTCTGCTTGCAGTGCTCGCATAAGTTTCTTGTCGTCCTCTGTTGGAGTCGGATCTGTTGAGCCCGGATGATTCAAGAGGATAATAAATTTCTTTGCGAGGAACAAAGAAAAGTAATGCCAAAGCATTTGGGTGTCGAGATTCTTGGGGGAGGAACCAAGAAAGACTTGATGACCGAGGAAGAGATTTTTGTCATCAAGGTAGATGCCGATCACTTTCGACACACTCTCATCTTCCAAATCCTTGAGGAATTTGTAAAGATCTTCAGGATCTTTCACCTGTCCTTGGATCGGTAGCTCTACATCGGTTTCAACGATCTCATATTTCTTGAGATATCGTTTGCCATCATCATTTTTGTGTTCAACGTTTTTCATAGGCGATTTCCAATGTTTGGTTAATTTATAATTTCACATACCGGGTCCCACGACCACGTCCGACCCGTTTGACCAGTCCGAGTTCGATCAATCGTTCCAGTGCCTGACTGACCGTAACACCGACAACGCCGGTGGCTTTGGCAATCTCGCCCGGAGCGGCCTCGCCAACCGATGAGAGATACTTCCATACCTCGTATTGCTTGGGAGAAAGAGTGTCTTCGACTTTTTCATCTTGCAGATACGAGAGAGCCTTCGTTGCTTGTTCTTTTACGACCGACAAAAAGAAATTAAGCCATGGCACGATGGTGTCGTGTTCGGTCTTAAATGTTTCCTGAGACTTGCGAAGTGCCAAGTAGTATTCATCCTTGCGACGTTCAACAATTTGCTCGTGCGAGACGTACTGCACGAACTGATAGCCGGATCGGAGTAGCAAAAGATTTGTGAGAACGCGCGAAAGACGCCCATTGCCGTCTTCAAATGGGTGGATTTTTAGAAATTCAACTACGAAATTTGCAATAAGAAGCAAAGGATGGAAACGGTTCTTCTCAAAAGCGTCCGTTGTCCAATCAACAAGCTCCTGCATTTCTTTTGCAGTAAGAAATGCCGGTGTGGTCTCGAACATTATTCGTGCGACTTTACCATCCGGTCCAAGTACACCGACAGTGTTCTCTTTCTTTTTGTAACCGCCACGATGCGTGTCGTCTTTGTGTGAGTATTTAAGAAGCTGATTGTGAAGCGACGTGATCACACTCTCCCGAAGGGGCAAAGTCTGAAAGCTGTCGAAAACATTCTGAAGCACCTCAAGATATCCCTGCACCTCCTGCGAGTCACGATCAGAAAACTTCGAGACCGAAAGTCCCTGCATGACTTTCTCAACATCTTCATCGGTTAGCTTCGCACCCTCGATACGAGTGGATGCACCGGCAGAAGTAATAAGCACCGACTGCTTCAAGCTAGTAATGGCTTGCGGAGTCATTCGCAAACCCGACTTAAATTCACCTCGAATACCATCGATCTCTGCCAAGAGAGCAACGATGTGTGGCTCAGGGTTTTTGATCCTGAGATCAAACTTTTGAGTGATGTCGTTCATAAATTTACTCATATACGTTATGTATGTGATTATATGGGATTATATGATTAAATGCAAGTATTGCCTCAGTTGACCAGTCTTTTGAACCCAAATTGACCGTTTCTTGCTAAAATAGCTCAACAACTGAATAAGAGACCTAAACCCGGTATTGGGCATGGTCGCAAAGCCATCCAAGAAAGTCCTCGCAAAGGAGTTTTCTGTGCTGGCACAGAATGGCTTTGCGAGGATTTTTGCTTACTCGTGAAGCCAGAACCAATACTGATTTTTTAGATCTTGTGTTAGTTGGTGGGCATTCGCATGGGAGAGGATGCCTAAGTACGACTGGAGGGTTTGCGAGAGTGCGTTCTCGCTGATGATGCCGGAACGATACTGGCTAATGCGATATCGAAGCTTCCGGAAAATCCTCTGGCGAGTCTTAGCTCGAACGAGCCGGTGACTAGGCAACGCTACATATCCCAAAAAGTCGACTCCTTGATGACACGCTCGGAGCGATATTTTCTTCGGATGTAGTTTGAGCTTAAGTCGCGTGTGTAGGTATTCCCGAATCGGCTCAAGTAGACCTTCAAGATATTTTTTGTCGGTCGAAATGATCACGAAGTCATCGGTGTATCTCGCATAGTGCTCTATTCGCATAGTGTGCTTTATGAACTGGTCGAATTCATTCATGTACACGTTTGCAAAAAGCTGAGAGGTTAGATTGCCGATCGGTATTCCTTGCCGGTCAAAGAGAGTGGTTTGTCCTGCAGAGTAACTCTCAATCACTTGCCGAATAAGAAGCATGGTCTCCGGGTCAGCAATTCGCTTTTCGAGAATAGAAAGCAAGACTTGCTGGTCAACAGAATCGAAGAACTTCTGCACGTCGCATTTGAGAGCAAAGCACGGTCGCGTGAAATTCCTACTCTCACTCCGGATCATTCGCTCAACCGCAGTCACACCTTTGTGAACTCCTTTGCCAATCCTGCAGGAAAACGAATTGGAAATAAATGTCTTATCAAAGAATGGATTCAGAATGCGAAAAATTGCATGGTGCATTACTCGGTCTCGAGCGGCCGCCTTATGGATATGCCGAACCTTGGGATCTCGTATGTAAAAGCCGGTATATGGCTGGTGCTTATACCGCTTGGACATTAAGTCCCGATGCAATTTAAAGAGGTTCTGCTCAACGCTAAATTCGAATGCTTGAACATCCTCTTTGTGACGTTTATCCACCTTGAACTCTTCCCACGCAGTAAAGAGATTCTCCAGTGATGTGATCTGACTAAATTTATCCTTAATTAATTTCATAGCTATGAACGACTTCGATATACCAATCTTCAAGAAAGCCTACGATCTGTACAAGACTTTCCATGATTACCGAAAGGTAATCCCGAAACACGATCGCTTCACCATCTTCGAGCGAAGCGAATCCGCACTGCTTGAAGTCATTGAATGCATCATGCAAGCAAGTGGTGAACACAAAAAAGAAAAACTCCCCACATTAGAACGAGCGAGCTTCAAACTCAACATGCTCCGGGTCTATATCAGACTCATGAAAGATGTAAAGACCATAGACGGAAAGAAGTACATGACGCTTGAAAGTTCCATCGATGAAATGGGCAGAATGCTCGGTGGCTGGATACGCTCAGTCAAAGTGGCAAGTACCCCGAATTTCATACACCCACAGACACTGGTTTTTCAACACCTGCGTGATTCTTTTTCCATTCAAGGTGGAAATGGTGTGGCGACACTTTAA
>Ga0209515_10008426_pt1 | contig 12036 bp, 10 predicted proteins | sample Subgroupgradi54m_FD_187454 | JGI IMG/M metagenome (GOLD analysis project Ga0209515, IMG submission 187454) | Subsurface groundwater microbial communities from S. Glens Falls, New York, USA - GMW60B uncontaminated upgradient, 5.4 m (SPAdes)... ... | reverse complement strand
AAGAGGGATGGTATCCCGAAGAAAACACAGAAAACTCTTAAGTCTCACCAAAGGTTATCGCGGAATACGTAACCGAGCTACAAAACAAGCTCATGAAGCTATTCTTCATGCCGGAGCTTATGCCTTCCATGGAAGAAAACTTAAGAAAAGAAATTTTAGAGCGCTTTGGAATGTTAGAATTAGTGAGGCGGTAAAAAAAGAGGGCATTTCCTACAGTGTTTTTATACACATGCTTAAAAAAGCCAAAGTTGAACTTGACCGAAAAATCCTAAGCAATTTGGTTGTTAATGATCCTGCAACCTTTAAAACTATCGTTAACAGTGTCAAAAACACCTAGCATCTTTCCCCAAAAACCCCAATGTGATATCCTTAAATTATGGAAGAAGAGTTGATGCAGATTAAAAATTCCGCAGTGTCGATGATAATTGATGCTACGGATCAAAAAGAGTTGGAAGAAATAAAACTTCAATTTTTAGGTCGGTCAGGGAAATTGACTTTAACAATGAAGGAAATTGTTAAAGTTCCTATTGAAAAAAGACCGGAAATGGGAAGCCTTGCAAACAGCGTAAAAGAAATAATTGAAGAAACTATTAAAAATCAAGAGCTTACGCTTGGCACTCAAGAATCAAAAACAAGAAAAGAGAAAATTGACGTAACAGCTCCCGGAATTAAGCCTGCAATCGGCCATTTGCATCCGATGACTCAAGTTTTGTACGAAGTCGTAGATATTTTTAAAAGTATTGGTTTTCAAGCTGCAGATGGACCGGAAATTGAAACAGATTATTATAACTTTGAAGCGCTTAATATCCCAAAAGATCACCCGGCCCGCGACACTCAACAGACATTTTATCTAGACACGCGAAATAGTAAGGCGCAACCGGGCGAAATGATTCTTCGAACACAATTATCTGGAATGCAAGCTCGTGTTATGGAAAAAATGAAGCCGCCTCTTCGTGTAATCGTCCCCGGCACAGTTTACAGATACGAATCTGTTGATGCCTCACACGGATTTCAATTCGATCAACTTGACGGATTTCTTGTTGATACAAATGTTCGCTTGACTGATTTGTTTGGAATTATAGATTATGTTTTGAGAAAACTGATGGGAGAAAACGTTAAATTAAAATTTGCAACCACAAATTTTCCTTTTGTTGAGCCAGGAGTCGATACATATATTGAGTGTACTGTTTGCGGCGGACGCGGATGCAGTTTTTGCAAATATTCTGGTTGGAGTGAAATCATGCCAGCCGGGATGATTCACCCAAATGTTCTAAAAGCTGTGGGATACGATAGTCAAAAAGTGTCTGGTTTTGCATTCGCAATTGGGCTTTCCCGTCTTGTTACCCTTCGCTATCAAATGGACGACCTTAGGCTTTTGACAAATCCTGATATGAGAATCTTGGAACAATTTTAATTTATGATTGCGCCGCTTTCTTGGTTAAAGGAATATATTGACATAACTCTAACTCCAAAAGAATTAGGAGAGAAATTAACAGAAGTTGGCCTAGGAGTTGAAAAAATTACCAAAACTTCTGATGACACTATTTTTGAATTAGAAATAACTCCAAACCGTCCAGATTGTTTATCTATTGTTGGGATTGCTCGTGAAATTGCAGCAATAGAAAATAAAAAAATCAATCTCCCCAAACCCCCTAATTTCCCTAAGCCTAAAAAGACTTTGCCCCTAATCATCGAAACTGATCCGAAAATAAATCCAAGATTTACTGGGATTATTATTACTGATGTTAAAGTAGGGGAGTCTCCAAAATGGCTGAAAGATAAATTATCAAAAATGAATCAGAGATCGATTAATAACATTGTCGATATTACAAATTACGTAATGTTGGAAATGGGTAATCCTATTCATGCATTTGATTATGACAAAATTGTAGGCGCAACAATGATCGTTTCCCAAACAAAAGGAGGAGAGAAATTCGAAAGCGTTGATGAAGTTTCTTATCGTTTGCCAAAGGACTCAGTTGTTATTTCAGACAAAGAAAAAATTATTGACCTTTGCGGAATAAAAGGAGGAAAAAATTCAGGAACTTTTGAGGGAACAAAAACTATTTTTATCCGCGTCCCAGTTGAAATTCCCAATTTGATAAGAAGAACTTCTCAAGCACTTGGATTAAGGTCAGATGCTTCGAGCATTTTTGAAAGGGGAGTAAATGCAGACGGTACAATTGATGCTTTAAAAAGATGCGTTGATCTGGTTTTGAAAATTGCAGGAGGAACTGGAACAGAAGCAAGAGCTGAAGTGGCAAGCAATCTTTATGATATTAAAAAGCAAGATTTTAAACCCTGGAAATTAAAATTAAGACTACGAAGATTAAGCAAAATTTTGGGAATCGAAATCCCAGCAAAAAAAACTTTGGAGATTTTGGATGCTTTAAATCTTTCGCCTGTGCACCTTCCAGGTGAACAGCGCAGACACCTGGAAGGTGAAATAGTTATTGAATGTACAATTCCCACTTACAGAAATGATTTAAAAATCGAGGAGGATCTGATTGAGGAAGTTGCAAGAATTTATGGGTATAACAATTTTCCAAAAACAATGCCAGAAGGCACAATTCCAACAAAACAAATTCCATATTTCAAAGATTACAGACTTGATGAAAAAGTAAAAAACATTTTAAAAGCGTCCGGCTTTTCAGAAGTTTATACCCACAGCTTGATAGGCGAAAAAGATTTAATGGAGGCGGGAATTAATTCTCAAAATGTTCTCCGCGTTGATAATCCGGTGAGTAGGGAATTTGAATATTTGCGACCGACATTAAAAATTAATTTATTGAAAGCGATCTCTCAAAATAAGTCTAACTTTGAAAAAATTAATCTTTTTGAATTAGGAAAAGTTTATCGAGGAAAAAACTTGGATGAGGTTACAGAAACGTATTTTCTTTCCGGAATATCGAATTCTAAATCTTTTTTTGAGGTTAAAGGAATTCTCGAAAAACTCTTTGCAGATTTAGAAATAAAAGAAGATCCCACAAAATATATTGAAGTTTTGGGAAATGGAATTTTCTTTGAATTAAATTATTCGCAAATTATTAAAAGCAGGAGTTCTAATAAAACTTTTAAGCCATTACCAAAGTATCCGCCGATTGTTGAAGATTTATCAATTATTGCAAATAATAATATAAAAACAATTGATTTAATTGATGAAATAAAAAATCAAAGTCTACTTATTGTTGATGTTTCTCTTTTGGATAGATTTGAAAATTCAAGAACATTTCACATTATATATCAAGATAGAAATAAAAATTTGACAGGAGAGGAAGTTGCTAAAATCCGCGAAAAAATCCTAAAAAAACTTAAAGAAAAATTCCACGCTAGGTTAAAAGAATAATTTATATTCCCGGTGTAGGGGTAATTGTTGGCGTAGGCGTTTGGGTTGGCGTTGGGCTAGGGGTTGGGGTAGGAGTATCTGTAACAATTCTAGTTGACTGTTCAGTTGGCGGATGATACAAGGGGTTATCTTTGTAAGTTTCGTTTACCCATAAATCTATTCCTTCCTGCCAGCGGTTTTTTCCGCCTCCCGAAGTTGGATCATCTTCGTGAAATACAATAAATTTGCGTACATCAAATTCATTTTTATCAATTTCGGATGCACTTGCGATTTTATTTCCATCTATCTTTGAGACTTTAATTGTTTTGTAAATCGGACTTGGTCCCTGCGGTTCAGTCCCTTTTATAAAATATTCAGAGCGAGTTGGCTGACCATCAACTGGCAATCCTCCTCCCAAAGAGTCTATTGTAACCGCGACTACATTATCTGGTTTTACAAAATCTTCTGATGGTTTATTTTTTAAGGCTTCCAAAATTATTCTTCTCCAAATCGGCGCTGCCCCTGTGACTCCGGATGCAACATTCCCCATCGGACTATTGTCATTATTTCCAACCCATGTTGCTACCAAAACACTTGGCGTCCAGCCGATTGTCCAGTTGTCGCGCTTGTCATCAGTTGTTCCTGTTTTTACCGAAATCGTACGGCCGAAAACATTCAAATAACTATTCACGCCAAAAGTAATAAGTCTGGCGTTATTATCCGAAAGTATGTGAGAAATAATAAATGCCACTTCCGGACTTAAGACTCGCTTTTTACTTACTTCTTTTTGCTCAAATAAAACTTTTCCCTTAGAATCTGTAACTTTGAGAATCGCAATCGGATCACTCCTATATCCCTCGTTTGCAAAAGCAGTATAGGAGGAAGCTAATTCTAATGGATTTACCTCTCCTCCTCCCAATGTTAGAGACAAACCAAAACGATTTACATTGTCCTGAGTCGGCGCAAGCGTGCTAATCCCCATATTGTATGCAGTATTTAACATATTTTTGATTCCGATTAGTGCCAGCATCTTTGCAGCAGGAATATTAATTGATGATCCTAAGGCAAATCTTAACTGAAGCGGACCGTGAAATTTTCCATCATAATTTTTGGGAGCGTAATCTTTCTCTTGTCCTCCGCCTGGAAAAGTGGTTGGTGCATCCATTATTAAAGTTGCACCGGTATAACCTTTTTCTAAAGCTGTAGCATAAGCAACAGGCTTAATTGATGAACCGGGCTGACGAAGAGCTTGAGTTATTACATTAAATTGTCCGCCTTTCGATGTATTTTCTTTTTTATCCGGCTCTTCAAAAAAATCCCTGCTCCCAACGAGCGCAAGAATTTCTCCGTTTTTCGGATTTAGTACAACGCTTGCGCCATTTCCAACTTTAAGACCCCCCGCATTTTGCACTTCTTCTTTTACAATTTCCTCTGCTTTCTCTTCCAATTTATAATCCAAGGTCGTTGTCACTTGCAATCCCCCTTGCTCAACTGTGTTTTCGCCAAATTGCTTTATTAATAAATCTTTAACGTAAAAAGAAAAATGAGGAGCTTTTATGGCATGTGCTTCTTTCAAAAACTCAACATCCGATAACCTTTTAACAGTATCCAGTTCTTGTTTTTTAGTAATATAATTATCTTCCTGCATCCTTATTAAGACTTCTTTACTCCTCTTGACATATGCTTTTGGGTTTTGTCCATAAGGAGAAAAGTATGATGGTCTTTGAGGAAGTCCTGCCAAAATTACAGATTCTGTTAAATCTAAATCTTTTGCTTTTTTTCCAAAATATCGCTCTGATGCTGCCTCAACTCCAACTGTTGTTCCCCCATAAGGGGTTACATTAAAATACAATTCCAAAATCTGGTTTTTTGTATATTTTCTGTCAACCTGAATTGCCAAAATAAATTCTTTTATCTTCCTAGTTACTGTTTGCTCGGAGCTAAGCAGGGTATTTTTAACAAGCTGCTGAGTTAATGTAGAACCTCCTCCGGATATACGTCTACTTAAAATTGCATTTCTAAATGCCCTAAGATAGCCCGTAATCGAAAATCCTTGATTCTGGTAAAAATCTTTATCTTCAATAGCAATAGTTGCTTCCTGCAGTGCTTTTGGAATTTGATCCAAGGTTATGTACGTACGATTTTGATCCCGATATATATCGTAGAGCAGAATCCCGTTTCTATCGAAAATTTTTGTTGACTGAGGAAAATTACTTGCCGATAATTTTCCCGGTGTTGGCAAATCGCGGCTGAACCAGAAAAAAAGTATGAATGCGAGAATAAAAAGACCAATAAGTCCAAAAAAAACAAACTTGGCAATTGAGCTTAAGAGAAAAATGTTTGAAGAGTACCTAAGGTTCCTTTGCCTCCTGCTTCTAAACCCAACCATACAATTATTATACAACTTTTAAAGCCGAATATGCTATACTTTTGGTATGGATAAGATTGGTGAATTGCTAACTAGGGGGGTTGAAAAAATCTACCCAACAAAAGAAGAACTCGAAAAAGTTTTAAGAAGCGGAAAAAAATTAAAACTTTATTACGGGATTGACCCAACAGGAAAACTGCATATTGGCCATATGGTGGTTTTAAAAAAAGTGCGCCAATTTCAAGATTTGGGGCACGAAATTATTATTTTAATTGGAGATTTTACTGCCACTATTGGCGATCCAACAGGTAAGAAAGCCACGAGACAATCATTGTCCCGCGAGCAGGTTTTACAAAACGCTAAGGATTACAATATGCATATTGGCAAAATATTAGACCTCAAAAAGTCAAATATCAGATTCCTTCACAATGAGGAGTGGACTAATAAATTAAAACCTATAGATTTGCTCGAAATAGCTTCCCATTTCACAGTTGCTAGACTGTTAGAAAGAGATATGTTCCAGGAGCGCATTAGAGAAGGCAAAGAAATTTATTTACATGAATTTCTATATCCGATATTCCAAGCTTACGATAGCGTTACTATGGATGTTGATATGGAAATCGGTGGAAATGATCAAACCTTTAATATGTTAGCGGGCAGAGATTTGATGTATAGGATGAAAAAGAAAAATAAGTTCGTTATGGCAACACCGCTACTAACCGATGCTCAGGGAATTAAAATTGGTAAAACGGAGGGGAATTCAATTGCATTAGCCGAAAAACCTGAGGATTTATTTGCTAAGATTATGGCTCTTCCTGATGACGTAATACTAAAAGGCTTTGAATATCTTACTGACATTCCAATGTCAGAAATTGAAAGAATAAATGAAACTCTAAGCAGTGGAGAAAACCCTGTTACTCGCAAAAAAAGACTCGCCTTTGAAATCGTAAAGCAATTAAACACTAGTGAGGCTGCAAAAAAAGCACAGGAAAATTTTGAAAAAACAGTGCAGCAGGGCGAAAAACCATCTGGGATTCCAACCTTCAAATGGATAAGTGCAAATGCATCTGGTCCTTCAATTTCCCATGCATTGTTCGATACGGGCTTAGTAGGAACAATATCTGAGGGAAAAAGAGTAACTACACAAGGAGGTACCGCTGTTAATGATCAGATCGTTACTGATCCTACTGTCTCTTATATCCCTCACGAAGGAGACATTTTAAGAGTTGGGAAAAGAAAATTTGTGAAAATAAAATTAAATTAAATATGGATTTATTTAGAAAAAATACTTGGATTTGGAAAATAGTAGTAGCTATAGCAACCATTGCGCTTGTTGCAACATCATTTCTTCCATTCCTAAGTCTTTAGAGTATGGATCTTCAGATGCCAATTGAGAAAGCCGGAAGGATATATAAAATGTATGCTCGGCGTCTTGAGAAGCTTGGAATTAAAACATTCGAAGATTTTCTGTATCATATTCCATCCCGCTATGATGACTTTTCTCTCATCTCAAAAATTAATAGAGTCCAACCGGGAGAAATACTTACTATTCAAGGCACAGTCTCTGAAATAAATAACGAGTTCACAAAAAATTTCAAAAGACTGCAAAAAGCAAAAATAGCAGATGAAACGGGAACAATCGAAGTTGTATGGTTTAACCAGCCCTATTTAACAAAAGTTATTCATGCTCAGGACAAAATCTCTCTTTCGGGAAAAATAGACTGGTTTTTAAGAAAGCTTGTAATACAATCTCCTGAATACGAAATAATTAGTAACTCACCCACAATTCATACAGGAAGACTCGTGCCCGTGTACCCAGAAACGAGAGGCATATCATCAAAATGGCTTCGAAGACAGGTTTATAAATTAATTAATGACAATAGAGAAAGCTTCATTGAATATCTTCCTGATTCAATTATCGATGAAAACTCATTAATAGCAATCAGTACTGCTATTGAACAAATTCATTTTCCAAAAACGCTAGAAAATGCTGAAAAATCAAGACAAAGATTATCTTTTGACGAGCTGTTTCTTCTCCAACTTTCAGCAATGGAAAGGAAATTGAATTGGAATAAAAATTTAGTAAGTAACGCCTATTCTATAAGTGAATTCAAAGAAAAAATAGAAGAATTTTGGGAAAAGCTGCCATTTAAACTGACTAACGCGCAAAAAAGAGTGGTTGGAGAAATATTTAAAGATTTAAGCCTTAAAAAACCCATGAATAGACTTTTGGAGGGAGATGTGGGAAGCGGAAAAACAGTTGTATCAGCTATTGCTATGTTTTTAAGTTTTCTAAATGGCTTTCAGTCAGTTCTGATGGCACCTACCGAGATTCTTGCCAATCAGCATTTTAATACAATTAATAACTTACTCTCTCCTTTTAAAATTAAAGTAGGACTTGCTACCGGCAGTCAAAAAACTAAAGTAAAAGATTTTGATGTGATGGTTGGGACACATGCGGTTTTGGAAAAAGGAATTATTTTTGAAAAATTGGGATTGGTTGTGATTGATGAACAGCAAAGATTTGGAGTGGAACAAAGAGCTGTAATTCGAAGCAAAGGCAAAAATCCCCATCTTCTTACCATGACTGCAACTCCTATTCCAAGAACTATTGCCTTAACTTTATATGGGGATTTGGATCTTTCAATTTTGGATGAGATGCCTCATGGGAGAAAACAAATTAAAACTTGGCTAGTTCCGCCGGAGAAAAGAGAGGGCGCATATTCTTGGATTGAAAAACAAATTAAGAATACAAAAAGTCAGGTGTTTATTGTTTGTCCTTTTATCGAAGAATCGGAAACTATGAGATCGGTAAAAGCAGCAAGCAAAGAGTTTGAAAATTTGAAAAAAAATATTTTTAAAAATCTAAAACTCGGACTTTTGCATGGAAAGATGAAAGCAAAAGAAAAAGAACAAGTGTTAAATAAATTTAGAGAAGGCCTAATTGATATTTTGGTGGCAACTCCGGTTGTTGAGGTTGGAATTGATATTCCAAACGCAACAATTATTGTAATCGAAGCATCCGAACGTTTTGGCCTAGCGCAACTGCATCAACTAAGGGGAAGGGTGGGAAGGGGAGACAAGCAATCATACTGTCTTCTTTTTACAGAGTCAAAAAATCCGCAAACTTTAGAGAGAATTAAGGCAATGGAAAAGCACAATTTTGGGGCAGAATTGGCAGAGCTTGATCTAAGACTCAGGGGCCCCGGAGAAATTTACGGAACTATTCAGCATGGAAGAAAAATGCTTAAGATTGCAAGTTTTTCGGATTTCGATTTGATACAAAAAGTAAGGAGAGCAGCTGAAAAAATATTTCCAGATTTAAAAAACTATCCCAAGCTTCTGGAAAAATTAAAAACTATCAATCTAAAAAAAGTCTCCCCAGACTAAAAATAAACTTTGCTTTCAGCGCCTTGCATAGAAAATAAAAATTGAGTATAATTCGTACATGCCGCATGAGCCGAAAAAGAGACATTCACGAGCAAGGCAAGGCAAGAGAAGGGCTTCGATCAAGCTTGATGTTCCTGGCTTTGCTGTTTGCCCAAACTGCAAGGACATGACATTGCCGCACACTGTTTGCAAACAATGTGGATTTTATAATGGAAGACAAGTTTTGGCCATAAAGGCAAGAGAGAAGAAACCGCCTAATGAAATATGAAAACTCCCTTGGATCCCCGACACATGAAACGACAAAAAATAGTCGAAAGCTTATTTAAAGTAGCTTTTCACAAACAGATAGTAAATAATAATACAAAAGCAGTATTGCGCCATATTGATTTTATTGACAAGCAAATTGAATCTGCAGCGCCCGAATTTTCTATTGATAAGGTAAATAAAGTAGATTTGGCAATATTAAGACTTGCTGTTTACGAACTTCTGGTTGAAAAAACCCAACCTACTAAGGTAATTATTGATGAGGCGATTGAACTTGCCAAAGAATACGGAGGAGATTCCAGCCCTTCATTTATAAACGGGGCGTTGGGAAACATCGAATTATGAATCTTCCAAAATTTAGAAATTCCAAACTTTTTGAAGAAGCCTTTACTCACAGATCTTATCTAAATGAGGCAAAGCTTAAAGTCTCTTCCAATGAACGTCTTGAATTCTTGGGGGACAGCATTCTTTCTTTTGTTGTTTCAAATTATCTCTACGCAAAATATCCGGAGTTTGATGAGGGAACTTTAACTAATTTGAGGTCTCTTATGGTTAATACGAAAAGTTTGTCTGAGATTGCACGAGAGCTGCATATGGGTGAGCTTTTAAAGCTTTCGAAAGGAGAAGAAGAATCAAAAGGACGCGAAAGTGCGACACTTCTTGAAAATAGTTTTGAGGCTTATCTTGGAGCACTCTTTTTGGATCAGGGAATGCCATCCGTTGTTAAATTTTTGCAAGATTCTCTTTTCCCAAAGATACAACTACTTGTCGCTAAAAAAGCTTTTAAAGATTCAAAAAGCTTACTTCAGGAAAAGGTTCAGGCTAAAAAACAAAGTTCACCTGTTTATAAAGTACTGGACGAAACAGGTCCCGCGCACGCTAAAACTTTCAGGGTCGCAGTCTTCATCCAGGGAAAAATGTTGGGAGAAGGGCTAGGAAAATCCAAACAAATAGCTGAAGAGTCAGCAGCTCAAGCGGCGCTTGAAGCACCGTTCAAAATTGCTCTTGAGGACAAGGCATAAAAATGCTACAATACTCTTTATGTCAGTTGTAATTAGATTATCTAAAACAGGAAAACGCGGGGAGAGCCGATACCGCGTTGTTGTAACAGAAAAAAGATACAGACGTGATGGGGAACCTATAGAAACTCTGGGTTGGTACGAAAAAAGAGAAAAGGACCAGAAGAAAAAAATTAATAAACAAAGGTATGATTATTGGATTTCGAAAGGCGCAAAACCAAGCCCGACTGTAGAAAAAATTGTGAATCAATGAAAAAAGCATTAGAGTACATTATTACTCAAATTGTCGATGAGCCTAAAGAGGTTGAGATAACTGAACAAGAAGATAATGGCATGGTAAATTTTACTATCAAAGTAGCAGCATCCGATATGGGAAAGATCATTGGAAAAAATGGCAAGGTAATAAGAGCAATAAGAAATGTAGTAAAAATATCTGCAATAAAACAAAATAAAAAAATAAATATTGCACTAACCGAAACCGCCTCTTAGATCTATATGAAAATATCGATACTGACTCTTTTCCCCGAAATGTTTGAAGGACCTTTTGATTATTCCATTATAAAAAACGCAAAGATAAAAAAGAAAGTTGATATTAATTTCATAAATATTAGGGATTTTGGCATTGGAAAACATAAGGTTGTCGATGATAAACCGTACGGAGGAGGACATGGAATGATATTAAGAGTTGATGTAATGGATGCGGCAATCATGGCCATAAAAGATAAAAAACTGGCCTTAAAAAATCAAAAAGTTATTCTTCTAAGTCCGCATGGTAAAACTTTCAATCAGAAAAAAGCATCAGAACTTTCTCTCCTCAAACATCTTATTCTTATATGCGGACGCTACGAGGGAATTGATGAAAGAGCAAAGCAGTTTATAGACGAAGAACTATCCATTGGCGATTTTATAGTAACAGGCGGAGAAATCCCCGCGATGCTCGTAACAGATGCCGTAGTAAGACTTATAGGGGGAGTGCTCAAAGAAGGAGTTACGACTACCGAATCCTTTTCCCTGCCCGCCGACAGGCCGGGACCCCTTCTTGAGTACCCGCAATACACCAAGCCCAACACCTACAAAAATCTTAAAGTTCCTGTCATCCTACTGGGGGGAGATCACGGAAAAATAAAGATCTGGAGAGACAATGAAGCTCTTATTACAACCACTAGACTTCGTCCCGACCTACTAAAATCCTAAGGGGATATATTTTCAAACAGGCTTAACTTATTTATTATTCCTAGTCCTTTTTGAGTCAGAGGAATTATACGCGCATCTTCTTTGTAATTAGAAAAACCTAGTGACTTATAATAGAAAGATAGCCTTACTGTGGAAGCTACATTACTTATTTTTATAAGAGTTACCTCCGATAAGGGAACTGTTTTACTCAGGGCTTCAACAAAACTATTTACAGCTGCCACATTCGAATTAATAGGTATAGATAGACTTATTGTTGAAAAGTCATCCTTTTTGTTGGTATCCCGAAGATCTCCAATTTGAAGTGAAAAACTACCAAGATTAACACCTGTCTTTTGAGAGGCTGAATAAATAGAATTTAAGATTCCGCTAAAATCTTTATTAAGAGGCAGCGCAAGATTTAAAATTCTAAGTTGTGCGTCAAGAGATTTTTTATTGGTATTTGTAAGCACATTTAAATTTCCTTTTAACGCTTGCAA
>Ga0209515_10008425_pt1 | contig 12036 bp, 8 predicted proteins | sample Subgroupgradi54m_FD_187454 | JGI IMG/M metagenome (GOLD analysis project Ga0209515, IMG submission 187454) | Subsurface groundwater microbial communities from S. Glens Falls, New York, USA - GMW60B uncontaminated upgradient, 5.4 m (SPAdes)... ... | reverse complement strand
AGCACTGCCGCGACGATCAGCGCCTTGCTCGACGGGTCCCACTGCGGCGCGAGATAGATGCGCGCCGTGAACGGATCGCCGATGTCTTTCATCTGGTCGCGTTCGGCGTCCCAGACGACCGCGCGCCCGCGGCCCTGTTCCTCCCTGACGAACGCGAGGTGGCGGCCATCAGGTGACCACACCGGGAACGCGCTGTGCGCCGCGCCGGTGGTGAGCGCCCGCGGGACGCCGCTTCGTCCGCCCGCGAGCGTCTGCACGTAGACGTGCCCAGTCGGCCTCGGCTCCTGCACGTTCCACTCATCGTCTCCATCGGTCAGCGCGTACGCGATCCAGCGGCCGGTGGACGACACCGCGATCGGCTGACCGCCCGCCAACGTGCGAACCGAGAGCATGTCCTCCGTGGTGAAGACAGGACCGGGCTGCGCGCCAGCACGCGCCGCGAGCGAGCCGAGCGTCAGCGCGAGAGCGGCGATGAATGTCGCGTGCGTGCGCATGAAATCTCCTTATTCGAAGCTTGCCCGCCTCGATCGTAGACTATCGGAATGTTGCCTGCGCGCGCGTTGACGGCCGGTCGTACGACCGGTCGTGCGGCCTGCTGTGCGGCCTGCTGTGCGGCCGTGCTTGCGACGCTCGTCGTCATGCCGCTCGCCGCGTGTCGCGCCAAGCCCGCGACAACCAGCTCGTCCGCTGACGCTTTGACCGGCCGGCCCATCGTGCTCATCACGATCGACACCCTGCGCGCCGACCGCCTCGGCGCCTACGGTTCGACGCGCGGGCTGACACCGGCGATCGATCGGTTCGCGAGCGGCGCCGCGCGCTTCACCGCGGCGGTGTCGCAGGTGCCACTGACGCTGCCTGCGCACGCGACGATCCTCACCGGCCTGCACCCCGCGAATCACGGCGTTCGCACCAACGACGGGTTCCGGCTCGACGCCGGCGTGCCGACGCTGGCCGAGGCGCTGCACGCTCGCGGCTACGCAACCGGCGCCTTCATCGGCGGCTACCCGCTGCAGGCCTCCTCCGGTCTCGCCCGCGGTTTCGATCGCTACGACGACGACTTTCTGCGCTCAGCCGGGGTCGTCGAACGACCCGCGGACGAGGTGGTGCGCGCGGCCACTGCGTGGATCGACCAGCATCAGTCGCAACCGTTCTTCGCCTGGCTGCACCTGTTCGATCCGCATTCGCCGTACACTCCGCCGGCACCATTTGCGGCCGCGCACGCCGGCGCGCCGTACGACGGTGAGGTGGCCTACACCGACGCCGCGATCGGACGGCTGTTCGATCGCCTGCGGCAGTCCGGCCTCTTCTCGCGCGCGACGGTGATCGTCGTGGCCGACCACGGCGAGTCGCTCGGCGAGCACGGCGAGCGCACGCACGGCACGTTTCTCTACGACGCCACGATCCGCGTGCCGCTGCTCGTCAAGCTGCCACAGGGCACGGCAGCACGCGAGGTGACCGTGCCAGTGGAAACGGCCGATCTCGCGCCGACGATCGCGTTGCTGGCGGACGCGACGCTTGGCGTCGTCGACGGCCGGACTCTGCTGCCGCTCATCAGTGGCCGCGCGGCCGGCGATCCGGATCGCCCGGCATACGCGGAGTCCTACTACCAGAACGTCCTGCTTGGATGGAGTCCGCTGCGAGCGGCGCGGACGGCCCGGTGGAAGTTCATCGAGGCGCCGCGACCCGAGCTGTACGATCTCGAGAGCGATCCCGGCGAGCTGCGAAATCGGGTTGACGATCGCGCCGCGCTCGCCAGCGGCTTGCAGCGTGCGCTCCCCTCCGCGCGTGCCGACGCGAGCGCAAGCCGGATCCCCACGGCGGCGGGCGAGGCGGCCGAACGGCTGCGCAGCCTCGGGTACGTCACCGGCTCGACGACCCCTTCGTCTGCCACGCGCGCGGTCGATCCGAAAGATCGCATCGAGGTGTGGGCCGATATCGAAGACGGGATCGACCGGATCGGGCGCGACCCGCGCGGCGCGCAGCAGGCCTTCGCGCGCGCGCTGCGGCTCGATCCTGGCAACGGCCTCGCGATGAAATATCTGGCCGACCTCAGCTTTCGCGCGGGACGCCTGCGGGAGGCGCGCGACGGATATCGCCGCGCGATCGCCGCGCGGTTCCGCCATCCGGATGCGTTCGTCAACCTGGCCGCGATCGCGGAGCGTGAAGGGCGGCTCGACGAGGCGCGCGCCGCGCTGATGGACGCCGTACGGATTGCGCACGCCGACGCCGACGCGTGGAATCGCCTGGGATTGCTCGAGGCCCGCCATGGCGCATCCGACGCCGCGCGAGCCGCATTCACCAGCGCGATCGCGGCCGAGCCCGGGCGCGCCGAGGCGTACTACAACCTCGGGGTGATTGAACGCCGCGGCGGCAACGAACCAGCGGCTCAGGCGCGTCTGCGAGAAGCGCTCGCGCGCAATCCCGCGTATCCGGAAGCGCAGTACGAACTCGGGACCGGATATCTCCTTGCGCAGCAACCCGATCGCGCGCTGGAGGCGTACCGGGCCGCACTCGCGGCGCGTCCCGATTATGCGGAGGCGTTGTTCGGCGCGGCACGCGCCGCGCTCGATCTCGGACGGTCGGACGAGGCGCGGCGCGACTACGAACGGTTCGTGCACATCGCGCCGTCTGAGTACCGCCAGCAAGTCGCCGCCGCGCGGAACGCGCTTCGCCGCCTCAGCGTCCCTCACCCGTGACCTTGGACATTGAACGCAGAGACCGCGGAGCCCGCAGAGAAAAATTCCGATGATTTCTCAGCGTGCTCTGCGAGCTCTGCGTTCAAACGTCGCATCAAAAGCGGTAGCGGACGGCGATCTGCGCCTGCCGCTGATCGCGCACACCGGTGATGGTGCCGAAGCTCGCCGGCGGAGCATTCGGATCGAGACCGATGATGTTGTTCACGGTTGAAATGTTCGTGCGATTGGCCAGGTTGAACGCGTCGAGGCGGATCTCGACGCGCTGGGCGCCGACGAGCTTCAGGTCGTACGCGACGCTCGCGTCGAGCGTGACGGTCGCGGGATACCGGAATGAATTGCGGCTCAGGCTCGCCGGCCGATCACCGTAGCTGCCGTTGGAAGAGAATCCGTCGCCGTCGGCGTCCAATCCCACGGCGCCCGTGTAGGGGAACCCTGAGCGCGCGAACAGAATCGCGCCGACGCGCAGGCCGAACGGCGCGTCATACGTGCCGCTGGCCGCGAAGACGTGCCGCACGTCGGTGTCGCTCGGGCCCCACTGATAGCCGCGATCGCCGCCGATCGCCGTCAACCCCGGCAAAAACGAGCCCGTCAGGCGGAAGTTGTCGACGTCGCCGCGCGCGCGGCCGAGCGTGTAGTTCACCTGCGCCGCGTACCGGTCCGACATGCGCTTGGTGATGCCGAGCTTCAGCGCGTTGTACTCGGTCTGCCCGCCGTTGTACTGCAAGTACAGACTGCGGAAGCCGGTGAACGGAATGCCGTACGGCCCGCCGGTGCGGTTCGGCACGCCCAGCGATCGCAGCGCGTTGGCCTGCGCGGCGGTCCGCGTCTGCCCCGGCCCGAGCGCGAAGAGCGGCGGCGCGTTGACGTCCCACGTGACCAGCAGGTCGTAGCCGTACACACGCGTGTAGTCGGCGGACATCGCCCAGTTCGGCCCGAGCTCGTGCTGCACGCCGAGGTTGTTGTTGAAGAAGTACGGCGTGGCCCGCTGGAATCGATCACCGATGCTGCTCGGGAAGTCGGAGCCCTGGAACACCGGGACGTACACAAGGGCGCGCGGCACCGTCGCGGTGCCGGTCGGGAACGCGCTCAAACGGTTCGGAAAGGCCGGGAACAGCGGATCGCCCTGCCGCAAATCGATCGTGGTCTGTCCCACCGGGCCGGTGTTCGACTCGCGGTTGATGGCCGACGACTCGAGCGTGTCGTAGAAGATCCCCGTGTTGCCGCGGATGACCGTCTTCGCGTCGCTGCCGACGTTCCACGCGAACCCGGCGCGCGGCGCGACGTTGTTGTTGTCGCCTTGGAAGAGCGAGTCCTTGTCCCAGCGAACGCCGACGTTGAGCGTGAACCCGCGCCGGATTTCCCAATCATCCTGCGCGAACACGCCCGCCATCGCATCCTTGAAGTTCAGGCCGGATCCACCGAACGTCTGCGTGAACTGGAACGGATACGTCGCCGGGTCGCTCGCGTTGAACGGGAATTTCGCGCCCTGGGCGAAGACGTAGGTGCCGGCGAAGTTGTTGAAGAAGGTGACGAACCGCCACGACCCGATCACGTCGACGCCGGTCTTGAACTGGTGCGAGCCCTTCACCACCGAGAAGTGGTCCACCCACTGCGCCCGCTTCTCGACGAGGTTCTGCGGGAACCCGGGGTTGGTCCCGAGGTTGCCGACACCGGTGTAGGTGACCGTGACCGGCGCGTTGGTGAAATCCGGCGTCCGCGACGCGGCGCCGTTGGCCGCCGTCAGTGGCGAGTAGAAGTCCACGACGTCGTACGTGTAGCGGAAGCGCACCTCGTTCACTTTGTTCGAGCCGAAGTTGCTGACGAGTGATGTGTTGAACGCGTCGGTCCGCCCCTCGGTGTTGCTGCGGCGATCGAACGAATTCAGCCCACCGACGCTCTGCGTTTCCTGCACATTCCGATTGAAGCTGTAGCGCGCGTCGAACGCGTTGCGATCGTTGAATCGGTGGTTCAGCTTGAAGAAGCCCTGCCGCTGCCGCTGCGGCGCCGGGAACGTACCCGGAGCGAGCACCGACGTCACCACGACCGCATCGTCGATCTTCGTGTCTTCGTAGTTGAGGAAGACGTGCGTGACGTCCTTCTTCAACGGGCCGCCGAGCGTGCCGCCGAACTGCTGCCGCGCTTGCGTGGTCTTCGCGCCGGTCAACAGGTTCGCCGCCACCCAATCGGTCGGGCGCCAGAACCCATACGCGCTGCCGTTGACCGTGTTCGTGCCGCTCTTGGTCACGACGCTGATCGTGCCGGCGCCGGTCTGCCCGGTCTCGGCCTTGAACCCGTTCGTGATGACCTGAAGCTCCTTGACGACGTCGAGGGAGAGGCCGTTGCCGCCGCCGAACTCGCCGTTGACCGTGCGGATCTCGCGGCCGGTCATCGACACGCCGTCGGCGACGAAGTTCGCCATGCGGATGCCTTGTCCGTTGACGGACAGTGCGCCACTCCCGTTACCGGTCGGGACCACGCTGCCGGAGGTCTGAAGGAGCGACAGGAAGTTGCGTCCGTTCGTCGGAAGCGCATCCACCTGTTTTGCGTCGAGGATCGATGACAGCTCGCTTTCACGTGTCCTGACCAGAGGCGCGGCGGCGACGACCGTGATCGCCTCCTGGACGCCGCCGACGCCGAGCTGAAAGTTGATGTCAGATTTCGTATTGGCCCGAAACTCGAGCCCCTCGCGGTTCTGCGTGCGGAACCCCTGGAGCTCCGCGGTCAGCGTCCACGTGCCGGTGGGCGGCACCGCGTTGAAGGAGTAGCGCCCTTCGGAATCGGTGACCGTCGAGCGGTTGAAACCGGTGTCCACGTTCTTGATCGTGATGGTGACGCCCGGGAGAACACCGCCGGTGCCGTCCGTGACAATTCCGGACAAATCGAACCGTGTGATGTCCGCGATGACCGTTGCCGGACATGCCAGCAGAGCGGCGAAGACGCTCAGGAGGACGAATCGAAACAGCGTGCGGGGCATGGCTTCCTCAAATGCTTTAGGTCTAAATGATTGAGGGACTATAGGCGGTCCGGCGGACCAGAGTCAAGTGTTCCGCCGCGACGCGCACACACCGATGTCGCCAACTCCATCAATGCAGCGTGTGCACACCAGGCTGTTGGTGACCGCGCAACTAATGCATCTCGGAAATGGGTTGCGAGCGCGAGGCGTTGATATGGCCGACCGCTGAGATGTCAGCGGTAGACCTCCTTTCGATTTCCGACCTTGACCACGGTCACCGTCCTCGACGAGTCGTCGATCTCGTACAGGATGCGGTAGTCGCCCTGTCGAACGCGGTACTTCTCAGCGCCGCTCAGCTTGTCGCAGCCATGCGGTCGCGGATCCTTCGCCAGCGCTTGAATCTTCGCCACGATGCGCTGGCAGTCGACCTTCGGGAGATCGCTGATCTCCTTGGAAGCCGAGCGCTTGACCTCAAGCCTATAGTTTTCCACGACGCTTGAGGTCGCGCACAAGAGTCTCGAACGACAGACTCGGTTCCTTTGCCCGCGTTCGGAACGTCTGAAGATCCTCGGCGTCCTCGGCGAGCCGAAGTCGAACCGCGTCATTCACCAGTTCGGACACCGAGCGATCTGTCTCCGCTGCTTTCACACGTAGCGCTCGATGGAGCATCGGCTCCAGGTACACTGTCGCTCTCTTTGCCAGGGCCATCGATCAGATCATAGCGTCTTAACGTTATAGCGTCAACGTGCTGTGTGGCGCTGCCCGAGCGGCATCGCGGCAGATGGGCCGCCGCGCGAACGTTCATATCGGATCGATCCGCTGGTGCGGCGTCCCCGCCACTGACCGGCAAACGCTCAGCGGGCGTCGAGCGGTTGGTACCGCTGCGGGTACTCGGGCCCGATGTATTCGGCACGCGGGCGAATCAGGCGGTTGTTCGCATACTGCTCGAGCACGTGCGCCGTCCAGCCCGACACACGGCTCACCGCGAAGATCGGCGTGAACAGATCGATGTCGATCCCGAGCGCGTGATAGGTCGACGCCGAGTAGAAGTCGACGTTCGCGTTCAGCTTCTTCTCCGCCTTGACCAGCGCTTCGATCCGCTGCGAGATCTCGAACCACGCCGGCTCGCCGGCGCGCTGGCCGAGATCGCGCGACATCTGCCGCAGATGCGTCGCGCGCGGATCCTCGGTGTGGTACACGCGGTGCCCGAACCCGGGGATCTTTTCCTTGCGGGCCAACTTCGCGCGGACGACTTCTTCCGCCTTGTCCAACGGCGCGTCCTTCCCGATCTCGAGCAGCAGGCGCATCACGTCCGCGTTGGCGCCGCCGTGCAGCGGCCCCTTCAGGGCGCCGATCGCGCCCACGATCGTCGAGTGCATGTCGGTGAGCGTCGCCGCCGCGACGCGCGCGGCGAACGTGGACGCGTTCAACTCGTGGTCGGCGTGCAGCGTGAGCGCGACGTCGAACGCGTGCGACGCCAGCCCGCTCGGCCGCTCGCCGGTGAGCATGTAGAGGAAATTCGCCGCGTGGCCGAGGACCGGATCCGGCGCGATCGGCCCCTGCCCTTTGTTCATCCGCCCCATCGTCGCGACCAGCGAGCTGATCTGCGCCGTCAGGCGGACCGCTTTGCGATGGTTGGCCTGCGAGGAATTGTCGGGCGCGTCGGGATCGTAGTGGCCGAGCGCGGACGTCAGTGTCCGCAGCAGGTCCATCGCGTTGCTGCCTTCTCCGGGCCCCCCGGGCAGCGCGCGCATGAGACGCAGGACCGCTTCGGGCAACGGCCGTGCGGCGACGAGCTGCGACTGCAGATCGCCGAGCTCGGCGCGCGTGGGCAGCCGGCGGTGCCAGAGCAGGTAACAGACCTCTTCGAACGTCGCGTGGCGCGCGAGATCGTGGATGTCGTACCCGCAGTACGCCAACACGCCACGATCGCCGTCGAGATAACAGATCGCAGACGAGGTGGCGACGGTATCTTCAAGGCCCGCCTTGGGCTTCTCGGCGGTGGTCATGACGTTGAATCATACTCCGGTGGCCCGTCGCGACGCAGTCGCCGACGGCTTGTAGACCAGCGCGATCGCGATGCCCGCCAGGGTCCACTCGACCAACCCGGCGAGGGCCAGCTCGAGCGAAATCTTGCGGCCGATGTTCAGCGTCGCGTAGTTGACGCCGACAAAGACCGCGGCGAGGAATACGCCGAGGAGGACTCCAAAGCGGGCGCCTTCCGCGACGGCGTTTCCGCCCTCGTAGCCTTTCGCGTAGATCGCCGCGGCCACGAGCATCCCGATGAAGACGCCGACAAACATGATCGGCAGATACGTCATCCCGACATCGTTCGGCCGGTACACGCCCGGGTAGCGGGCGAACTCGCTGGTCAGCAGCACTCCGTACACGGCGAACCCGTACACGGCATCCACGACGGTCGCTGCGACGGCGGCAAGCACGATACGCGCATAGTTCATGACGTAGCCTCCTTAAGACGCTCGGCTGAAAGCCTCGCGCTCCACCCGTTTGGGCGAGCCTTCAGGCGAGCCGCCGTGAGTCTAATGGATTCGGTTCGACGTGGGAATGGTCGTGTCGAGCGGCGCGACGAGGGCGTCGATCGGCGACCCTTGGGGGCCCGAGTGCGCGTAGCGGAGGAACAGCTCGCCCCACGCGGTCGTCTCGCACCAGCGCTCGAACACGCGGCGATCGATGAGGGGCCAGCGGTAGAAATCGTGGTACACGTCGCTGGCGAGAATGAAGCCGTTGACGATCGGCGTGTGGAAGAAGAGCTTCTGGAACCGCTTGAGCGGGCCGAACCAGATCAGATCGCCGCCGCCGATGCGCACCAGGTTCTTGCCGACGTGGAAATTCCAGTTTTCTCGCGCGGCATCCACGTCGCCGACGATCTCAATCTGCCGCGCGTCGCCCATGCCGAGGCCGTCCTCGTGCGCGAGGCGGATGTAGTCCAGCGATAGCGGATCGAATCCCATCATCTTCGCCGACACCGCGTCGATCGCCACCTGGTCGGCCGACGCGAGCATCACGTTCTTGACGACGGGATACATCGTGCGCGGGCCAGGCCCATTGCCGGCGGTGGTGCCGTCCATGATCGCGAAGAGCCCGGAATGGATCTCTTTCTGGATCGCGAGGAGATCGACGAGCGTCTCGTGAATCCACGAGTGCGTGTAGTGGCGGCGCGTGTTCAGCAGCCCGCCGAACGCGTTCTTCATCGCCCCGGTCGTCGTCGTGTAGATGTGGCACTTGGTCGTCGGCAGGTGGACGATGTTCTTGCCGAAGAAGTAGTCGGGAATGTGGATGCCTTCCGGGAAGATGCGGTTGAGGACGCGCATCCGCGCCTTCGGCTCGTAGCGCACCCACGTCATGTCGCCGTCCTTGAAGTTGTAGAGGACGGGAATCTCGTACTTCTTGAAGATCGGCACGTAGTGATTGAGGTCTTCGCCCTTGAAGGCGTTGGTGACGACCGTCTTGTTCTGAACGCAGACCTGGCTGGTGAAGCCTCGACGCGCGAGCGCCTGGATCGTCCCTTCGAGCTGCCACGGCGTGGTGTTCGCCGCGGGAAACGGAAAGTGCCAGGAGATGTTGTCCTTGAGAATCGTCGTGTGGCCGGATGCGAGCGCGCGGGAGACGCCCGCGAGGCCGACGAGACGATCGATGTCCTGGAGAATGCTGTCGGGCGTGACTCTGAGAACGGCGACCTTGGACTTTTCCACGTCTTGTGAGTTCTCAGTTCTCAGTTCTAACTTCTAACTTCTAACTTCTAACTTCTAACTTCTAACTTCCAAGGAACCGGGCGCGACAACGGCGGATCCCGCGTACTGCTGCACGATCGAGAGCAGACCGGTGTAGAGGAACCCGACCTGGAAGAGGACGAGGAACGGCACGGTGGCGTAGATGCCGTTCGCGAGCGCGTAGAACACCGTCCACGTGAAGTACAGGCCGAGCGCCAGCTCCACGATCGGCTGCACGGCGACCGACTGGCGGTACTTCTTCCCCACCCATTCATCGCTGTCGCCTTCGATGTGGTACTTCGGCGTGCGATTGAACTCGCTCTGCTTGTTGAAGAGCGCTTCGAACACGGCGCGCGTGTTGTTGACCGACAGGCCGATGCCGACCGACATGAGGAACGGCACGTACTTCAGCCGCGAGATCCAGTCCGTGTGGAGCTCACGCTGGCACACCATGTAGAAGTTGCAGAACGAGAACGTCGCGGCGAAGAACAGCGGTACGTCGATGAGGATCATCTCGTACCAGCCCATGTTGTAGCGGATCACCATCGAGGGGAACATCAACACGCTCAGCACGCACATCAGGATGTAGTTGAAGTTCGCCGTGAGGTGGAAGAACGCCTCGGCCTTCACGCCGAACGGCAGGTTCGACTTGAGGATCCGCGGCAGCAGCTTCCGGCACGTCTGGACCGAGCCCTTCGCCCAGCGATGCTGCTGCGACTTGAACGCGTTCATCTCGACCGGCACTTCGGCCGGCGCGATGAGCCCCGGCACGAACACGAACTGCCAGCCGGCCAGCTGCGCGCGGTAGCTCAGGTCGAGATCTTCGGTCAGCGTGTCGTGCTGCCAGCCGCCGGCTTCGTCGATCGCTGTCCGGCGCCAGACGCCGGCGGTGCCGTTGAAGTTGAAGAAGCGCCCGCCACGATTGCGCCCGCCGTGCTCGAGAATGAAGTGGCCGTCGAGCAGGATCGCCTGGATCTTCGTGAGCAGCGAGTAGTCCTGGTTGATGTGGCCCCAGCGCGCCTGCACCATGCCGACTTTGGGATCGCGGAAGTGCGGGATGAGCCGGGTCAGAAAATCAGACGTCGGGATGAAGTCGGCGTCGAAGATCCCGACAAACTCCCCGCGCGCGGTCTCGAGGCCTGCTTCGAGCGCGCCCGCCTTGTAGCCGGTGCGATCGGTGCGGTACACGTATTTGATGTCGATGCCCTGAGCGGCAAAACGCCGCACGGCCAGTTCGGCGATGCTGCGCGTCTCGTCGGTCGAATCGTCGAGCACCTGGATTTCGAGCAGATCGCGCGGGTAGTCGAGGCGGCACACCGCTTGGATCAGGCGGTCGGCGACATACATCTCGTTGTAGAGCGGGAGCTGGATCGTGACCACCGGCAGCGGATCGAGCGGCGGTCCGGGCTTCGGCTCTTTGTCCCGGTTGCTCATGTAGAGATACACGAGGTAGTACCGGTGCCAGCCGTAGATGGCCAGCACGATCAGGACGAAGAAGTACGCGGCGAGGGTGAGGGTTTCAGCCGGCGTCATGATTCGGAGGTGGAACCCCCATCAACACAGTCGCTTATATTACTGTTGGGTATCTCATGACGTCAAACAAAGAGCTTCACGATCTGATCGATCAAGTCGCGGCGGGGAAAATCGATCCCGCCACCGCCAAGGAACGGCTGCTCGCCGCGCTGCGCGCGCAGCCGTACGGCGATCTCGGCTTCGCTCGTGTCGATCACCACCGATCCGTTCGCCAGGGGTTTCCGGAAGTCATCCTGGGGATCGGCAAGACGCCCGCCCAGATCGCGGCGATCGCGGCGGAAATCGTCAGCCGCGGATCCACGCTGCTGGTGACGCGCGCCGGCGAGGCCGCCTACGAGGCCGTGCGCGCGAAGGTCCCCAACGCCCTCTATTACGCCGACGCCGGCATCATCACGTTGCGGCAGCAGGACGTCAGCCCCGGCCACGGCATGATCATCGTCGCTGCCGCCGGCACGTCCGACCTCCCGGTTGCGGAAGAGGCGGCGCTGACGGCGGAGTTGATGGGCAACGAGGTCACGCGGCTGTACGACGTCGGCGTCGCCGGCCTGCACCGGGTGCTTGGGGAACGCGAGCGCCTCGACACCGCGCGCGTGATCATCGTTGTCGCCGGGATGGAAGGCGCGCTGCCCAGCGTCGTCGCCGGTCTGGTCAGCGCCCCGGTGATCGCGGTGCCGACGAGCATTGGCTACGGCGCGAGCTTTGGGGGAATTGCCGCTCTGCTCGGCATGCTCAACAGCTGCGCGTCCGGCGTATCCGTCGTGAACATCGACAACGGGTTCGGCGCCGCCTCGATTGCATCGCTGATTAACCACATATAGCGATGAGGGAGCATGTAGCGATCGCGAAGGGCTGAGCGCTTAGGGCTGAGGGCTAGCGTTGCGAGTCGGTCTGCAAGCACGATCTGCACATCGTGGGTCCGCCGTCGTTTGAAAAGCAGGATCGCGGCGGCATTGACAGGCGCGCCGTCTGCCGTGGCCTTCGCGACACCTCGACACCGGCGCGTCGGGCGCTCAAGGTCGGCGGTAATTGATTACCGGGTCAATGAGGTGACGCGCGACTGAAGAGGTCCGGCGAGACGATTGGGCGTGGTGCCCGGAGCAATGTCGTGAGGACATCAATGCCA
>Ga0209515_10008422_pt1 | contig 12039 bp, 9 predicted proteins | sample Subgroupgradi54m_FD_187454 | JGI IMG/M metagenome (GOLD analysis project Ga0209515, IMG submission 187454) | Subsurface groundwater microbial communities from S. Glens Falls, New York, USA - GMW60B uncontaminated upgradient, 5.4 m (SPAdes)... ... | reverse complement strand
TCCGCGGAATTTCTGCGAGTATTCTTTTTCATTTACGATTACTGGCGTGTTGGTCTTTACATCAATGGAAATATCGCACTCGTAAACCTTGTGGTCACCAATTCCAGTTTTAATGTGGGTTGTTTTGCCTGTTGTTAACTGGGAGAAAAGCACTGCGTATGAAACTCCGATTCCCTGTTGCCCGCGCTTTTGTTTGCGGTGGTGAAATTTAGTTCCTGCGAGGAGCATTCCAAAAGCTTGGCCGATATTTTTCTTCGGCACTCCGGTTCCATTGTCCTCTGTAATTATCTTAACGTGACCATCGGGAAGTTCTTGAACTTCAACTGTAATTTCTGGAAGAATTTCAGCTTCTTCACACGAGTCCAGCGAGTTTGTAACTAATTCGTGGACAATGGTTGTAAGTGAGCGCACTTTTCCAGAGTAGCCAAGCATCTGCCTATTTCGTTTGAAAAATTCCGCAACTGAATATTCTTTAAACTCTTTTGACAGCTGTTCGGCATTGACCGTAGGCTCTTCCTTTTTGCCTTCTTTTTTTTCTTCTTTCTTTTCTTCTTTTTTGTCGTCTTTCTTCTCAGCCATAAATATAATTCACTTTTTGAAATTTTCTGATTATTTTTGCATCTCGCTGGCTTACAGCTTCATTTTGTTTTGCATTGCTAAAAAGCGGTATACGCTTTCGTGGGTTGCTCCTTCCATTAAACGCAGAATAGCTTCCTTTGCATTTTGAATGTCTTCGTACCTTCCTATGATGGAAACCGTATCGTGCGCATTGGAAACTGCAATAAAAGTATCGCTTTCCTCTTCTAGTTTCTTCCGGGCTTTTCCTTCTGCGCCTATAATTCTTGCCTTTGCCCTGTCAATTGACTTTTCTTTTCTGCGAAATGCAAGTGTTAAGTCAATTTTCTCAATGTAAAACTCATCGCTGAATAATTTAAACGCTCGCTTTGGTTCAAAACCTTCAATTGCCGCATCTACGACTCTTTCAGCAATCCACTCTTTTCCGCCGTCATCTTCTTCGGAAACAATTTCAACGCCATCTTTAGCGTGCTTAATCTTAACCTCGCCGTTTGCTTCAATATCCTTAATTAACTTAGGCGTAAGGATCTTTTTTCTCGACAAAGGAACTGGAAAATAACGCATTTAATCACTAGGGGAAATATAATCAAAATTTAATTTTTCTGGCAATTTAGCTCGTAAAATGTTTGTAATTATTACAAACATAATAGGCATTTTAACCTTTTAAAACGCTTGCCAGCACTTCTTCGGCAGAGGTTTTTGCTCCCCTTTTCGAGAAGAATTTAGCAATATTATAGCAGTCCTGTTGCAGGAATTGCGTTGCAAGCGGATGTTCTTTTTTCACGCACTGCGCGAAATCAATGAGAATTGGCTTGTCGCCGTTCATCATTATGTTAAATTCATTTAGATCCGCATGAACGAGTCCAGCGTGCCATAGTTTCTGCATGTTTTCAATTACTTGTTCTAATATTTTTTCAGCGTCGATGTCCGGCTGGTCTTTTAACAAGGAATAGGGAACTGCGTTTTCTCCGAGGAATTCCATTACGACTATGTTCTCTCTATGTTTTAGCGGCCGCGGTGCTGACACTCCAGCTTTTTGGCATTCGAGCAAATTGGAATATTCTTTCCTAGCCCACAATTGCACAAGCGCACGGTGTGATTTCTTCGCCGTGTAAAATCTAGGGTCGCCTTGAATGTATTTCAACATGCTGCCCTTAAGGAAAGAAGAGGTTTCGTATTTGAAAATTTTCACCGCTAGGTCGATGTTTCCTTTTTCTGTGCGTTTAGTGGCTTTGAACACAACTGCTTCTTTACCTTGGGAAATTGGAAAATCCAACGAAGAAATGACGTGGTTGTTTAAAAGGTAGTAAAGCATTGAAAGTGTTTTGTCGTCGATGCTACGCTCCCATGTTTTGGAACGCTCGCGGTGCTGGTATTTTTCTTTAAGCGGTCTCTTTTTTTTCCCTAGTCGTCGTGCCATAAATATACTTAGTAAGTTGTTTAATTTAGTTGATTTAGAGTTTTAAAATTCGGGTTTCAAAATTCAGTTTTTATTATTCCTTTGCGTTTCATTTGTTCGATTTGCATTCTAGTGTAGCGGTATTCGATGTCTCCTTTTTCTTCTGGTTCAATTGACCATGGAATTATCAGCACGTAGTCGCCTTCCCTTACCCAGACGTTTTTCTTTATTTTTCCAGGCACGCGGCACATTCTATCCTTTCCGTCAATGCAATGCACTATCATTCTAGCCCCACCGTGCATTTGTGTTACGACTCCAAATACTTCTCCTTTTCTTGGAAGCCTTGTTCTATCGTGCTGTTCAGGTGCTTGGTACATATGTTTGCCTCGTTTTTTTATCTCTCCGTTTTCTTTTATTATTTTGTTTTGATTACGCTTGAATTGGATTGTTTGCGCCGCATGCTTCGCATATTAGTATTTTTACGTGCCGTGTTGCGCCGGTTTTAACGTGCGTGTCTGGTTTGCCGCATTGGCTGCAAATAACTTGGGTTTTGCAATATTCTGAAACTTTTTCATTTACAATTCTCGGCATGAATTTTCCATGCAATAATAATCTTCCACCTTGTTGTACTTCTGAAGGCACTGCTAATTCGCGGGACATGTATTTTGAAACTTCTGCAGGTGTGCGGCGAAGCTTAGAGCATAACCCGTCGAAGTTACGTATGATGGTTTTGCTTCCTTCGTTGAAAGAATCTGCAAGTGGACATTCAAATCTCTCGCCACTAGAAACTGGTCTTTTTGGCATTCCGGCATATAAGTCGTCAAGTAACTGGTCGTAGTTCTTTGATTCCATGAGAATAAAGTTAGAGCTTAGAGGAGATTTAAATGGCTATGTCCTGCGGCTCTATGCGATGAGCATTGCCAGTCCGATGCCAATTGCGCTACTTACTACTAATGGCGGCAGAGCTGGCCAATATCCGCGGTGTTTCATTATGTAGGTTAACATGGCAAACATTCCAATTATTGAAAATGCAGCTGCTGCGATTCCAGGCGCGGTAAAAATTAAGTTGCCAACAAGGATTTGTTTTCCAGTTGAATTTGCCGCAGATGCTAACATTGCTGGAATTACTATATCTCCAGTTCCAAGTTCGAGTTTGTGTTTGCCTTCGCGTACTTTCATTGTAAACGCTGTACTTCGGTCGCCTAATCCTTTTGCAAGTGTCACCATGTGTTTAGTGTAAAATACCGCTACTATATCGTAGCCTGCGAGTAGAAATGCAAGTATCGCTGCTGGAAGCAAGTTTAGGCTCGCTCCTATTAGCCCTCCGACAACTGCAGTTGTGAATAATAGCAACGGTTGTTTGAACCAGTTGAACCTAAGTCGAGCTGCAACTGCGATTATTGCAATTGTAAATGAAATTGCGTCGTTAGTGAATAATGAAAGGAAAATTTGAACGGCGCTGAACTCCATTAAAATTTCAAGAAGTAGAAAGAGTAATTTTCCTTTGTAGAATTTCAAAACCGCCAGCAAAACTACGGCCATTATGATTACTATTGCAAAGAAGTAAATTGAATTTGAAATATCCGCTGGGTTTTGCACGATGCTGATATTGGCCGAGGCGAAGTTCGCGCCCATTATAAGTGCAACTAGTTGGATAACTGCGAATATCAAAGTGGCTTTGGCAATTAGTTTCATGGGGTTTTACTAGAAAGTTATATTTGTGTTGCTTAAAAAGGGGGTAACTTTTAATAAAGTGTGCTGCCTCTATTATTCTGTAAGTCCTGCCTTGAGGGTTTGAGACTCATGGTCGAATACCGAGTAAAGGTGGGCACCTTACGCTTTTTATATTAAGTTGATTTCACGAGCGGGGGAATAAGGTCCTCTTGCATCGCGAATCCAGTATTTTTTCGTGATTGGCTTTATTATATCAAAAAATTCACTATTTTGGTAATATTTGTATTCTCTAAATGCCCCTACTAGGAAGTCAGATAATTGTAACGGCTTAAAGGTTTTGGAATTCCTTTCAATTATCTCTTTCGAATTTTCCTTTCCGCCATAATGTACCCCTGGACCGGCTATGCCCTTTTTGAATATTTGAACGCGCCACATATTTCGTCTTTCGTATATTTCAAAAATATACGGCTCATCAAAAACCTGTTGATCAACTACTATCTCTAATTCGTTAGAAAGAGCTTTCTCCATGTTATTTTTAGCCCAACTATGTATTAGTGTTTGTGCTTCTATTTTCAACATTTCTAGGCGTCGCTTGTTATCGGAGGGTTTGTCAAATACTGAAAAATATGCTTGAACGCTAGTTTTAGCTACTTTGGTCAATTTTTCCTTTAGAAATTCAGTATATATTGATAGGCCGGTTGCTTTCTCTGCATTTCTAAAATCAGAATATTTGAATTCTTCTCGTGGTTTAGAAGATTTTAGTGGAGTTCTATAATACAATGTCTGTATTTCTTGTGGGTCTGTTGGCCTAACCGTGAAAATTTGGTTTATGCGATCAATTTCTTTGTCTGGAATTGCTGCTAGTGCTAAGGCAATTGTTTCTTGTGTATTTCCAGATTCGTCTATACAAAGTAGCATGCAAATTTACCACTCTCCTTTCTTCCTTGCGCTCTTGATGAAGCCTGGCTTTGGCTCGTAGAGATCCCCAGTTCTTTTCAATTCGTCCACCATTTTTCTTGCAGTGTGCTCGTCTATGTTTACCGTGTTGCCTTGTTCGACGATTTTGTCTATGTCGACGAGGTCAAATTCTTTTTCAAGAGTAGATATTATTGAAAGTAGCGTACGGAGTTTGTCTATCCTGCTTTTTGGCTGGCCTATGCTTACTATGTCGGAATCAATTAGGCCCGTTTCCTTGTCTGTGAACACGTCGCGGAGGACAAACATTGTCAATGCAACTGCTCTTTCAGCATCTTGCATTTCAACTCTTTGTGATAGCCTAATTTTTGCGCTGGCTTCTGATAAACGTATAACTCCCTCTATGTTTCTTGCTGTTACTGGAAACGTGTTATTTTTTTTCCCCATTTGGCGTAGTTCGAGGTAATATTCTTTTATTTTGTCAGACGCTTCGTTTGTCAATACTGGAAACGCATTTCGCCTTGCATAAGCAATATATTTTCGCAGTAGATCTTCAGGAATAGCTGCAGTAATCGCGCTGTCGCTTGCTGGCTTTTCTTTTTTTCCAGCAAGAGTGTGGCCGAGTATAATATGTTCAGCTATTTTTCTATCCTGGGCTTCATCCAGCACGTCGCGAATTGTAAAAATAAGATCAAAACGTGAGAGCAACGTAGGTGGAATGTCAAATTGCTGCGCAGGTGGCGTGTTGGGGTCGAATCTCCCGAATTTTGGATTCGCCGCTGCCAATACGGCTGCTTTTGTTTGAAAAGTTGTAAGCATTCCCGCCTTTGCTACGCTTAAAGATTGGCTTTCCATACATTCGTGCAGTGCACTTCTATCCTCTTCTTCAATTTTGTCAAACTCGTCAATCATTACCATTCCGCCTGAAGCAAGCACCATTGCGCCGGCTTTGAGAATCCACCCTCCGGTTAACTCGTCTTTTTCTGCTGACGCTGTAAGGCCAACAGAACTTGCACCTTTTCCGCTTACAAAAACTCCCTTAGGGGCAAGGCGTGCTACGTATTGCAATATGGCCGACTTGCCCGCCCCAGGATCTCCGATTAATAAAATGTGCGCGTCGTTGCGTATCTTTTGCCCGTCTGGAAGCACTTTGTTTGGCGTTCCGCCGAACATTTGCAATGCAACTGCTTGTTTCAATTCATTGTACCCATAAATGCTGGGCGCAATGCTGCGTGTGATTTTTTCGAAAATGTCCGGCTGGCTGGCGAGTTCTTGAATTTGCCTTTCTTCGTCTTTTGTAATTGTCAGCTCTTCAAATTCTTGTTGCATTTTGTGCACGTGCACTATGTCGAGAAACTTATTGTAAACGCTGCTCTTTCCTTTGCCTTCTTTTGCCGGTTTTAGCCGCAGTATTCCAACTACAATTAATTTTTCTCCAGGTGCAATTTGATTAGCTAAGTCATCTTCGAGCCACAAATCTACATGCGCCGTTGGAGTGTTTCCGCGTAGTTTTTCTACCAATTCCTGTATGCGTGCGCGCTGTACATTTGTAAAAACGCTTTTTTCTTCAATTAATTTGAAATGGTTTCTGCCGCACTTGCACTGCGCTGGCGGCTTAATTGCCTCTACTTTTTCAGTTTTGGTTATAGTAGTTTGCCAGCAGTGTAGGCATTCCCACATTGCAACTTCCATGCGGGGGTTAATGTCTGTAATCCAGCTTACCACTCCTTCGACGCGTACTAGTTTGTCCAACTGGCCAGCGCCTAGAGACTGCACTGGAACGTCGTAAACACTCGGCAAATCAGATATGCGTAGATGAGGTTTGAAGTTCTTTTGCACACCGGGAAAGTTTGCCCCGATGTTTGCAATTACCTCTTCTGCGATTGCGAGTAATTTATCTGGGCTTTCAACTATTGCATCGGCTAGTTCAGTGTCAAAAACTTCTAACTCGTGGAATTCCACTTCTAAACTTTTCTTTGCGGGGAATTTTGAAGCTAGGTCTGCAATTTGCGCTTTTTTCCGCGAGTTGAAAAAATCTTCAAACTGGCGGCTATATTCCTCTTTTCCAACTAATAGTTGTTCCATTTCTTGCTTTCCTTGAGTTATACTTGCTGTTTACTATACTCTTTTGTTTTAAATCCATTTTTGAGGATTAAGGAAGTGCGGGGAGGCTATAAACTGTTTTCGGAACACGTGGTTTCCAGTGAACTATAACGCGCTTTCAACGAAAACGAATATATATGTGCCAAGAGTACCTCTACCATGCGTTTACTTCTATTTTCGATTTCAATAGTTTTTCTACTCTCTCTATTTGCCGTTACTGTAAACGCAGGGCACCAGGTGTGTTGGACGCAGACGGTTCCAACTGTAGATGATGGTTGGGCTAGTGCCCGCGATTTAGCAATGCAATCTCCTACGGATATTTTCGCTTTAGGCGGAGGTGCAGCTGGTGCGGTTAAGTTTTACGATGGTACATGGTACACGATTTCAGACTACGGGGGGCTTTACCAACGGGATGGGTTGCTGCATTGGACTACGTCGAGGTCTACGTTTATAGCAGGAAGAAATGGCTCTGACTTTAACAATCAATTTGCAATCGTTTTCTTTGTTCGTCCTTCAACAGCACTCAAGCTAGCAGTTTATGCTAAAAACTCAGCGGGTTCTAGAATTCCTAATAGCAATCTTTCATTTAAAGCATTTGTGTTATCTGATTCAAATGCCTATGCAATTGTAAGAAATACAGTTAGAGATTATGATGTAATTCTATTTTTCAATACAACGACTCGTGAATGGGTTGGAAAGCAATTTACCGGTGGTTCGCTGTCCTCATGGGCTCCTGATGTGGGGGGTAATTTGTTAGTGGGTGCGGCTGATGGGGGGGTGTATACTGTTTCCCCCGCTATATCTTCTTCAAATTTGGGCAATTTAGGCAGCCCAATTTTTGCACTTGCTTCTACCTCTACAAGAACTAGATTTGCATTGGCTGGAGATCCGAGTGGTGCGATTCCGCCTACTGTTTACCGTTCTATTACTCTTGGAAGTTGGAGTGCAGTGAATACGAAATTTTATGGCAATAATTCAATAGTTGGCGACGTGGCTTATTCATTTTATGCTGGTAGAATAGCTGTACCTGGAAGCACTAATGCCTATGCTTGGTATCTTTCCGATCCAACGAACTATGCAAAAAGAACTTTTTCAGGCACAGCAATTAAGACAGCGAAAGTTGGCTCCGACCTATATATTTTGAGCAATCAACCTGGCGGCCAAATCTACAAACTTACTTGCGCTAACACGGCACTACCTACTGTAAGTGTAAATCCAGTTCCTTCTGCTATTCGCGGGGTTGAAACGAGTTTAACTGCAACGGCTTCTGATGCTTTGGATCATGTAACTGCGTATTTATGGAGTGCACTTCCACCAATTGATCCAACAGGTTATACTGTTATTGGTGGCGCTACGTCTTCAGTTTACCGTTTGAACTTCAATAAGCTTGGGTCGTATACGTTTAAAGTGGTTGTAACTGACGGCGGTTTTCCAAACAGAACTGCCTTTGCAACTAAAACCGTTACAGTGGCAAACTTGCTGCCAACGGCAAATGCAGGGCCAGATAAAACCATTACTGCAAATTCCCTCTTAGTGTTAAATGCAAGCGGCCACGATTCAGATGGAACCATTGCTAGTTACAAATGGGAGCTTGGATCTGGAGATGGGACAAAAGTTACGAGCCGCGACCCTGCGGATTTCAACGGCCAGAACATAACTGCTAATATAACTGCTGCTGGCACTTACGTTTTCAAGTTAACTGTCACTGACAATGATGGCGGCACTGCGCGTGATGAAGTTACAGTTACTGTAACCGCGCCTCCGGAAGCTCCAGTTGTGCCTGTTGCGCCAACTGCAGATGCGCGCGTATTGGTAGGTGGAAGTTCTGTTTCAACTGTTGCAATTAATACCATTGTTAACTTAAGTTCAGAAGCTACAACAAACCCAGATGCCAGGCCTCTTACTTACACTTGGAACCTAACATCGGGCAACGCTAGTAAAGTGCTTAACCGTAGTACATACAACTCTGCAGTTGTGCCTGTTAATTTCACTTCAAATGGCACATTTACATTTTTGCTTAACGTTAGCGACGACCGCGGTTTGTTCTCAACTGATTCTATTACTTTAGATGTAACGTTGCTTGGTGCTGTTGCTGAATGCACAGTTGATTTAGACTGTGGCGATGGTTTTGCATGCCGCGCTGGTTCGTGCGTTGCAAGTAATGTTACTTCGTGTGTTGCTGACTCTGATTGCAGTGAAGGTTTGGCGTGTGTCGCTGGTTCTTGTGCAGCTGTAACTGGAGCGGCTTGTACTGATAACAGTGGCTGTGAGGCAAATGAAGAGTGCCTTGGCAATTCGTGCGTTGCTTTAACTTGTAGAGGGGGCGAAGTGGCGCGTAACAATGAATGTGTTAGAACTTGCGCTGATGAAACAGACTGTGGCTCTGGACAAATTTGTGCTGCTGGCGTATGCCAATCTTGTACAGCTGGACAGCGCGTTGTTGAAAATGAATGTGTGCGGACAAGCGGAGTTGCCCGTTGCGCTGGCGTTGACCACGCCGCTGGAACTGGCCAGTGCTGTAACAGTGTTTGGATTCCTGGAATTGCACAATGTCCGTTGCCTGCAGCTGCAAATCGCACAACTACTCCGCAACCGCCTGCTGGCGGAGCTAATGATTTGCCTTTCCTTATAGTTGGTGGAATTATTGTATTGCTTGCAGTTGTTGCAGCAGCATATTTCCTCTTTCTTAAGAAGCCGCCAGGAGGATCCAAGGGCGGAGCTGAAACAACCGGAGAAACAGCAGAAGAGGCGGCCACAGAAACTGAAACAGAACAGGAGCCAACTCAATCTACTGACGGGGACGAACCAGCTGAAAACAAAGGCCGAAAGTGGATCTAGGCTATATAGGCAAAGTCGCCACAAACGAGTCAAACACGCAAATGAATAAAAACCACCTCAACGTTGTTTTTTGTATGCTGAACTTTCGTATGCTGAATTTTCGTACTATTGTAGCTTCTGTTTTATTTTTAGTTGCGCTAGTTTCATTAACTGTTTTAGTTGACGCTTCGCATGTCTGCTGGACTTCTTTAGGTGTAACTCCGGGTGCCGCTGCTCCGGTTGATTTTGATGTTATTTCAGGCACAGCTTATGCCGTGCGTGCAGAGTCTACGATCTATGGCTATAATGGAGCTTGGTTTTCTATAGGCACAGTAGCTCCTGCTTTTACCCCACAGGCAATTGTTGCTTCGCCATCTGGTGATGTTTTCACTGCTGGAAGAGGTAGTTGTCCTCCTGGAGTAGCGGGCAGTTGCGCGCGGATTTATAGAATAACCCCGTCCCCGTTTTCTTCTGCGATACAGTCCCTTACTATTGATGGCTATGCGCCTGGTTCAAGCGAAGTGTTGGATTCACAGTTTAAGCGCTTTGTAGTTGCTGGCTCAAATATATTTTTAGTTGGCGATAGCGGAGTTGTGTTTCAATACCACGCGACATGTACGCCTGCAGCGTTGTGGTGCGGCAAACAAGTTGTTCTAGATGACATTGCCTCCTACTCTGCTGATGGCGATGGAATTATAATCGGTACGTCGGGCGGAAAAATCTACCGCATTGCTGCAGGACCAAGCGCAACTTTAATTGGCCAGCCTCCTGGAGCTGGAGCAGTTGTTGCAGTTATAAAAACCAGCGCAGGCTTGTTTGCAAAGCGCGGGTTTGAAGTTTACTTCCAAAAAAGCGCATTGATGGCCGGCGATGGCTCGTGGAAGTTAATGGGCGTTAATTTCTTGTTTGGCGGAAGCACAAGAGATTTAATAGGAATAAATGGCGCGGTTTACAGTGCATCTGTTGGAACTTATGCATTTACCGACCACCATTTACTTTCTCAATCTGAGCGGTATACTGCTGCGCCTGAACCTGCTGGCAACGTGCGGTTAGTAAGAAATTCACCTACCGTGCCAATTTACGCTTTTTCCCTTTCCAATGGAGAATTATTAAGATTTAACTGCGGTGCTTCTCCCACCGTTGCAAACGCTGGCCCTAATGTAAATGTTGTAATTGGAGGCGACGTAAATATAGACCCAGCATTGTATACAACTGCAACTGATGGAGCTGGACACGCTATTGCATATAACTGGACTCCCAATGGCTTTGACCCGAATGCAGTTTTTAATATTTATCAAATAACTCCAGCTGGAGTGCTTAAAGGAACCGGAGCTAGAGTAGGCGGCCAATATATTTTTACTTTAACTACTTTTTACAAAGGATTTCCAAACTTGAATTCAAGCGACAACGTTTCAGTTAAAATAGGCGCTGGCGGAGAAGGTGTGATTGTACCTGCGCCTGGTCCTGGTCCTGCGCCTGGTCCTGGTCCTGCGCCTGGTCCTGTTCCAGGTCCAGCGCCAGTTGATGTTTGTGCAGATGCTGTTGCTCGCTGTGGCGGCGTTGGCTTATGCGACCCGGCTACTGGTGTATGTACTGCTCCCGGTCCTGTTGATGTTTGCGCTGATGCTGTTGCGCGTTGTGGTGCCGCTGATTTGTGTGATCCTGCTAGTGGTGAGTGTATAGTTCCTGCTGGTCCGGCGGCTCCAGGTCCTGCGCTAGGTGGCGGTGGTGGTGGCGGCGGTGGTGAAGGTGATGTTACTGGTGCAGGTGGCATAGGTACAACTTCTGGCGAAGGGGCAAATGCAACTGAAATTGAATGTGATCCGGGTCAAGTTGCCCGTGGCGCACGCTGCTATCAAACTTGTACCGCCAACGAAGACTGCGTTACAAATGCACAATGTGATGTTGGAGAACAGGCAGCAGGCATTGAAGGCGCTTGTGTCCCATTACGTTGTCCAGCGCGGACACCAGTTGCAGTTGACCATGAATGCGTAGCTCAAGCTAATATTCTTCAATGTGGCGGCAGCGTGCATATACGCAGCACAGGTAAGTGTTGTTCTGGCGTTTGGGTAACTGGCGCAACGAGTTGTCAAGCTGAAGGTGGTAATCAAACTTCTGGCGGCCTTCCGAGAACTGGCCTCGGCAGTTTTGAGTCTCTAATTCCGTACATTGTCTTAGCCATTATCCTTATCCTGTTAGTTCTTGGCTTAGCTATTTTTCTGCTTACTCGAAAGCAATCACCAGCAGCCCAGGCACCTTCTTCTAGTTCTTCTCACGCTGAAGCCAGTGAAAATAATGTTGAAAATGCTGTTCAAAAGCCGCAAAAACAACCGCCTCTAAAACCACAGCCTCCAAAGCAGCAGCTGCAAAAACCACCCGTATCTGGCAAGCCACCAAAGAAATCATCACCTGAGAAAGAAGGTTCTGGTGTATGAAAAATGCGTTTTTTTATTTTTACTAGTTTATTCTTATTTGTTTTTACTGCCCTGATTCTAACTCTGTTTTCGCTTCCAGTACAAGCACAAGCGTCGTATCCTGCCTGTTGGATTAGTAAA
>Ga0209515_10008421_pt1 | contig 12042 bp, 10 predicted proteins | sample Subgroupgradi54m_FD_187454 | JGI IMG/M metagenome (GOLD analysis project Ga0209515, IMG submission 187454) | Subsurface groundwater microbial communities from S. Glens Falls, New York, USA - GMW60B uncontaminated upgradient, 5.4 m (SPAdes)... ... | reverse complement strand
CTACGATGCGCAGCGGAAGAAGCGGTTCAAAACCGTGGAGGTGCTCGTCGCCGAACGCGATTGGGAACCGCCACGGCCTCGCTTCGCCCACGACCAGATCGTCGGGTTACGCGTCGCCTTTGCCGACGTGGCAGTCCGCGACCGGATGAAGCAGGCCGGCGGGACGTGGAATCCAGAGCGAAGGGTCTGGCAGTTACGCTACGATCGCGTGGTCGCGCTCGGCCTGAACCGCCGCATCGTCAACGAACCCGCATCCAAAGTGGATGCCCGGGGTCGAGCGGAGAGAATCTCCATGCAGATGCCCGGGCGCCATCCAGGTAGAGATGCTCGCATCCACTCGTGGATGCTGACATCCTGTGACAGATGACGGCGTTGCAGTCCAATAGTAGTTGGGCGCCACGAATCCACAGGAGGTCTGCCTTGAGATGAAGCAGGGCAACCAGCTGCCCCTCGATCGCTGCCCACACTGCAATATCGCTAGACCGCGACTCGGCCGCCAGTGGGGCCCTGCGCAATCTCAAGATCACGCGGGAAGCAGCCGTCGATTCTGGTCCACATACTGTTGCGACTCCTGTGGAGGAGTCGTTCTTGTCTGCTCTCCGGGAGAGCAGAACGCTGACATTACAGGTTTTTGGCCTACCTCTTCGGCCGTTGCCGAAGCAGTCCCTCCCAGGGCGAAGGAGTTCTTGGCGCAGGCAATGTCAAGCCTGCATGCACCGGCCGGTGCGGTGATGTTAACCGCCAGCGCGGTCGACGCGATGCTGAAGGACAAGGGCTACAAGGACGGCAGCCTCAACGCACGAATCGACCTCGCGGCGAAGGATCACCTGATCACCGCCGAGATGGCGGCTTGGGCCCACGAGGTCCGACTGGAAGCGAACGATCAACGGCACGCGGATGAGTCGGCCTCATTGCCAGACGCCGCTGATGCCAAGAGGGTAATCGAGTTTGCCAACGCGCTCGCACAATTCCTGTATGTCTTACCCGCGCGCGTTGAGCGCGGCCGCAAATCCTAAGCGGTCAGCGTGTCGCCCAACATCCACGTCGAGCGGCCCGGGCAGAAGCGGCGCTGCGCGCCGCCCCGCCGCTCACGTGGGGCGTTAGCCTTCACCGAATGATCGGGGTGGATTTCAACGCTGGATGGCAGTACCGTTGCGATTAGAGGTGCCGTGAAGATGGATACCCAGCAGATCGTTGAGGCCTTCCGCCGACTTCCGGTCGACGAGCGGGCTCGGCTCGTCGAGGAGCTCTGGGACGAGGTCGCGAGGGAGCTAGAGCAGCGACCGTTGAGTGAGGCCGAACGGCGCCTGCTGGACGAGCGCATCGGGCAGCATACAGAGACCCCTACCGATGTTGAGGCCTGGGAGACGGCACGGGACGATATTCTCCGTGACCTGTGACCTATCGACTGGTTGTCAGGCGGCAAGCCAAGGCAGACATCCGGGAGGCCGCCCGATGGTATGAAAGGCAGCGCGTCGGCCTCGGGTGCGCGTTCGTGCAACAGATCGATGCCCTTCTCGATCGCGTTCGTCTGAACCCGATGCAATACCAGGTCGTCCACCGAGAGGTACGGCGAGCTATCCCGCGCAGGTTTCCCTGCGGCGTGTTCTACCGCATCGACGGAGCGGACGTCCTCGTGTTTGCTGTCGTTGATCTGCACCGCGATCCGTCCATCTGGCAGGACCGCGAGGCGAGTCGTGAAGGCTAACAACAGGCTTGAGCGGCCCGGCGCGACGCCGGCCGCTCAGGCTGAGCGTTAGCCGGATTTATAATAGAGTCGACATGGCGGACGACCTCAGAACACGCGTGCACCAAGAGATACAGAAAACGGGATTTCCTCTGGAGCTTCGTACCGCTGACTACCTATTGATTCCTGCATAAATAATGCAATGGCCGCGTCAAAAAAAGGGCAGATCGGCGTGCCGGATGCAGCCGCGCAAGCGCGACGGCGAGTGGGCGATCGTCCGAAGGGAATCGGCGAGCGAGCGGCGCAGGTCCTCGACATTGTCGGGTCGGCCGTTCGCGAGCCGCGCTTTGGCGAGGTTCCACACGCCTTCGTCGGGGTTGAGCTCGGGGGCGTACGACGGAAAGTGCTCGAGGCGGAGACGGGGCACCCTGCAGCAGAGGGCGCGGATGGGATCACCGCGGTGAATCTTGCCGTTGTCCCAGACGACGATCACGGGCCCGCGCAGGTGGCGCAGCCGGTACCGAAGAAAGTCACATACCTCTGCGTGCTGGATGTTCTTGGCATGAAAGCGCCAATAGAGGCCCATGCGCCTGCGCCGCGGGCTGACCGAGACGCCGGAGATGACCGAAATCTTGTCCCGTCGATAGCGATGCCGGATGATCGGCGTCTGGCCGCGCGGCGCCCAGGTCCGCCGCACGGTCGGAATCAGCAGGAAGCCCGATTCGTCGACGAAGACGAGATGGGCGCCCAGCCGCGCAGCGTTTTTTTTACCCGGGGCCAGGCCTCCCGTTTCCACTGCTCAATGGCCGCGTCATCACGCTCGAGGGCGCGGGTCTCGGGTTTCTGCGGGGTCCACTCGAGCTGATGCAGGAGCCGCCCGACATGGTCCGGATGGTAGTGCACGCCGAACGTCTTCCGAATGACGGCGGCAATCCGGCTGGTGGTCCAGAGCTCGGTGGCGTAGCCGTTGGCCAGCGCCCCTCGCAACAGCACTTTCAGGAGCCGCCGCTGCTCGGCCGGCCGCAACTTCGGGGGCCGGCCGGGCGACGAGCGCACAACCAAGCCTCGCGACCCCTGTCGGCGGACAGCATCCCGCCACCGCATCACCGAACTGGGCGCACAGCCAAGTTCCCGGCCGACGTCGTTCAACGACAACCCGTGGGCCAGCAATCCGAGAGCCCGGCGCCGCCGCGCTTCGAGAACCTTTGCCGATCCGCGAGGCCGCATGATGAGTGCCCTCCCATGGTACGGCAGCCACCAAAATCATTGCATTATTTATGCAGGAGTCAATAGCGAGGGTCGACGAGTCGTCGATCCTCCACCTCGGATTCGCCAAGGCGCGTAATCCGGTATTTGGTCCCATCAAAGTAGGCGACGTCGCGGTCGTCGACGAGCCCCTGAAGGGTTCGCTTCAAGTTCCGACGCATTGCCGGCCGCACCCACGCGCGCAGTTGCTCGAAGGTGGCTCCCTTCTCTCCGCACTGGTACAGCAAGACGAGACAGTGATCGCTGGCTCCGAGACCAGGCTTCAGTACCTTGAGCGCCCCTCCGAAGTCCTGGACGATCGGCGCCGTTCGCGCGACGATATCTTCGACCATCGCCTTGGCGTCGTTTGGCGAGACGCTGTGGTAGAGCCGGATGAACTCGGCTAGCCCCCAGTCCAGGGCAGACACGACCAGAGTCGCGTCCTGGAGGTTTGGATCGATCCCATCCGCGAGATGAGCGGCATCCCTCTTGTTCCGAATGTCGTAGACGAGTCGGAGCGCTCGGGGGATATGGAGCCTGACGGATTCTGGCTGCGCTGCGGACCCGAGATTGCGCAGCTTGTCGATAAGCTTCTCGGTGTCCAACTTCGCACCCAGTCGCGTGTGACTACCGAAGCATATCTGCTCCAGCAGCCGAAAGGCGGCCTCACAGAAGCGCCCTCCTTCTACCTCTGCCAGCCGCAGGCCTCCGAGGTAGAAGTTGCGTTTTGCCTCCGCGTGGGCATCCAGAAGCTCCCGCACAAGGGTCGCATCTAGGCTCCTACTCAGCTCCGCTTCCACGGCTTTGCGCATCTACTTGAATCACCGCTTCCCGGCCGCGGCCTTACGCCTGCCACCCTTCCGCCTCTTCGGCTTGTTGCTCTCCACGGCCTTAACTGCCGTCTGATCCGGCAGGCCCGTCACAACATCCTCGCCGAATGCAGTGATCTGCTTCCGCCCACCGCCCGCCGGCGCCAGGTAGTGGCTCTGCTTGGTGGCATTGTTCACCGCCTGAGATGCGTTCCCAATCTTCCCGGCCGCTGCTTCAATGTTCAGGGCTGTCAGATCCTTCGTCTTGAAGGATGGCTGGCCTCGGTAGTGGCTGAGATAGTACGCGAGGCATGCCACCCGCTGCACGTCAGACTGCGGGTTCTTAGCTCTCAGAAAGTCCTTGGGCCCAGGTCCGTCGTCCGTTCCCGGCCGCGGGCTGGCAAGGGGCGCGCCTGCGCGTGGTGGAGCCGATGGCGTCACGGATGTCGTCCCGAGGCCCAGATTTGTCGATGCCGCATCAAAGACCCACCGCTGCTGCGCTGTTTCGAGGCCGTTGACAGCCTTCAGTACGACTCCCAGCGCCGCGACTTCCTTCCGTATTCCCTTTTTCACCTTGCGACCTCCACTTGAACCATCTAAACTAAGTCCTGATGATTCTAGGTTCAGATGGTTCATGAGTCAAGGGGAGAGGTGGTCAGGTTTGAGCCAGCTAACAACCGGATGCAGCGGACGAGCGCGGCGCAAGCGCCGCACCCTCGCCGCTGATCCGCCCGTTAGGCGCCCGCGGGAACGCGTGAGATGACCCCGGATCAGTACGTCGAAGCGATTCTCGCGAAGTACAACGTCCCCCGCGGACCGACGTCGCCCGGGGAGCAGCTCGGCGCTGCTGTGGCCGGGCAGCTTCGCACTTGGGCTGGTCAGCAACTGAACGCGCTTGAGTACTCCGGCTCATACGCCAAGGAAACCGGCGTGCATGGGATCTCGGACGTCGACGTCTTCATCTCACTGAAGTCCGACACGACGAACACACTCAAGGATATCTACGACAGTCTCTACTCGCTGGCGCAGAAGCAGGGCTGGTCGCCACGCCAGCAGAACGTGTCTGTGGGCGTGACGGTCAACGGGACACGCGGCGATCTCGTGCCCGGCCAAGTCCAGGCAGGCTATCAGAACTACCACAGCCTCTATCTCCGGAAGAGAGACTCCTGGACGCAGACGAACGTCGCGCTGCACGTCGAGACCGTCCGCAACTCGGGCCGCTTGCGGGAGATTCGGGCAGTCAAGATCTGGCGCTTTCTCCACGGATTCGACTTCCCGTCTCTGTACCTCGAGCTGTTCACGATTCAATCGCTCTCCGGGCGCCCTCAGTCGACCCTCGCCGAGAACGTCTTCCATGCGTTGAGAACGATCGGGACTTCGCTCGCGTCGACCCGTATCGTGGACCCGTCGAACACGAACAACGTCCTCTCGGACGAGCTGACGAAGCACGAGAAGGAGCGGATCGCCGGTTTGGCTGCCCAGTCGGCGCAGGAGCAGTATTGGGAGAGGATCATCTGGTGACGAGACCGATGCCCGACCGACTGACCGAGATCCTGGACGGCCTTCAAGCGAGGCTGGAGGGTGAGTTGCGCGGCAACCGGGCCGCCGTCACGCACCCCGGCGCACGCGGTGAGGCGTCGGAGGAGGACTGGCTGCGCGTCCTCAACGACCACCTGCCGCGCCGGTATCAGGCCGACCGCGCGTTCGTGATCGACTCGCGCGGGGAGTGCAGCGACCAGATCGACATCGTTATCTATGACCGCCAGTATTCGCCCTTCCTCTACAACCAGGCGAATCAGCGGTACATACCGGCCGAGAGCGTGTACGAAATTCTCGAGGTCAAGCAGGACCTGAGCCGCGATCATGTGCTCTATGCCGGCGCGAAGGCGGCCTCGGTTCGGCGCCTGCACCGCACATCCGCACCAATCCCGTATGCAGAGGGTGCGTACGAGCCGGGCCCGCTGCCGCGCATCGTTGCGGGCATCGTCACCTACCAGAGTTCGTGGGCTCCCGCGTTCGGCGAGCCGTGTCGGAGCGCCCTGGCTGAGCTTCCACCGGACAATCAACTGGACGTGGGATGTGCGCTGCTCCACGGCGCCTTCGAGGCTCGTTATCGCGACGGCAACAACGTCGAGCTTACGGTCGTCGACGGGCCGCGCTCATTGGTGCAGTTTCTGCTGCGCCTGCTGAAGCAGCTCCAGGCGTTGGCCACCGCGCCCGCGATCGACTATGAGGCGTATCTCGCGCGGTTCCAGCGCGAGGGCGAGGCGTAATTATGAAGAACCGGCAACCACGCGAATGAAGCTCTCGCTGCAACAACTCGAAGCTCATCTGTGGGGCGCGGCGAACATCCTCCGCGGCAAGACCGCGGGTCAGGACTACAAGAACTACATCCTGTCCTTGATGTTCTACAAGCGCCTCTGCGACCAGTGGGAGTGCGAGGCCGACGACGCCATCGCCGAGCTGGAGCGGCAGCAGGGCCGCGCCTTCAGCGAGAAGGAGAAGGCAGTCTTCCGCAAGCGCGGCGAGCACCGCTTCAAGATCCCGGACGGCTCGCGCTGGGGCAACGTGAAGGCCGCATCCACGAATATCGGCGAGGTGCTGACGAAGGCGATGCGCGCCGTGGCGGACGCCAACAACGAGCTGCGCGGCGTCTTCACCGTGGACTGGAACCAGCCCGCGCCCGACGGCTCCGGCAAGCCGCTCATCCCGAACGAGGTCGTCCACGCGCTCATCCCGCACTTCGACGAGCACGACCTTTCGAACAAGAGCGTCCCGTCGGACGTCCTGGGCCGGGCCTACGAGTACCTCATCAAGAAGTTCGCGGACGACGCGGGCGCCAAGGCGGGCGAGTTCTTCACGCCGCCGGAAGTCGTGGACACCCTCGTGCGCGTTCTCGAACCGCGTCCGAGCGACACGGTTTACGACCCCACCTCCGGTTCGGGCGGCATGCTGGTGCACACGGCCGACTACCTCCGCGAGCAGGGCTACCACGCCACCAGCGCCCGCTACTTCGCGCAGGAGATGAACTGGGGCAACGCCGCGATCGGCAAGATCAACTCCGTGCTGCACGGCCTCGAAGCCGACATCAAGGCCGGCGCGAGCACGATCACCGACCCGCAGTTCCTCGAAGACGGGCGGGTGAGGAAGTTCTCGCTGGTGCTCGCCAATTTCCCGTTCTCCGACGAGTTCTGGTGGCTGAAGCCGGAGCAACAGACGGACGACAAGAAGAAGGACAAGCTCAAGAAGGAGATCTTCGGCAAGGAGGGCTTCAAGGACCCGTTCGGCCGCTTCGGCCGCGGCACCGGCTTCAAGGCGCCCCCGGCCGGCTACGGCGACTACGCGTTCATCCTCCACATCCTGGCCTCGCTTACCGACGACGGCCGCGCCGGCATCGTCTGCCCGCAGGGGGGTGCTGTTCCGCGGTCAGCCAGAAGTCGAGGAGGAGACGGGCGAGTTCGACGACGACGGCAACCCGAAGATGAAGCGCCGCAAGGCCGACGACGAGCACCTCATCCGCAAGGCGCTGCTCGAATTGCGGCTGATCGACGCCGTGATCTCCCTCCCGCTCAACGTCTTCTATGGGGCCGGCGTGCCCGCCTGCCTGCTCGTCCTCCGCAAGCAGCGCCCGGCCGGGCGCCGCGACCAGCTGCTGCTGATCTACGCCGCGCGCCACTACCGGGAGCTCTCCGCGCAGAACGAGCTCCGTCCGCAGGACGTGATGCGGATGCTCGTCCACTACCACGCCTACGGGGACGCGGCGAAGGTGCCTGGCCTCGTGGCGGAGCACAGCCGGCGCATCCGCAAGCAGATCGATCTGCGCGAGGAGGACGAGGTCGGGCGGGTCGAGGCGGAGTACCAGGCCCACGCCGACAGGCTGGCGGCATTGGACGCGGAGCTTGCCGACGCGCGCGTGCGGCGAAGCGCGGCCAGGACGAAGGACGAGAAAGCGAAGGCCGCGGCCGTCATCGCCAGAGTGGAGAAGCAGCGGGAGAAGGTCGCCGCGAAGGTGGCCGAACGCGACGAGCGCATCGCCGAGGCGCGGCGGCGTGCCGAGGATGACCGCAAGGACGTGACCACGGTGGGCGAAGAGCTCATCGCCCTCTATGCCGATCCGGACGAGCTGCTCAAGCACGCCCGCGTCGTCGGCCTTGCCGAGATCGAGGAAAACGAGTTCAACCTCAACATCCCGCGCTACGTGGATACGTTCGAGCCGGAGCCGCGGATTGAGGTGAAGGACGCGTTGAAGGCGCTGGGCGAGGCAGAGAAGGCCGTCGGCGACGCAGAAGCTGTGCTGAAGCGCCTCCTGCGAGGTGTTGGCTATGGCGCGTAAGCTGGACGCGGCCAACTCTATTCTGCTGCGCACCGGCGTGCCCGATGGCTGGCGTGAAGGGAGCGTCGCCAACCTCGCCCGCATCATCGGTGGCGGCACGCCTGATCGTGAGCAGTCGGCGTACTGGCGAAGCGGAACCGTTCCTTGGATAACGCCCACCGATCTGACAGCGAACGGCGCAAAGTACATCTCGTCGGGCGCAGAGAATATCTCGGATCTGGGGTTGGAGAACTCAAACGCCACGCTCGTCCCCTGCGGATCGATTGTGTTCTCAACGCGCGGAACGGTGGGCAGTATGGCTGTCGCCGCAGTTCCGCTTACCTGTAACCAGTCGTGCGAGATTCTCGTTCCGAGGGACGGAGTCGTTGCTGGAGAGTTCCTCTACTACTTGCTCACCTTTGGCCTCTCAGCGTTCATCCGCTTGTCCGGGGGGACGACGTTCGGAGCTATCACGCGTCGAGACATTGCACGAGTGCGTTTCGCGTTTCCGGCAGATATCGAGGAGCAGACCGCCATCGCTCGCATCCTCGAGGCCGTGGACACGGCGCTGGAGCGGACCCGCGCGGCGGTCGAGCGGGCGCGGGAGCTCAGATGCGCGCTGATGCAGGAGTTGCTTCCTCCGTGGATCGGCCTACGCGAGCTCACTGGCTCGCAGAAGCCTTCGGGCGTCGAGGAGATCGTTCGCGCAGACGTCGTGACCGACGTCTGCAATGGATCGACGCCGTCGCGTTTAGAAGGGCGGTACTGGCGACAGGGCACAATCCCGTGGTTACCCACCGGCAAAGTCCACGATCGCATCATCACGGCGGCCGATGAGTTTGTAACCGAGGCGGCTCTCCGCGAATGCAGCATTCGCCTGTTGCCAAGGGGCACCGTACTGGTTGGAATGATCGGGCAAGGTCGCACTCGCGGGATGAGTGCCTACCTGGATATTGAGGCATGCATCAACCAGAACTTTGGGGCCTTCACGCCAAGACCAGTGCCAACACTGCGCGTGTGGAGCAAGTGGCTGTTTTACTTTCTCGACTTTCACTACTCCCGAGGGCGCGAAGTTGGTGGCGGTACAAACCAGGGCGCGTTGAACTGTTATCTGCTGAAGCGCCTGCGTCTCCCCCTACCCGCCCTCGCTCGGCAGAAAGAAGTCGCGGCCATTCTCGAGGGCTTGGAGTCGCTCGAAAAGGCCCGCCTCACTGCACTGACCGTTTGGGGTGATCTGAAGAAGTCTCTGATGCACGACCTCCTCACCGGCCGGGTCCGCGTGGCGAGCGAGATCAAGGCCGCCGCGTCATGAGCGAGTACGGCTACGTCGAGCAGCCCATCCTGACCTGGCTCTGCGGCGGGCCCGAGGCCAAGTACGAGGCGCGCGGCCTCGGCTGGACGTACCGGGACGAGGCCGCCATGGCGCTGTACGAGCGTCCGCTAGAAGACCCGCTGGTGGAGACACTGCTGGTCGCGGCGATCCTGCGCATCAACCCGGAGGTGAAGACCGAGGCGCAGGCGAAGCTGGCTGTTGCGGCGCTGCGCAAGACGATGTCCGACCCGGACCGGCTCACGGCCAATCGCCAGACCCTCGACCTGCTGCGCGACGGCGCCAAGGTCACACTCACCCCGGGCGAAGACGCAAAGACCGTGCACTTCATCGCGTTCGACCCCGCACGGCAGGACCTCAACGACTTTACCGCGACCAACCAGTTCCGGGTCCAGGGCGTCAGGCAGTGCCGCGAGGACACGGTGCTGCTGGTGAACGGCATCCCGCTCGTGATCGCCGAGTACAAGAGCTACGTCGCGAGCGGCAAGGACTGGCGCGAGGCGGTGCATCAGCTCCACCGCTACCAGCGGCAGGCGCCGCTGATGCTGACGCCGAACGTTTTCTGTGCAGCGGCCGACGAGGACGAGTTCCGCTACGGGACCGTGCTCTTCCACGATGCGAGCAAGGACGACATCGAGCGGCACCTCGACTTGTGGGGCCGTTGGCTGAGCCTCTATCCGGATCGTCACGGCTGGTGGAACGACCCGGAAGCCGCGGACTTGGACGATCCGCTGGAGGCGCCGGTTAAGGGCCTGCTCCGGCTGAAACCCGCGCACCTGCTCGACTTCCTCCAGCACTTCGTCGTCTTCGAGACGAAGAAGGGGAAGACGGCCAAGAAGATCGCGCGCTACCAGCAGTTCGAGGCCGTGAACGAACTGGTCGACCGCACCGTGTCGCTCTCGGGCCAATCAGTGTCAGCCCAGGATCGGACCGGCCTCATCTGGCACACCCAGGGCTCCGGCAAGTCGCTCACCATGGTCTTCGCCGGTCAGAAGCTCCGGCGGCACCCGGCGCTGAACAACCCCACGGTCCTCATCGTGGTGGACCGGCGCGACCTGAAGACGCAGCTCTCGGATGACTTCGACGCCTGCGACTATCTGAACGTGGAGAAGGCGCTCGGGGTCGAGGACTTGAAGAGGAAGCTCCGCGCGGACTGGCGAGGCACGCTGGTGACGACCGTGCAGTCGTTCCAGAACATGGGCGACCTCGCCCCGCTCACGCGCGACAACACCATCAGCATGGTGGACGAATGCCATCGCTCGCAGAAGGGTGAGGGCACCGAGAGCTACGCGATGACGATGCGCGTGAAGCTCGCCAACGGGTTCCGCTACGGCTTCACCGGCACGCCGATCGACAGGACGATGCAGAACACGCATCGCGACTTCGGGCCGCTGAAGGATGGCGTCCAGGAGCGCTACCTCAGCTACTACGGCATCCGGCGCGCGATCCAGGACGGGGCCACGCTGGAGGTGCACTACATCCGCGACAAGGTGCCGTTCAAGGTGGACGAGCAGCCCCTGAGCGTCGGCTTCGAGCAGATGTGTGCCGAGATGGAGCTGGAGGACGAGGAGGCGAAGGACTTCATCCAGCGCCAGCGCTCGCAGTGGAAGGAGCTGGCCCGCCATCCGGAGCGCGTGGACATCGTGCTCGAAAGGATGCTCAGCCACTTCCTGGAACATCCGGACCCGAACGGCTTCAAGGCCCAGCTCGTCGCCGTCGACCGCAAGGCGTGCGCGGTCTACAAGGACGCGCTCGACGCCAAGCTGAAGGCGCGCTGCCTGTCGCCCGAATGGTCCGACGTGATCATCTCCGCGGCCCAGAACAGCGAGCCGGACGTCGAACGCTTCGAGTACCCGAAGGCGAAGCAGGACGAGCTGATCGACTACTTCAAGCTCACGCCGGCGGAGTGGGAGGCCTGGAACCGCGAACGGCACGGCGAAGACCGGAGCAAGTGGCGGCCGCCGCTCAAGATCCTCATCGTCTGCGACCGGTTGCTGACCGGGTTCGACGCACCGGTCGAGCAGATGATGTACCTCGACAAGCCCCTGCGCGATCACAACCTGCTCCAGGCCATCGCCCGGACCAACCGCCCGCTGCCTTCGATGAAGAAGCGCACCGGCGTCGTCGTGGACTACTTCGGCGTCTTCACCAACCTGGAGAAGGCGCTCAACTTCGACGAGAGCATCCGCGAGGAGTCGCTGATCGACTGGGACGCGCTGCGGGCGACGGCGCCGGGCGAAGTCGCGCGGTGCATGGAGCTGTTCGAGGGCATCGCCATCGCCGATACCCGCGAGTGCCTGCTCGCCGCCTTGCGCCGCCTGCGCGATCCGGATGCCGCGAAGAACTTCGAGCACAACTTCAGGAGCCTCGAACGGCTGTGGGAGGCGGTGGCGCCCGACCCCTTCACCGAAACGCGCAAATCCGTACCGCTGGCGCCCGGCATGATGGAATGTCCGCAATTGAAAATCCTGCGTATCCACGGTTCCATTTTCTTCGGCGCAGTCAACCACGTGCAGGGGGAATTGCTCAACGTGGACGAAACCACGCCCACCCAAAAGCATGTGATGTTGATGATGAAGGGGGTCAATTTCGTCGACGTGGCGGGAACCGAAATGTTGGCCCAAGAAGCGCGGCGGCGCAAGGCGCTGGGCGGCGGATT
>Ga0209515_10008420_pt1 | contig 12043 bp, 12 predicted proteins | sample Subgroupgradi54m_FD_187454 | JGI IMG/M metagenome (GOLD analysis project Ga0209515, IMG submission 187454) | Subsurface groundwater microbial communities from S. Glens Falls, New York, USA - GMW60B uncontaminated upgradient, 5.4 m (SPAdes)... ... | reverse complement strand
GATAGCGCCAGGCTATGACGGCGAGTGTTTCCATTAAAGGCCGTTCTAGCTCAGTTGATGAAACTAAATTGCTGACTAAGGGGACAAATTCGTCTTTGACGGTGAGTTTCCAACCGTTTTCTTTTTTGGTTAATTTGAGAGAATGATCACGTTGTTGATAATCTTGTTCTAATTGGGTGAGAATCTGTTCAGTTAGAGGAATGTCAAGACTACAGAGGCAGGCTAGTCTTTCTACACTAATTTCTTTGCCTACGGCAAAGAGTACGGCTTCTACTTTTTTGGTGTTTACATCCATCTTTTTTGTTTCTCTTCTTATTAATTTATGGGGTTAATTGCTGTTGTTGAGTTTATTAATTTTGAATGGATTATTGTTATATTTTGTGGGGTTAATATTCTTTTTATTCTTGTGTCTTCATGAGGGAATACATTCCCTTTTTTAAATTGATTATTTTTTTGTCAATCATTTTGTCAAGGAAATCCTCCAATTGATCTTGGGTGACACCGGTTAGTTTGCTCAGTTGCTCTGCGGTTAAATCACCTTTTGTTAATAGTATTTTGATGTAGTTGTGCATGAGGGACCCCAGGTTTGATTTATAGATATCATTTTCTACTTTTATCTGTTTGGCGATCATGTCAACTCGATGAAGATGTGCTTGAAGGTCGTTTAAAAAATTGGTGACTTCGATATCTTTTAAAGTGATTTCTGCGGGCTCAATGATGTCAATGGTTGAGGGCATATAATCAAAGCAAAAACTGATGAGATGTTCGACTTTCTCAGTCTTTATTTCTAAATCAGCGAAAGTTGCCCATAATTCATCTTTATCCTGCTTTTGTATCTCACCGATTTCTTGCTCAACTACCTTAAATTTCTCATCTTCTTTAAGACTTTTAAGATAGGTTTGAAGCGCTTTTTCTACGTGTTCTTGGGGTTTTCCGAGTACTTCAATCATCGCACGAAAAGTGATGGGAGATTCCATGATTTAGCCTAAAAGAAGAGTATTTTTAAGCCTTTCCGTTTCGTATTACTAGTAGTACAGAAAGCAAAGCGAGGGTAATTATCAAAAAATAGGGGATTGTTTTCTTGGTTTTTTGGGCATTTGATTCGTATGCGACAAAGCCAGTTATTTGATTCTCTGGGGGACTCTCTTCTTGAAGAGGAGCATTACTGCTTGAGACGATTTGTGTGGGCAGTTGTCTTGAAGAGAGAGATTGGGAGGAGAAGATATCTTGTGAAGTGGATAAGAGGAGAGTTTGGTCTTTGAGGTAAATAGGTGAGGTTAGTTGATGGACTGTTTTTTGATTATCTTTGATTATTTTAACTTTGAGTTGGTATTCACCTTTGGAAATGGATGAAGGAATTAATAACAGAGAATCAACTACTTTAATCTCATCTTCTTTTAATGATACTTTAGAAGAACTGGATAGAAGAGAATCGTTCTCTTTACAGGTTAAACACTTTTTGTTATTGAATAAATCACTTGTTAATTGAAAGTTGTGAGTACCTGAAGGATTGTCAATCTGTACTTTTATTCTTAATGCATCGCCTGCTTGAATCGTTGAGGGAGTTTCTATTAGTTGGTAGGAGGGTGATCTTTTTTTGTGTGATGAGGATTGAGTTGATGCTGAGGAGGTACTTGAGGAAGTGGGAGATACTGAAGAAGAAGATAAGGAAGTACTTTCGCAATTGTCTTCATTACTATCTTCAATGGTGATTCCTTTTTCCACATGCAAACCAAGACCTTCTATGATAAGGGCTGCAGGACCATCTTGATTTTTTTTATTGCAGTTGGAATTTAATTGAATGGGAATTGAGAGACTATAATTTTGAAATCGGGTGAGAAGATTGAGGGAGGTTGTGGTGCTTACTTTTTTGGAGTCTTTTTCTACCCATAATTCAATTTTTTGTTTGCTGGTGTCCCCTTTAAATAAAGAGAGGGAAACAGATATCTCATCACCCCACTGGAATTTATTGTTATTGTTTGTGGTTAGAGAGTTGATGGTAGAAGTGTTTTGTTGGGTAGGGAAATTAATGGCAATAAGAGTTGAAATATTGTTATTATTTAAGTTGCTGTCTGCGCAGGTGAGATTTTCATAATAAAATGAGAGTTGATATGTTCCGGGAGCAAGAGAAGGAGAGTATGATGTGCTTGTGCTGGTTGTTACTGCTTTTTGAGACCAAGGAGTGTAGGAGGAGATGAGGTTATTATCTAAATCAGTGATTGTACCTTTGACAGTGATGTTCTGCGCAAAACCGTTTAGACGTTTGGCTTCTAGAGTGAAAGAGGGATTGTCTTGAAAGATAGAAGTTGGAGTTTCAATGCTTAGTTTCCAGTCACAAGAATCCGTCAGTTCATTCTCTTGATTAGGAGTGGGATTGGTTTGAATCCAAAGGTCATTTACTCGACTCCAGGACATTCCTTCGGTACTACCACTAAAACTTATTGAATCAAGAAGAGTTGATTTATACCATAAAGAGATTTCATCGTAGTCGTTGTTTAATGAGAAATCACTATCTCCATTGCGATAAATTACTTTGTAGCACGAAGGACAAATAAGAGTGCCGGAAGCTTCATTGATTGATGTGTCTGCGATGATTAACTTACTGGTGTTTTTGGAGTCTTTAAAAAATAGACCTTTGAGATCTAGCGTGTTCTTGCCAGTATTGTACATTTCAATCCATTCTCCATTGGGCTTTTGAGCTTCGTCGGAATCGAAGGGGTCGGGAAGCAATTCAGTTATTTCTAGTGCTTGGTATTCACTGATTAAATCATAGATACTGTTCTTTTTGCCGGGAGTTCCAAAATTGACGATGCTCTCATCCCACGTATTGTCTGATTTTCGTTCTAAAGTTTTGTTGTTGCCGTTGGCTCCTTGATTTGATGAGTAGGTTACTAGGGTTTGGGTTGTTTTGTTGGAAAGATTAATTGTATCTCCCGTATTGCCAAGACCGTTGCCGATATCGTTGTCGTCAACGCACACGTTTAGGAAATTCGAAAGTGGGGAATTGTAAAGTGTAGAGTTGTAAAGAGTTGTTTTTTGATCAGTGATGAGAACATAACTTTGAGGGGGAATGATAAGGGAACAGTTTGGTGAGAAAAAACAACAGGTAAAGGAATCCGTCTTTAAGTTGTCAGTTAAGTTCCATGAATTAAGATTAATGGAGAAAGGATAATCGTTGTATAATTCTATCCATTCGTTGCCATCTGGCGGGTCATACATTATTTCGTTGATGAACAATTGAGCATTTGAAGAGGGGATTGTTGAGATAAGTGAGAAAAATAGAAAAAAATAGACACTTTTTTGTTTTAAAAAATGATTAAAATAAACCATTGTGAGGGAAGAATGAGCTTTGTTCTTTAAAAAGTGTTTTCACCATTTGATAATACTAAACAAAGTTTTTAAACAGTCTTTACTTTGCTTGATGTTATGGGATGGTTATTCGGAGCAAAAAAAGTACCAAAAGTACCCTTGCCTCAAGGGTATAAATTAGATGAGGGAGCACTACGTTTTCCCTCGATGAGCACTCCTCAACAAAGAGTTATTCAACCAGAGCAAGTTAAGCAAGCGGTTGGTTTTGAAAAACCTTATTCTTTTCCGGAAGATATAGAAGAACAAGCTAATGATCAAAACGATCAAAATATGCCTTCTTATTCAGAGCAGCCGAGAGAATCTTTAGCATCAATGCCAAAGATGGGATTTACACCTGCAACTGAGAAAAGTAATCCCCTTTATGTTAAAGTTGAAGTATATCAACAAATCTTAGGTCAGTTAGATGGATTAAAAAGTGATTTAACTCATCTGACTGATAGTAACAGGCAGCTTGAGAGTTCTGAATATAATGAACAAAATAATTTTGACCGGCTTAGAAGATCGGTTAAGTCAATGCATGATCGTTTATTGCAAATAGATAAAGAATTGTTTAATTCACAGGGTGATTGAAAATGGATCGAATGTCAGTTTTTGTAAAAATAGAAGAATATGATGATGTTCTTGGTTTGATTAAGGTTATTAGAAAAAGATTGGATGAAGCAAAAGATACTTTACTTAAAATTCACGATCTTAAAAATGAGGAAGATCATCAGTTAGAGATGTGGCAAAATACTCTTGGAGAAGTTGAAAAGAAGATTGATTTTATTGATCATTCTTTGAATGAACCGGAACAATTCTAAAATGGCAACGAAGAAAAAGATTTTATTGAAGAAAAAAGTAGTTCCTGCTAAGTTAGAGAAAGAACCGGATTATATGGTGCAAATTGCGGAACCTAGGATGGTTCGAAAAGATTTGTTGGAATCACTGCGTGAAGTTATTATTTTTATGCAGGGTTATGAGAAATTTAAGAAAGTGCAGGAGGATAAGGTTGCTTTATTTACTGCTTTAAAATCAGATGTTAAAGAGCTTAATTTTCTTATTGAAGGACAATTGAAGAAGTATTTACCAAAAGGGAAATTACGTGTTTCTCATGCAGTCTTTCAAGGAAAGAAAGAAAATGTTACTGAGAATAATGTTGAGATTTTGCCTGCCGAAAAAATGAATAGCAAGCCACAACGAACCTATCAGGAGGAAAGAACTCCTACACAAGCTACCGTTTCTCATAATGAACTTGAGGAACTTGAATCTCAGCTGCAGGATATTGAGAATCAGCTGCGGAATATTAAGTAAAGTTTATTTTTTGAGATTATTTATTTTTACATTAAATTATAGAAATAAAAAACACTATAGTCGTCCAACAATATAGTAAATGTGTTAAATCTTTGAACATACATTTACTAATAGTAATTGTGAACAAATATAAAAAAATAATTCACAATTACTATATTAACAGGTGTCTTGTGTTGGACGACTAATAGTACATGAACAAACAAAATTAATTATCTAAAAGTTTTGTTTGTTATGCATACCTTCGGTATGAACCAACATCTTTGACACCGGATTATCCAGTTGGTTTACTATAAATTGTTTAAGCACAAGCGTATTCTTCCATTAAATTGGTTAAGTGATCTACATTCTCACCTTGCTTGAACCATGCTAGTTCTCCTTCACTAAAGTCATCATCTTTCTTTGGATGATAAGTGTGATCCACTGTACTGGAGAAAATAGTGTAGTTTGAGGCGAGATATTCTTTACTCTTTTGATGCTTAAAAGACGACTGAAGATATACACCTATTCTTTTTAAGCGGAGACTTGAACTGATGTAATTCTTACCGTTGCCTAAATCGCCTTGCGTGAACCATTCATCTTCGGTGGTGATATTACCATTACGATCTTGAAAGACTTCTTGATCTAGTTGAATTGAATTGGTTGGCGTTGGAACTAATTCTAATTGTGGTTTATCAAATCTTGTATCTGTACTTTTTGGTTTTGTAATTGTGTATGTCATTTTAATCACCTTTTAATGTTACTTGCTTAACCAAATACTCGGTTAAACCAGCGTAAGATTTTTTCCATCAATGTTTGCTGCTCGGCTAATGTTTGCTGTAGATCGAGACATTGCCCGCTAGTACAACTGTTTGTGCCACATTCATAGTTGTTCTGACAACTGGTTCCTACAGCTTGTTGTGTTTTGAGCTCGTTATTCCAATTACAGTAATAGTTTTTATCAGATCCTTGTACTCTTGTTCCAACCGATAAGCACTTAGAGTTGTAATCACAACCACTAGTACATTTGATCGGACTGTTGTAGGGCGGTTCAATGGATGGAGTGAAACTTTCAGGTCCAGGTGTTGTCGATAGAGGTAGTTTAATTGTATTTATTGATTCTACTTGAACATTCTCTTTAAAGTTTAAGTTGTTCAAATCTAGTTTTCCATCTTTAACTGAAACGGTTACAATGTTACTACACGAACCTACTATCTCTTTGTCTTTTGTGGGACATACTTGGAAAGTCCACTGCTCACCGGGTGTTAATTCAACTAAGTTGTAATAGCTCCCATAGCTGACATAAGAGTTGGCAATTGGTGCTTGAAGGTCTATTCCTTTTTTGAAGCGAATGTTGTATTTGTCAAAAGTACTACCAAATCCTGCTACATCATTCCAATCTAAGTACGCTCCTTTGATTTCACTGTTGATGTTTAGTACTAGATTTGAATCTAGAGTGGGTGATTGCTTTTTTATCACTCTTAATTTTAAAGTCGAAGGATTAAATGATAAACTTACTTTAGGAGTGTTGAGAAATGATAAGCTATTATATTCATTTTTGTTCGTTTCAAATCCTAATGTTTGCGTATCTGAAATCCCTTCTATGTTAGCAAATAAAGTGATATAATCACTAGTTCCTTCTTTGTTAATTAGAAGATGAACTTTTTCTAAACAAATGGAACTGTCAAAATCTTTGATACATTCACTATTTGATGCAGGAAGAATGTCTGTTGGTACAATATCGTATTCGTAGCCATTCTCAATTGATTGTCTGTTTTTGAAGATTGCTTTTTTCCAAACCCAGTTACTTTCCGAAGGAAGTGCAGTAGGGAGGGGCTTTGGAGTAGATGCTTCTGCGGTTAATTTTGCTTGTGCAACATTATTATTTTCGTTTGATTCGATGATGTTGTTGCTTGGATCTACGGTTACTACGGCGATACTTGGTGTTCCTTCTTTATCATCTGCAAAATAGGTATAACCCCAAGAATATATTTGCGTACAACTGCCACCATTTAAAGTGGGGGCATATGTTAAGAGATTATTTTTGTTATTTGCGGTAAATTTGACTTCGAATCCGGTTACTGCTTTAGTTCCTTGATTACAAATTGTTGCTTTAAATGCAGTGGTGTCGTAGGTTAATGAACTTACACTTAAATCAATGTCGTTGTTGTCAATGACTTTAATTATATCTTGATAAGGAATACTGAGTGCAGTTGTGCAGGCATATTCTTTGCTATGCTGCAGGAATTGATCTGTTTCGGTGTAATGAGTTTGACAAAGCTGGTTATTGCCAGTGCCAAAATTCTTGTAGGGTGGTTCGTTCCATAATAAAGAGAGTTTCTTTGCTGCGCCATTTTGGGCTCCTTCATTTGTTTTGAAACCTTCAAAATAAACCATCTGATTTGGTGAAATGGAAAAAGTTGCGGTGGGATTGTCAATGGTTCCAGTTTGCTTTGTTTCAACTGATGTTACTTTAAAACCGTTACCATTTAAGATAGTGGTGTACATATTTACATATGAAAGTGCTATGCTCTTGGTTTTACTGTTATCTTTGTGATCAGGATAATCGTTTACACTTACACTAAAAGTACTTGATTGAGTAGGATTATTTCGAGTAATACTTGGTTCTCCTTTGATAAATTGTACATCATCTAATTCTTCTCCTAATAAACTACTGCCATAATCTAATGATACTTTGTAAATGAGGTTGCTGTTTGATCTTATACCAATAAATGAGGTTACTGCATCAGTAATATCATTCTTTGTGAAAGATGCAAGGATATTATCTTCTTTGTCATATACGGTGATTGTAGCAGTTACTTGTTCTTGGTTGTTTTTTCCGTTACCTGCATAAAAGCCGACTGCAGATACGCCTTCTTTGAATACTATGTTTAAAGGAACGTTTGCGCTAGTTGCAGGAAAAATACCATCTGAAAAAATGGAATACTTTCCTGAAGCGGTTGCTGCGTTGTTGCGATTAGCTGGCTCTATTCTAATGGTATTTGTTATTCCTGAATCGGTGAATTTTACTCCTTTGGTCTCCCAATACTGAAGGCCTGGTTGGGGTGATGCATCTTCAAAATCGATTACAAATTTGTCATTTGTATTAAAGTAGCTTTTGGAGACTTGTTCGATGTCAGTTTGTGCATGGACTGAGATTAAAGCTAAGACCATTACTAATAGGGCAATACTTAATTGAATAATTGATCTGATTGTTTTTTTCATTTTTTTGTGACCTCATGGTTTTTCTTAGTGAAACTCTTGTTTCTTAGTGGTTCAAAAGTAAAACAATTATATATAGGTTGAGAGGGTAGGTAAAGAATTCTTACCGTATAAAACACTCCATTTGGTTAAAAAACTGATAAATTCTGCCCAAACTTAATTATTTGCCCAAAAAAATCCCTGTTAGTCTAATTGTTACTATTTTTCCATCTTTCTCTATCTGAACTAGTTTTTTACGTTCGAGAGATTGAAGAATACGGGTTAGACTGGTGCGAGCTATTTTTGTTCCGTGACGAATTTTTGATTGCGAACTTTCGTTATTGTTTTCTAACAAAAATAGGGTTATTTTTTTTTCATTTTCGTTGAGTGTTTCAAGTAGTGTACGGGTTTGTGTGGAAAAGGAGGTTTCATCAGTTGATTCTTCTTTTTGTTGTGAAGTTAAGTCCTGATGAGTGGAGGAGGATATTTTATTTGGGGTTGAGGATTTATTGCGTTTATAGGATATAATGAGCCAGATGAGAAGTAGAATAATTATGAGAGGAATGAGTGCTGAGAAGAGTAGGATGCTTAAGGGAGTTGTGGTTACTTTCTGCTCTAACTTTATTTGTACAGATGTTGATTGACCCTGTCTTACTAAAATGTTAACTTCTCCTACATCATTATTACGTGAAGCGATGAGTGTACAGGCGCCAATTGGGATGTTTGGAACACTGAAAAATCCTGTGTTATCAGTTTTTTCAGGGTAATTAATTGCAATTGTTGAGAGGCAGTGAAATTGAAGATTAGCACTTGGAATGAGATTTCCTTTGCTATCGAGAACAGTTCCTTGAACATAACCTATGGGATAGACATTATATTCAATGGTTTGAGTATTGTTAAATGTGAAAAGAGCAGCACCATAATAATCGGCAGTTGGGGTGTTAAATGAATCTAAGATCGCTTCTGTTTGATACGTTCCGGGAGGTAGAGTGATTGTATATATTGATGAGTTTAATTGTTCTTGTTGAAAAGCTTGTGTGAATTTGAGCGTTAAGAAGTAATCAGTAAATAGCTGATGATTTGGAGAGATAAAACGAATACTGAGTTGATTTTCTGCTTGCAGGGAGGGGAATAATAGGGTTACTACTAATAATAGTATTAACCTCTTTTTTAGCATTTATGAGGGGAGGGGTTTTTGATATATAAACATTTGTTCTGGAGTTCCTATAAGTTTTTATGTTTGCAGGATATTTTACTCAAAATGCTCGATGTCACTTTATGTTTACTTGTTCGAAAAGAGCAAGTTTCACTTGGTCAAAAGAAGAGTGGATTTGGTCAAGGAAATTATAACGGTTATGGGGGAAAGCCAAAAGGAGAGGAGAGTTTGGAAGATGCTGCAGTTCGAGAGTTATTTGAAGAGACAGGTGTTGTTGCTTGCGCAGACTATTTACAAAAAAGAGCAGAATTGATGTTTACTTTTCCCCATAAACCAGAGTGGAATCAGAGGGTTCATGTTTATGAACTACAGACTTGGGAAGGTGAGCCTGCTGAAAGTACTGAGATGAAACCAGCATGGTTTTCTATTGATGCTGTTCCTTATGAAAAAATGTGGGATGCAGATAGACATTGGATGCCACTGGTTCTTGAAGGAAAATATGTGAAAGCTTCTTTTGTGTATGGAGAAAATAAAGAAGTTTTGGAGATGAAAGTTGAGTGTTCTGAGAAAATTTAAATTTGACGTTACTTTTATAAAAAGAGTGCTTATTTTCATTCTGCTATACTCTGGTGTGCGGACGTGCCGGAGTGGCCAAACGGGATAGACTCAAGGTACTTGAGTGATGAGTGCTCGATGAGTGCGATGAATAAACTCCTATAAGTCATCTATTGGCTTAGTGCCTACGCAGGTTCGAGTATACTCACTGTCGTTCGTGACTTTCGATTGGTGAGTTCGAAAGTCCTGCCGTCCGCATTTTTTATTTTTATAAGAGGTTTTGATGTTCTTGACAAAAAAAATAGATTTAGGGAGATAGTCAAAAATAATGATTTCATACTTTTTAACACACAACGGAAGGAAGATGCAACGAGTTGACAAATACGAAGTTGGCTGCTGGGTTCATGTGGTTAATCCTGGATGGGAAGAACTGAGCCACTTAATCGAGGAGTTTGGTTTAGATCAGGATTTGCTTAATGAGGGACTTGATGAACATGAACTGCCTCGAGTTGAGGCTGCGGGCAAAAATAGGTACATTTTTGTTAAGATGCTTAGCTTTGAACATTATCGCCTTGCTACGTTGCTTATTGTTATTACGCCGGATTGTTTTATTACTATCTCTAAAGAAGATCCTTTGTTTATTAAGAGAATAATTGAAGGACGCGAATATTTAGTTACCTCTAAGAAAAGGAATTCGACGATTCGAATTCTTTCTATGATTAATGATGATTTTGAGAAAGTAGTTATTGAAATTGTTAAAAGTGTTGAGCGAAAGCGTAAAGCTACCACAAAATTAGAAGAGAAAGAAATGATGCGACTGGTTCATCAGGAAGATTTTTTGAATAATCTTGTTTCAACTTATTATTATACTAATCTTCTTTATACCAAGATGTTGAAGAAAATAGAGTTTCTTAAGAATGAACGAGAGACGTTGAATGATTTGATTGTGGAATCAAATCAAGGACTTAACTTATGTCGAACGAGTTTGAAGAAGATTTCTAATCTGCGTCAATATTATCATATTATTATTTCCAATAAACTTAATCGGACGATTAAAGTGTTAACAATATTTACTATTTTAATTAGTATTCCTGCTGCGATTTCTAGTTTATATGGGATGAATATTGCACTCCCCTTTCAGCATCATCCGGATGCGTTTATTTTTGTGATTACTCTTATTGCTTTTATTTGGGTTGGTTTTGTTCTTTATTTGAAACGGGCGAATTTGATCTGAGATTTAAAAAATGGTTTTAGAACAGTTATGCAGGGAATTTGCACTTTCTCGAAAGATGGAGTTAGAATATTCAGAGGGGGAGCTGCGTGCTGGTTTTCCTTTGTTTCTGAGGCATTATTACAAAGAGGGAGGGGATTATCTTTTCGTTCATAATAGAGATGTGCAAGTAGTTGTTGAACGATTTCCTTATGATCGGCAGATGAGTGTTGCGATTGCACGAGGTGATTTATCTTATTATTTGGGGTTGTTGGGTGGGAAGAGAGATAAGTTTTGCGGTCTGGTATATCAACAATTTCAGAAAAGTGGAAGAGAGGGAGAGGTTAGTGGAGTTGATAATTATTTCAGGCAGGAACAATTTAGAAGGTTTACCCAACGAGATATTAGGAGAGTTATGGATTGCTTGTTTTAGGAAGCAGAATAGTTCTTCTATATTTTATTCTTCTATTTTTTGCGCTTTTTTCCATAAGTTCTCAAAGTATTGTTCCAGCACTAGTAATAATCCTTTATTTCTACTGATTATGTTTAACCTCTCTTCTTTATTTTTGTAATTTTCCATTCCTAAAATAAACTCGTCAGTGTCTTTTACTAAAAAATATACCAAGTCTGAAGAATTTAAGATACGAATTTCTGCCCCTAATCTTAAACATTCATTGATATTCTTTTTATTTTCTTTAGTGATACTTGTTGTTATTATTTTTACTTTTATTCTTCTATTTAGTGCTTTGTATAAAGATAAATTACTTGCAAATGTTCCTGTAAATATGGGTGCTACTTGAATCAATCTACTCTTTGCATTGTTTCTGAGTGAGATTAAAGCATTAAGATGTTCCTCTCTTCCTGAAAAAGCGTAGACAGAGGGTGCATTTTTATCTAAATCAAACTGTTTAGGTTTTACTTCTAAAGTATCGACTTCAGTAATACTTTTTCCAATTAAATCTCTTTTTTTCTCTAAATAATCTTTTATTGATCTTTTGATATTATCAATCTCATATCTTTTGGGGTTTGTTGGAATTATTTTTACAAATCCACTTTCAACTAAGCTGTTGAGTACAGAATAAATTCGCCCTTTGGGAATTTTGCTATTTTTATAGATCATATTTGCATTGGCATTCTTGATACTTGATAAAAACAAGATCGCTTCTTTCTCATAACTACCTAAATCGAGTTTGTCTAAAAAGAGGGATAAGTCCATGAACTTTTAAAAGTTGTTTCACTTATTTAAAAGTTTCTCTCATTTTTTAGAAAATATGAAGCCAAAATAC
>Ga0209515_10008418_pt1 | contig 12045 bp, 8 predicted proteins | sample Subgroupgradi54m_FD_187454 | JGI IMG/M metagenome (GOLD analysis project Ga0209515, IMG submission 187454) | Subsurface groundwater microbial communities from S. Glens Falls, New York, USA - GMW60B uncontaminated upgradient, 5.4 m (SPAdes)... ... | reverse complement strand
GAAGAAACTCCGTAGGAGATTACTCCACGATTGACCTGTCCTTCCACGAAAGGTTCAATCATCCTATGCTCTTTCGCCATTCTCTTTATCCAGCGATCCGATTTTACCGACATAAATTCTCCTTATAATCTTTCTATTTTATCTGATTTTATCCGCAACGGGAATAGCCGCACTGTTTACAAACGACGCAACCACCCTCAAAAGCAAGCATTTCTCCACAATCCGGACAAACTCCCACAAAATCTCTAGTAAGATTTTTTGCTGGGGGTGGGGTAGAAATTCTATCTGATTTTGGCTCGCTCACTGTACTCGACCCCTTCACTTCATTTTCTAAACCAGCCTCACTAAACTTTAAGCGCAACTGTTTTTGTGGGCGAGTGGGTTCCGGTAAAGTAGAGGCTCTGGGATAAGCTTTCTGAGGATTAAAGGAATCCCCGTAAAGGTACCGTCCTACTGCTAAGGCAACTCCTTGTGCCACAGTGGTCACAACTACCGCAGTTCCATCTACAGAACGATCAAAAGCCACTTCTCGAGTTCTTACGCGCCACATCTGTTCTATAACTTCTCTTGGATCTACACCTGCCCGCAAAAGTAAACTGGCCAATCGGCCCGTGACTTCTGCCTCCGCATCCAAAGATTTCACGAACACTTCACATAACCCAGAATCGTCTTCATTAATAGTCACATAAATAGGTCCGCGCGGAGTTTCAATTCTTTCTGTGCGCCCTTCCGTTACTTTAGGACGCTGACGCGAAGCGGGACTCGCGGCCACAGGCTCCGAAGCCGCCGCAGCGCTATTTACTTTGGTATTAGAAGATTCACCCTTCCGTTTAGATTCTTCTGCGCTAATTAAAACACCTTCTCGACTTCCTTCTCTATAGACGGTAATCCCCTTGCATCCCATCTTCCAAGCGTTAAAATATATCTTCCCAATTTCCTCTTCGGTTGTATCTCTGTGTACATTCACGGTGGATGAAATGGAATGGTCAATATGTTTTTGAATCGTCGCCTGCATGAGCACTCGCTTTTCCGGGGTAATATTATGCGCTGTTACGAAAAAGTCTGGCAGCGCGGAATCCTCTTTTAAGTTAGCCATCTTTATGTAGCGCTCTACCAAGGGATGATATACTTTAAAATATTCTTGACTTAATGACTCCGATCTTCTTGTATAGGAAAGATCAAAGATGGGTTCCACCCCACTGGTCGTTCCAGCCAGCGCGGCCCCACTCCCCACAGGAGGAACCGTTAAGACTGCCACATTTCTTACTCCATGCGCTTCCACCCTTTTTAATACTTGTGGATAGAGACGATGCAAGAAAGGAGACCGCAAATGCTTTTCATGGTCATAGAGTTTAAAAACTCCTTTTTCCAAACCAATATTCACACTTTCATCGTAGGCGAAATTTTTAATATTTTCAAAAAGTTGGTCTACGAATTTAATCGCAGGGTCAGTATCGTACTTCAATTGCATTTGGCAAAGCATGTCTCCCAGCCCTGTAAAACCTAATCCAATGCGTCGAGAAGCAAGAGAAGCTTCTGTTTGCGCTTTCAGAGGATGTTTATCCGCATTATAATCTAACACATTATCTAAGAAGCGCACGCCATAGCGAGCCGCTCTTTCTAACGCCGTCCAATTCACACGCGCATTGGGAGTAAATTCATCCTCAACAAATCGAGACAAATTTAAATTCCCTAAACAACAATCCCCATACCCCTCAAGAGGTATCTCACCACATGGATTTGTACTAATGACTTCCATCCCATTATATTCAGAGGTGGACTCGCGCTTAATGGTGTCCCAAAAAAGAACGCCGGGCTCGGCCCAATCGCGAGCTCCTGTAATGAGCTCATTCCAAATTTCTTTGGCGGGCACGCGTTTACGCAATTCTACTTTTTCATTTTTAAAGTAGAGTTCAAAATCTTCCCCTTTTTCTACCGCTCTCATTAAAGCGTCTGAAATGCGCACAGAAATATTGGCAAATCGTACCGTCCCAAGATTTCGCTTGACCCGCATGAAATCCAAAATATCCGGATGAGAATCCCGAATCGTAATCATTAACGCTCCGCGTCGACCAGATTGTCCAATAGTTCCCGTAGTTAAAGAGAAAAGATCCATAAAGGAAACAGATCCCGTAGAGGTAAGCGCGGCGTTATTCACACGCGCTCCCCGAGGACGCAAAATAGAAATATCTGTCCCTACCCCACCACCATAAGAATAGGTGCGGGCCGCTTCTTTCATCCAATCAAAAATATCTTCTAAACAATCGTGCTTAACTGGGATTACATAACAGTTTAAGAGGGTTACATTGCGAGGGTTTCCGGCGCCAAACAAAATGCGTCCACCGGGAATAAAACGAAAATCGGAAAGCAACCAGTAAAATTTTTCTTGCCATTCGTTGCGCAACTGATCGTTGGTTTCCACGGATGCCAATTCGCGAGCCACGCGCAGCCACATTTCTACAGGGGTTTTCTCTACAACGCGTCCGCTTCGATCGCGCAAGGCATACTTATCTAAAAAAACTCGGCAGCGTAAATTATCTCCATTAAAGAACTCGGATGTTTCTTTAGTTAATGGCGCCGCTTCTAAAGTGACCGCTTCTTCTTGTTTATTCTCTTCCACTTTCTTTATGCCTTCGGATTCGCCGCCCACAAGTCCACTTTCCACGGATTGGCTCATACATTCTCCCCCTTGTTTAGTTTAATATAAAAAACGATCGTCCTTCCAACTCCCATCGTCATTCCCGCGAAAGCGGGAATCTAGTTCGCCATTACCGCCTTACTGGATTCCGGCTTTCGCCGGAATGACGGACTTTTTTTTCTTCTCTTAATTTTTTTAATTTCATGCAAAAATGAGTTGATATCAGAAAAATTTTTATAGACGGAAGCAAACCTTACATAGGCCACCTGATCCACTGCGCGCAACTTCTCCAAAACTTTTTCCCCAATCATGCGAGAAGGAACTTCCATAACATAATCTTTTAATTCATATTCCACTTCCGCTGTAATTAAATCGATGGTGTCCATAGAAATGGGTCTTTTTTCACAAGCGCGCGCAATACCTTCACGCAATTTAGATCTGGAATAGGTCTCCCTACGCTCATCGGATTTAATCACCATCATGGGGACTTCTTCTAATCGCTCGTAGGTGGTAAACCGTTTGTGGCATTCTTTACACATCCGCCGTCGTCTAACCACACTTGCCGAGTCCAGCGGGCGGGAATCGATCACGGAATCATCTGAAGAGCGACAAAAAGGGCATTGCATATTTTTATATTTTGCGCTCCATTGCGCGCAATATCCATATGTTGAAGAACCGTTGCCAAAAAACTTATTTTTGAAAACCCACCAAGGAGAATCTAATCACCACAACTGGTAGGGTGTTATCAATAATAACTCCTATATCTAGAACTGTCAAGCTCTCTTTTTTCCGTCGGAAATGATCTTAAAAAAACTAAATAATACAATTCATAGATTTATTTTAATAGAAAGATAAAAATGTATAATGTCATTTTGTGCCTATAAGAAGCCAAGTTTTCCCTTTTAATTCCGAGTCCCAACCCACGGGATTCTTCTCCCCCGAACCGCAAGTGCGTTTGGTCAACGCGTTTCATCTGCCTTACGATAACGCGGTGGCTACGGCCAGAACTTGTTACTCTTCGAATGTGATTTATGCCAGCGATGTAAATAAAGATGAAGCCACCAAAGAACGGAGGGACGCCATTGCCCATAGCATCTATTTGGCGGGCCACCACACCACTCTTCAGCACGCCAGTTTTCAATTTGTCATAGAACAGGTGAGCCGACAAACCATTTGGAGCTTCTTGCACAGCCATCCCTTTTATAATTCCGAACAAGTCAGCCAGCGCTATGTGGCGGTGCAAGCTTCTAATTTTGCAGTGCCCCCTTTAAGTGAAAGCGCGAAAAAGATTTATTTAGACACCGTTCAATCTTGCATGACCGCTTACCAAAAATTGGGTGAACTTTTAAAACCGACGATCGAAAGAGAATATATAAAAATTTTTCCGCACCGAGATTTAAAAGAAAAAAAGTGGCAAAGTTCCCTAAAAAAAAGAGCTCAAGAGATTGCCCGCTACATTCTCCCCGTAGCTACGCACGCGCATCTTTATCACACTATTTCTGGCGTTACTCTCTTGCGTTACAGGCGCCTTTGTGAAATTTTCGACAGCTCTTTTGAACAGAAAATAGTTGTTTCCAAAATGGTTCAAGAAGTGGAAAAATGGGATCCGGAATTTTTTAAGTTCGCGGAAGACCCTCTCCCTCTGGAAGAAACTCCGGAGTACCAATATTTTTCAACAAAATCGTTAGAGTTAAATTCAAAAGCAAAAGAGTTTGTGGCGGAGTTCGACAAAAGTTTAGGAGATAAAAGATCACTTCTGGTCGACTATAAAGTAAACGCGGAAAAAGTGATGGCAGACTCCGTTAGAAATGTATTGGGGGAAATTAAATCCGATCTTTCCGATGAGGATGCGATTGATCTGGTTTTAAACCCCGCAAAGGATTCTTACCTTTCGCAAACTCTTAATTTAACCACACTTGGAAAACTTACGCGCGCCATGGTTCATCCTCATTTTACTTTTAGAAAGAAAATTTCCCACACCGCGGATTCTCAAGACCAAAGACACAGAACCGTCCCCGGATCGCGCCCCATTCTTTCTAAACATTTGATGCCAGAAGCCGATTACATTATTCCCGAACTTATCAATTTAACTCCTCTCGCTTTAGAATTCTATACAGAAACAATGGAAACCATCTGGAAAAATATTTTCATTCTCCTTAATCTTGGAGTCCCAATTGAATATGTCCTCTACCTTTTACCCAACGCCTTCCCCATTCGGTTCGAGGAGTCCGGCGCTCTTATAGATTTCCACCACAAATGGGTGCACCGCCTCTGCTATACCGCTCAAGAAGAAATTTGGAGAACATGTCTGGAAGAAACTCAACAAGTGCAAACGCTATTTCCCATGATAGGAAAATATTTATTCGCGCCCTGTACTTTAAGGAAATTAGCTAACCGAAAACCATTTTGCCCGGAAGGGGACCGCTTCTGCGGAATTCCCGTCTGGAAACAAAACTTAAATGAATATCAAAGGATACTATAAAATATGTCAACCATAGCGATTGTAGGAACCCAATGGGGAGATGAAGGAAAAGGAAAAATTGTCCATCTTTTAGGAAAAGAGGCGGATGGGATTGTCCGCTATCAAGGCGGCCCTAACGCAGGGCACACCGTTGTTTTTGATGGAAAACTATTTGTCTTACATTTAATCCCCGCGGGTATACTCATCCCTAAAAAAATCTGTTTTATCGCCAACGGGGTCGTCATCGACCCTCTCTCTCTTTATGAAGAAGTTCAACTCCTAGAGAAAAGAAATATAAAAGTTTCGGGCCGACTTTTTATATCAGAACTAGCTCACCTTATTCTTCCTTACCACAAAATTTTGGATGCAGCGCGGGAAGACTCTTCCGCCGCGGGTTCCAGAAAAATTGGAACCACCCGCAAAGGAATTGGCCCCGCCTACGCGGATAAAGTAGAACGGACAGGAATCCGTGTCATCGATTACTTAGAGGAAGATACTTTTGAAGAACTCCTGGAACAAAATTTAAGGTTAAAAGAAAAGTTTCTCCAAGGTTTCACGGATGTTGAAAAATTGCGTAAAGAAATATTAGATCAAGCTAAAAAGTTACGCCCATTCCTAAAGAAGTTCGCTTGCGATACTTCTATCCTTATTAACTCTGCCATAGAAAAGAAAAAGAAAATCATATTTGAAAGCGCCCAAGGCACCATGCTCGACATAGACTTTGGCACTTACCCCTATGTAACCTCTTCCAATCCTATTTCAGGCGCGGTAGGTTCGGACTGCGGCATTGGGCCAAATAAAATAGATTCCATATTAGGAATTGTAAAAGCTTATACCACCCGTGTAGGAGAAGGACCCTTCCCCACAGAATTAAAGGACGCGGACGGAGAAAGATTGCGAGAAGTGGGGAAAGAATTTGGTGCCACTACGGGACGCCCCAGAAGATGCGGTTGGTTCGACGCGTTAGTCGTACAAAGATCCGTTAGAATCAATGGAATTACAAAACTGGCTCTGACTAAATTAGATGTCCTCGCGGGAATGGAAACTCTTAAAGTGTGCGTGGCTTATAAAATTAAAGGAAAAACCGTAACCCATTTCCCCAACAGCCGTAAATTGATTAAAGAGTGCACCCCAATCTACAAGAGCCTCCCAGGCTTTAAAGAAATCCCAAAGAACGCGCGCCGCTGGGAAGATTTACCCCTTAACGCCCGCCGCTATGTCCAATATCTACAAAAATTAAGCGGTGGAAAAATTTCTTTTGTCTCTCTAGGAAGAAGCCGAGAAGAAACCATCCGTCTAGACCCAAGCTCCCTCTGGATTTAATTAGGGACGGAGCCCTATTTGCCCAACAAATAGGGCTCCGTCCCTAATTAAATCCACTCCCGCACGCAATTGCGTCCTTCTGATTTTGCTTTGTAAAGGGCAGAATCTGCGCGGTGAATAAGTTCTTCTACGGCAGGAGCGTCTGGTAAATAGTAAGCGATTCCAATACTTGCGGTTACGCGAGTTTTCTGCTCAAGTGCCACTCTAATTTCTTCCGCAATTTTTCTGACCTCTTCTCGAGGAGCCAACCCCACTAAAACAGAAAACTCCTCTCCCCCATAACGACAAATCGTCACCCCAGGATTCAAAGTTTCTCTTAGAGTCTGCGCTACAGATTTTAATACCTCGTCCCCAGCCAAATGGCCATGAGTATCATTCACCGACTTAAAGTAATCCAAGTCTAACATCAGTAAAGAAAAAGAAGTTCCATATCGTTTAGAAAAATTCATCTCCTCTTTTAATCTCTCCAAAAAAACTCTTCTTAAGTAAAGTTGCGTTAACCCATCCCTGCGACTGCGCTCCAGTATCTGACGGTAGAGAGAAATTTTATGAAATCCCAACCCTAAAATCTGGCCATAAAACTTAACCTGGTCTAAGAATGTTTTAGGAAGAGGCTCTTTCACCAGAAAAGTTAACAACCCTTGCGCTTTTTTCTCCCAACGGACAGGCTCCCCTATCAAAAGATGTGAAGATAAAGGAGAAATGAACCGATCTTTAGAACGATTTAGGTTGACCGGAACTTTCTCTAAAATTTTATTCCATTCTTCTAAACTCTTTGATCCCCGACTATAAATTGAATTCCAAAAACACCCCTGTGACTCCTCTTTTAAAGTAGAAAATCCAACTGATAGAATATCACCGTTTCCAGAAAATAAAAGCCCCAAATCGTTAAGCATGGGCTCTTCTTCCATTTGCGATACCAGCCTTTGAGCAAAAGAAAACCGCCGAGTAATCTCATCTATTTCACTTCCCAATTTTGATTTCGTTTCTTCCCACTGGCGACACTCTTCCTCAACTTTAGCAATCTCTTCTTGAAAATGAAGCTGCTTGGGCAAAGAACGCCCAACGGCCATATGCACTTCTTGCTTTAAGGGAAATTGAAACAACCCCCCGCTTAAAAATAGAACCGCGTATAGCCACCCTACAGATATTAGATCCATATCCCATCCCCAGAGAACCGCTCCCACAGAGAGTAAAAATGCTAATAAAAGTCCTCGCCTCCCTTTCCCTTTAAAAGGTAAAAGAAAGAGAAAAACAGAGGCTAAAGGATAAAGAGAAAAAAGTTGAGTCATGCTAATAGAACCTTGTTACGCCCACTCTCTTTTGCTCCATAAAGAGCTTTATCTACACTAACAAACAGATCTTCCACCTTCAACATTTTCGGTCCTAAAGCAGCCACCCCCCCAGAAATAGTTACGGTTAACCCGTCCTTCCCAAACTTAGTTTCCATTACTTTGTTTCGAATTCTATCGGCAATGAGTAACGCATTTTCCCCTTTGGTTAAAGGCATGATGATGGCTATTTCTTCTCCTCCATAGCGCGCGCAAAAATCGGTTCCACGAGTCGATTTTAAAATAAGACTCGCCACCGTTTCCAAAACCTCATCTCCTATGGTGTGCCCCCACCGGTCATTCACGGATTTAAAGTGATCAATATCAAACAGAATTAAAGAGAGTGGAGATTGGCTGGAACTAGCGCGAAAAAATTCCTCTTCTAGCCGTTCATCAAACCGATACCGCACATAAAGCCCAGTTAAAGAGTCCTTAATCGCAAGGGACTCTACTTTTTCATAGAGCAGAGCATTGGTCACAGCCAAAGAGATGATATTGGAAATATTAGAAAAAAATCTTAAATCTTCCTCTTTCCAACATCCAAATTGAGGAGAACTAACCTCTAACACTCCAATGATTTCTACCCCCTTTTCCAGCGGGGTCACCACCAAAGACCCTTTTCTCTCCTCATTTTTTTGAGAACAGCGCGGGTCGTTAGAGCAATCTTCAATTAAGAGCGGAATTCTATGTTCGGAAACCCATCGATCTAAACCCTCCACCTCTGGAGTGATCTCTGGTTGAGGAAAAATTCGTAACTGAACTTTAATCTGTCCCATCCCCCAAAAAAACTTGTGAAGTGTCTCCTCTGTTTTCTTCTGAATTTCACTTAAGATCAAGGAAGCGGTCAATTCATCCGTAAATGAACTCAATTGACTGTATCTAAACATTCTCTCTTTAAGTCCCTCACAACTTAACACCAACTCTTTTTTTCTTGTGGATATTTCCGTAGACAAAATCTCTAACTTCTCAATTTTTTCATCCATCCGATGCACTTCCAAATCTTTTTTTTCTATGGTGCGCCCCGCCATCCAAAACAGAAGCCAAAACCATCCTATTTGAATCAGATAAAGAAAAGGTGTTCCATTTTTCCAATCCCCCACCGTAAATATAACGCCTCCTGTTCCGACTGCCACAGAAAGCATCACCATTCCTAACGCCGCCATGGGCCCAGAAAAATAAGAGAGTAAAAGTATGGGGACGGCATAGAGAGGAAAGTAAAAGTGGGAAGCCGCTTTCCCAGTCAACATAAAATAGGGAATAGAAAAAGCGATCAAATAAGAGACCAACTGCAAAACAATGGTCAACATAAAAATTTTACGGAAATTATGAACAGCTCCTTCCGATCGTCATTCCAATGTCTTTCTTATCCGTCATTCCGGCGAAAGCCGGAATCTAGTTCGCAATTACTGCTTTTCTGGATTCCGGCTTTCGCCGGAATGACGACCGGGATGGAATTGACGAACTTCAGGCAATCAGACACTCCGCAATCTGAACCGCATTCAAGGCGGCTCCTTTGCGCAAATTGTCTCCCGTGGCCCACAACAAAAGCGCTTTAGGATTATTCAAATCTTTACGAATCCGCCCGACCAAGATCTCATCTTTACCGCTCGCATACATGGGCATCGGGCAACTTTTTCCGTTCAATGGTGTTTTTTCGTCCACAACTAAAACCCCTGGGAATTGACTTAACGCAGTTCTAGCTTCCTCTAATGAAACGGCTTTCTTCGTTTCTAAATAAATAGATTCCGCGTGCGCGTTAAAAACTGGAACACGAACAGTGGTGGGAATAACTTGAATAGATTTATCCCTTAAAATTTTTTGAGTCTCTTGAATCACCTTCCACTCTTCATTGGAATATCCTTCCTCTTCTATTTTCCAATTGTTCGCTAAAAGGTTAAAAGCGATTCTGTCCGGAAATATTCCAAAGTCACTCACCTTCCCTTGATCCAAATATTCCTCTGCCTGGGACATTAAGTCTGCCACTCCCTTTGCCCCCGCCCCAGAAACTGCCTGATAGGTGGAAACAATGGCGCGCTTCACTCCAAATTTTTTATAAATTGGTGCCAGCGCCATTAGCAGGACAGCCGTCGTACAGTTGGGGTTCGCAATAATACCACTGTGCCAAGAAACATCTTCCCCATTGATTTCTGGAATAACCAAAGGAACTTTTGGATCCATGCGAAAATCCGCCCCATTGTCGATCACAACCGCACCCCTCTTAATTGCTTCTGGTCCAAAGGTGACCGCCGCCCCTTTTTCCCCTTCAGTTCCGGCAAAAAGAGCAATCTGAACTCCCTCAAAAGATTCAGGTTTAGTTTCCTTAACCTCATATTCCCGTCCATCAATTTCCAGTTTTCTGGCAGATCTAGCCAAAACGCGTAACTCCTTCATTGGAAACTTTCTTTGCTGTAGAATACGAACCATCTCTTTTCCTACAGCTCCCGCCCCAATCACTGCCACAGTCACAGGCCCCTTAAATTTTTTAAACTGATTTTTTTGCTTCACGCTTTTTACCATAAAGACTCCTTATCCTTTCAACCATCGTGCCGCATCCATCGAATGGTAACTCAATATTAGATCTGCCCCTGCACGCTTCATTGAATTTAATATTTCTAACACTGTACTTTTTTCTTCCAACCATCCATTTTTAGCAGCTGCTTTTACCATGGAATATTCTCCGGAAACATTGTAAGCCGCTACAGGCACGCCAAACTTTTCCTTGACTGACCGCACAACATCCAAATAGGCTAACGCGGGTTTAACCATAACGATATCGGCTCCTTCCCGAATATCCAATTCCACTTCTCGAAGAGCCTCCCGCCCATTCGCCGCATCCATCTGATAACTTTTTCTATCTCCAAATTGAGGTTTCCCTTCCGCAGCTTCCCGAAACGGTCCATAAAAAGACGAAGCGTATTTAGCTGAATAAGAAAGAATCCCTCTATCGGAAAAATTATTTTTATCCAACACTGTCCGAATAGAATAAACCATTCCATCCATCATTCCAGAAGGAGCAATTAAATCAGCCCCCGCTTCTGCCTGCGATAAAGCCACTTTACCCAAAACTTCTAATGTGGCATCGTTATCTATCGTCATTCCGGCGAAAGCCGGAATCCAGGAAGACGGTCCCATTGAACTAGATTCCGGCTTTCGCCGGAATGACGATCCAGTTGTATTTTTTTGAATCATTCCGCAATGGCCGTGCGAAGTGTATTCACACAAACAGCAATCGGCAATCACGACCATTCCTGGCAACTCTTTTTTTATCAGGCGAATTGTTTTTTGCACCACTCCCTCTTTAGAATAGGCCTCAGACCCTAATTCATCTTTCTTATCCGGAATTCCAAATAAGATCACAGAAAGAATTCCCAACCCCCAAGCTTTTTTTGCTTCCCGTATAGATTCATCCACAGATAATTGAAACTGCCCGGGCATAGACAAAATGGGTTTGCGCAATTTTTTTCCAGAGCGAACAAACAGAGGAAGTATCAAATCCCCAGAATTTAATTCCGTTTCACGCACCATCTCTCTTAAAGTTGGATGGGACCTTAATCGTCTTAGTCTTTGCATAGGAAATGCCATATTTTTATACCTTATTAAACTGGAAACCTTTTTAAAAGTAATCTGTCGACTAATTGTGGAAACCAATAATTTAAATGATATCCAATCGCTCCCGGACCCCAAGCTGTTGCTTCTCTCAATTTTCTTTGAGAAGCTTCAAGAATCATTTGAGCAATTTTAGAAGCGGGGTGAGTTTTAATTGGAGGCAATTTTCTATTCAATCGCCCATACGCTTCAATCCTTTCATGAAAATGGGATTCCACCCTCCCCGGAAATATTGAGATAACGTCTATGCCAAACTGTTTTACTTCAAGTCGCAGACTTTCAGTTAAACCATTTAGCGCAAATTTAGTGGACGAGTAAGCTGAAACCCCAGGGAGCGCTCTTCTTCCCACTCCCGATGAAATATTAATAATTTGTCCCGATTTTTTCTTTTTCATATCGGGCAGTACGGCTTGAATCAGAGCAACGGGAGCATAAAAGTTTACATCAAAATTTTTCCGATATTCTTCCACAGGACAATCTTCCACTAAACCTGTAACCGCATACCCCGCATTATTAATCAGAATGTCGATAGGCCCCATTTTCTCCTTAATTACTTTTACAACTTCCGAAATTTTATCTGTCTCTGAAAGATCGCATGGAAAAGAATCAGCTTCTCCCCCAAAACTGTGAATTTGTTCTCGCACTTCCTCCAAAGCGATTGCATTCCTAGAAACAAGAGCGATCTT
>Ga0209515_10008417_pt1 | contig 12045 bp, 8 predicted proteins | sample Subgroupgradi54m_FD_187454 | JGI IMG/M metagenome (GOLD analysis project Ga0209515, IMG submission 187454) | Subsurface groundwater microbial communities from S. Glens Falls, New York, USA - GMW60B uncontaminated upgradient, 5.4 m (SPAdes)... ... | reverse complement strand
TGTTCAGCATCTTTTAAATGGAAGACCTAGGAAAACACTTAATTGGTTAACACCGTATGCAGCTTTTAAAAATCTCGCGGGTGTTGCGTTAAATAACTGAGACTACCTTCTCCGATTTCAGGGAATAAAATATCCACGCCGTTTTGGCTCTGCAAATTCTCGTCGTGAATTTGCTTTATGGTGTCAAGTCTGACGTTTTTCTTCTGCTCCTCAACCGTCCCTTCGTTCATCCAGAGAACAATCATATTCTCGTCGTCAATCTCAACAACCGGAACGATATGGTATCTTCCTGTTAGTGGATTCGGGATCGAGATTAGGCAGGGGGTTGATTTTTCGATTAGACCCTTAACAAATTCTATTTTGTCTTGCCCAGAAGCAAAAGGCCTGTCAATAAACCTAATGTCAGGAACTTCGTGCTCCACATGTGTCCGAACTGTGTAAAAGTTGTTTCTGCCCGTCCCCTGGAGCTCCAAATTATGGCGTTCCTGAAATCCTTTAAAATTTACTCCGGGTATTTTTAAATAACGGAGTATCCACTCTATCCCTGCCGGGATGCACCCTCTTTCAAGGTCACTTTGAACGACACAAATATCAGCATAGTCTTTAAGGGCCACCGTTTTTTCACTCCGCTTTATCATTTGTCACTATTTTGGTTTCGTGTCCGCTTCGACAATCCTGATTTCATCCTCGGTCAAGCCGTACAACTCATACACAAGCTGGTTGATTTGGCGGTCAGTGGCGGCGATTTGACGCTCGAGTCTGGTTTTCTCGTCCGGCGTCTTTGCGGCCGCCGACTGATTGTTAAGTGACAGAATTTGCACAACCAAATTCGACACCTCTTCCTGCTGTTGAAGCGTTGGACAAGCAACGGGTATCTGAGCCAACTGATTGGAGGCGATGTGATTATTTCCTGAAAATTTGTGGCGAAAAAAGAAATTGACGAGCGTGCTATTGAGAACGCCCAACAAATACTTCAACCGCCATTCTGTCTTGATGCTGTACCTCTGATTAATCACATTTGTTGACTGCAGGCAGTAGAATTTTTTGTCGTCATAGGCGGCCACAATCCTGCGCGGCAAAGTAATATTTCTAATTTCCTGCACAACCAATTTTTCGTTTGATGTAAAAATTTCTCTTTTGCGAGGGGCGTCTAAAACCGCCGGATCATAATAGACATAGGCCTCCGGCCTTAACGGCTCGTATCGTCCCACGTCCTTACCGCCCACAGCCGGCTCCCAAACTCCCGACAATTTTTCTCTGGAAAGATATTTCTTGTTGTCGCCTGTTCTGAGGCCCTGATTGATCGTACAAATTTGGCCTAGACGAACTTGTACTGCGTCAAGTTTAGTTAGAACTTGCGTCTCGTTTTGAGAGATTCGGACATCCCAAGTTGCATGCGGATTTTTCAGCCACTCATCCTGGTTAATCTCGGATGCCCTACTTGACTGCATAAAACCTTTGGCTGAAGTCAGTATCACTTCGCACTGGAAGCGCTCGCGTTGTTGACACTGTTTCTTTTCCGCAACAAATATCATCGTCTCATTTCTGGCGCGTTGAAACACGCCGGGTCCAATGTCAACCACTTTGCGAAGACAAGTCTCTTTCAACAGGTAACGTCTCAATTTTTCGAAAGAATCATTGCTAAGCAAAGTATGGGGTGTAATGAAAGCAAGGAGCCCACCTTCCTCAAGCAGGGTTTTGACAGATAGCTCGGCAAACAATCCGTAAACGTCAAAGCGATACTCGCAAGTAAGGTAGACTTGGCTAAAATACTTCTTATCTGTTTCCTCCAGCTCTGTAATGAACAGATAAGGTGGATTGCCGATGACGGCGTCGAAGCCGCCGGATTTCATAATTTCGGAAAATTCAGTGTTCCAGTCGAAGGCATTGACTCGGTGGCGTTCTTCTTCATTGAATAGATTCAATTGCTTGCCTTCGTAAAAATCCGGTCCGATGAGGGAGTTGCCGCATTTGATGTTGCTTGCGAGATCAGGAAGAGCCCGCTCGTGGAAAAGTTCGAACTGTTTTGAAAGCGTCTGCTCGTTTTCGCCCTCCAACACTTTGAGTGACAAGGACAACTTGGTTACTTCGACAGCTTGAGGGTCGATGTCCACACCATAAATATTGTTCAGTAGAATCCGCCTGCGCTCTGTGGTCGTCAAGCGCCAGTCGCCTCCTCCGGCTTGGTAAAGAACAGGAGAACGACCCTTCGTCCAATTATCCGGACCATCGGCCGCGTACCAGTCGCGGTGCCAATCGAGAAGGTATTGATAGGCCCCGATGAGAAAGGAACCGGAGCCGCAGGCGGGATCGAGGATTTTCAATTTGGTAACTTGCTTTGGTTTCTTTCCTTCCAGAAGTTTTCCGACAGTATTTTTAACGATATAATCCACGATGTAGGTGGGCGTGTAGTAAACGCCTCCCGCCTTTTTGACCTCGGGCTTATCTTCCACAACAGCCCGGTGACCCGGCGTCAAGCGGATGACCTTCCCCAGGAATTGCTCATAGACCTGGCCCAGGATATCCGCCGGCAGGACGGAGAATTCGTAAGGGCTGTCGGGATAATAGAGACTCTTGAGGATGTCCTTGAGCGGTTCGTCGTCAAATTTCAGTTTGAGGGTCAGTTCATCCGGAGGCTCAAACCGATCTTTTTCCTTGTGGAACTGAAACAGACCTGAGTTATAGCGCTCATCAGCCCGTTGGAAGAGTTCCGAAAGGCGGGGATAGATTTGAGCGCCGTTGGTAAGGGCCAAAAGTCTTCCATAGGATTCAATCCCCCGGTCTTCGCAGATTCTCAAGAAAATGATCCGGTCAACCGTACGTTGAACTGCGAAATTGAGCTCGCGCTGGGAAAGGGTGGGATTACGAAGGGCAAGGTTTCGGGCCAATGTCTCCCGCCAGGATTCGATTTCTTTGAGGAAGACTGAATCCACTTCTACCGTTCCCCTCTTTGTCTTCGTCGAGTCGACATATTTGTCGAAAGAGCCTTTGAGCACGGCCTTGTGGGAGAAAATCGACGCGATCTGGGGCCAGCGTTCGGCGTAACTTTCATAGGTGAAATAAAGAACGCGCGCGGTGGCCGGGCCGTCCGTTTTGAGGGGTTTTGTGCGGCAGTCGTAGACTGCAAACTCTTCGAAATCCGTCAGGATGCCAAGCGGGAGCTTGGCCGACCACGCGTAGCGTCGAAGCTGATAGGCCGGCCTTGTATCTTCTTTCAGATTAACAGAGGGTTTTTTGGCCTCGACAAAGAACTTTCGGAGCCCGCCGATCCGAAAGCAGTAGTCAGGAGCCTTGGTCGCGCCGCCGATTTTGATGGAGTCCTCGTGAATAACATCCTTATAGGCCTCGGCGTGGCCCTGCTTGTTATGAACGTCCCAGCCGAGCACCTCGAAAAAGGGATTAATGAATTCCTGACGTAACTGGGCTTCGTTATACTGGCCTGACTGATAAGCTTCGTGATGCTCGCGGAATTGCTCGATGAGCCGAGTTACTTCTTTGGGGATGGCGGCAGGGTGATGCTCCGTTTGAATGGCTGAAACGCTGACCTTTCCCATTTTGGCCTCACTTTATTTCCCTCTTCCGCTCCTAAGAGTTTTAGAAGGACAAATCGTTTCCGTCGACTTTCGCAAGACGATGAAATCGCCCGCAACCCTCAGCCAATAAAAAATCGCCTTGATTTTACCCCAAAATCAGCAATTTTCCAGTAATAATGAACATCCTCAAAATTAAAGGCGATTGCTACTGAATTGGGTCAGCGACAGGCGGGATGAACGGAGGCGGAGCAACACAAAAGGGAGCGCTTAGATTTGGGTACATCTGATCGCAGAAGGTGTGGATTCTTTCCGCAAGGTTATCTGGTTCGGCGCACTTAATCACGACAATCCCTGCATGATTTTTTTGTTTTTGTATCCATCGGTTATGGAGTCGACGAAAATGCCGCCGATTGTGGGTAAGCATCACGTAGTTGTTTGCGGCGGCATATTCAAGCTGCGCTTCGTCAGATGCGCCTTGATTGCCAACGTGGAGAGTATGAACCGCCTTGATGCCTTTTTGGGAAAGGAGATCGACCAGTCGGACTGCTATATTTTCATTGAGGTAGAGCGTGGGTCGATCCGTCACTCTTCATCAGCTTCTTCTTTTTCTTGTTGAAGGAAGGTATCGATTTCTTTGGTGTGCTTGTCGTAATAATCCAAAGCCGCAAAGATTTGCTCACTTGTGAGGTGCGGATACTCTGACCGAATCTTTTGAAGATCCCAGCCTAGAAGGTGGTATAGCTCGACAATCAAAGCAACTGTGATTCTGGTGCCCCTAATAATAGGTTCATTCTGACAAATATCCTTGCGTCTTTCGATCAGTAGATATTTTTCAGCCGTTTCGTCTGATGTTCCTTTGGTCTGTTGAGGCAAGTTGAAGGGTAGAACGACCCCGATAAAAGTTGACGTAGCGGTCTGGCTGTCGGTAATCATGTATTCGGTGCTGTTTATGACTGAAATTTCTGACATTTTATCCTCTTCTTAGGAAGTATGCCCTATTTCCAAAACATTTTCAATATGCTTCCAGATAAGGGAATCGGCACAATCCCAAATCTGGACGATCTGACCGGGTTCCAAGGAGTTGGCCAGATTCCTGTTATTGATGTCCACTCGAACAGCCAAGACAAACCTATCTTCTAATTTGGCCTGCTGATAATTAACCACGGTTTGAAGGTTATACCATTGGTCCCCGACTTTAAGATATCGGGCGAAGGTGAAATTTACTTCACCGATATCATCAAGCCCCATAGAAAACATTTTTCCGAACAACTTTGATTTGCTCTCCTTCTCAAACGGACCCAATACAACCTCAAAGATTTTTCCGGCGCGTTGGTACTTCAGGGTTCGTACCGCCTGTTGAATTTCAAACAACTTTTCCGACATTGGTTTATTTTGATCTTTTGTTTCAAGAGAACCAGTCGTCACTAAGGTCTGCCCAGCAATTTTGACAGGGTGAAGTAACGTCACGCTATTGCTTGAAAACATAAGCGACGGCATTGTGATTGTGGATGCGCCGACCACATGTTGCTTCGAAACTTGAAACAACTGTTGAGTATTGGCTGAAGCAGGATCTTCAAAAAGCTGGAAAAAATCCGGATCCAACTCACGCAAGACATTCTCCAGAGCCTTTTTTTCAGCAGACTGTAACTGCTTCCGCGTAGGTGTTCGGCAAGCAAATTGCACGACAAATTGCTGGATTAGGTTGTTTGGAATAGACATCTGATTTGGACCTTTTGCCATATTGTGTGCGGTTAGTATAGCTGGTTCAAAAGTGAGATTCAAGGTTATGCTTCGGCTTTTTTAAACAGGACATCCAGCATGAATTTCCTCAATCATTTCTCTAAACCGGGCAAATTGGAGGTTTTCATCGCCTAGCCGGACAAGTTCCACAAGGCAGCGGAGATGAAAGGTTTTGACGATAGCGGGTGCGGCGTGGGCGTTTAAAAAGTCCTGGATGGGGGCAGGAAGCTCGATAATTTTCAGTATCCTAATGGCTTAAACGAACAGAGTTTTCATGCCGCAGCATCATATTGCACCTCGGCAGTCTTTAAGACCTCGTTACGGAAGTAGGAACTTAATTCGGCAGGAGTTCTCAGGTCCACCTTGCGCTTTAAGAGCCCGGTCAATTCTTTCTCCATCCCGGCCATCCGGATTAAGCCCGGAATATGCCCCCGCTCAAATTCCACTAAGACGTCCACATCACTCGCAGAACGAAAATCATCCCGGAGAACCGAGCCAAAAAGAGCAAGCCGGCGGATATGATGGTGCCGGCAAAATTCGGATATTTCTTTTTTGGGAATTTTGATTTTAGGCTGTTTCACGATTTTTTCCTCCGAGGAAGTGTGCGCCTTACGGATTTTCTCTATAAGATTGTCAAGTTCACGCCCGCCGACTTCTGAGCCCCTTACGGTCCTAAAAAATGCCGGCAGCTTTTCAAGCAAAGCCGGATCGTTCATCACTTCACGAGGGATATTGCCGCGGGAGACTTCTGCTTCCAGCATGAAATTTTTCCAGGCCTCGGTCTTGGGCTTGAGGCCAAGCGCCTTGGCCCAGCGCATCAATGTCTCCTCGTCTTTCGGCGGCAGGTTGATACCCCGCTCGATCTTGCTCCAGTTGCTCGGATCGTAACCGTGTTCCTGACAAAATTGGCGCAGTGTCACCTTTTTTTCAATGCGAAGATTTTTAACCGTTTCTCCAAAGCTCATGGGATCACCTCCTATCTGTGGTAAATAATATACCACATGTGGTAAAAAATCAACCTTACTTAAGTGGAAGAATTCAACTCGGGGAGTGCAGAACCTTCTTTCATTTCAAAACGCCATTTCCAGACAGCATAGACTGCTGGATAGACGAGAAGCTCCAGAATAAAAGATGTGAAAAGTCCTCCCACCATGGGAGCCGCAATGCGCTTCATCATATCCGCTCCCGCTCCTTGAGACCACATGATGGGAAGCAATCCCATAAAAGCTGCCATCACCGTCATCATTTTAGGACGCACACGTTTGACGGCACCGTGAACAATGGCTTCTTCCAGATCATGCTCCGTTTTCATCCGGCCCTTGCGACAGGCCTCATGGTAGGCGAGATCGAGGAAAAGCAGCATAAAAACTCCCGTCTCGGCATCAAGACCCATCAAGGCAATCATGCCCACCCATACAGCAATGGACACGTTGTAACCGAGTATCCACAGCAGCCAAACTGCGCCGATCAAAGAAAAAGGGACCGCCAGCAAAATAATTCCTGTTTTCACCATCGACTGGGTATTCATATAAAGAAGAACGCAGATAATAAAAAGAGTAAGAGGCAACACTATTTTCAGCCGTTCCCTCACCCGCAGCATATTCTCATATTGCCCGCTCCAAACCAGTGCATATCCAGAAGGAAGCTCTACTTCCTTAGCAACTACTTGTTTGGCTTCGCTCACGTAACTGCCGATATCTCGCCCCGCCATATCCACATAAACATAACCAGCCAATAGTCCATTTTCGTTACGGATCATGGCCGGCCCTGAAACCAGTTTGATGTCGGCAAACTCAGCCAAGGGAATCTGCTGGCCGGCAGGCGTGGGCACCAGCACACGTTTCAGTTGGTCAAGATCATCACGCAATTCCCGGCCATAACGAACGTTCACCGTATAACGTTCCCGTCCTTCCACGGTCGTTGTCACGGGTTCTCCTCCAATAGCTGAGGTGATCATCATCTGAGCATCCGCAACAGACAAACCGTAGCGCGCAAGCTGACTCCGTTTCAAATCAAAATCCACAAAATATCCACCGGTTACTCTTTCTGCGAAAACACTTCTCGTTCCACGCAGGTTTTTAAGGGCCTTTTCGAGATGCGTTCCAATTTCCTCGATTTTTTTCAAATCCGACCCGAAAATTTTTATCCCGATCGGCGTGCGCACACCGGTCGTCAGCATATCGATGCGATTTTTGATGGGCATAGTCCAGGCATTCGTCGTTCCAGGAATTCTCAGCGCCTGATCCATTTCGTCAATCAGTTCCTCGTAAGAAATATGCTCGGGCCAGATTCGTCGCAAGGGCTGACGGAATAATTCGGGCATCCAAAAAGAATACCAGCGATTTATTTTTCTCCACGCTCTTTCCGGCTTCAAAACCACAACGGTTTCCATCATAGAGAAAGGGGCCGGATCCGTAGAGCTCTCCATGCGGCCGGCTTTTCCAAAAACCTGCTCGACCTCGGGAAAACTCTTCAAAATCTGATCCTGCTTCTGCAAAAGTTTCTGTGCCTCCGTCACAGATATTCCCGGCAGAGTCGTCGGCATGTAAAGAATATTCCCTTCCCTTAAGGGAGGCATGAATTCTGATCCCAATTTGAAATAAATCGGTACGGTGAGAATCACCAGTCCAAACGCTGCCAGAATCGTAGCTTTACGATGGCGCAAGACAAAACGACAGGCCGGCTCATAAATCCGGAAAAGAATTTTACTGATCGGATGCTTTTCTTCCGGATAATAAGTGCCCACCGCTACGGCGGTTGCTAATTTGGAAAGCCACCGTGACTTTAATTTGATGGGTTCCATCCGCGTGAACAACATGCGCATCGCTGGATCAAGCGTCACCGCCAGGATTGCGGCAATGGCCATCGCCAAATTCTTAGCCCAAGCGAGAGGTTTGAAAAGTCTCCCTTCTTGATCTACTAAAGTAAAGATGGGCATAAACGCAACGGCAATCACCAAAAGAGAAAAGAAAACAGAAGGTCCCACCTCCTTGAGGGCTTGAAGCCGAATGACATGATAATCTCCTTTGCGGCCCCCTTCTATCCACTGCTCGAGCCGCTTGTAGGCATTCTCTACTTCCACAATAGCGCCGTCCACCAAAACCCCGATGGAAATCGCAATGCCGGAAAGTAACATAATATTTGAGGTCAATTTCATACCATAGAGGGGGATAAAGGAAAGCAAAACAGAAATGGGAATGGTCACAATGGGAATGACAGCGGAAGGAAAATGCCACAGGAAAATCAGAATGACAAAACTCACGATGATCATTTCTTCCGTCAACTGATGTTTTAAAGTATCGATGGCACGGAGAATAAGATCTGAGCGATCGTAGGTTACTTGGAGTTTGACACCTGGCGGGAAAGAAGGTTCAATCTCTTTCAGTTTTGTCTTCACCCGATTGATCACATTAAGAGCATTTTCTCCATACCGCATAATCACTGTCCCACCCACCACATCCCCTTCTCCGTCAAGATCGGCCAGTCCTCTCCGAATTTCCGGCCCCAAAGCCACCGTTCCTATATGTTTGATCAAAACCGGCGTGCCCTTCTGATCCGTTCCGACCACAATGTCTTCAAGATCCTGAACGGATTTGGCATAGCCCCGTCCGCGTACCATATATTCCGCTCCGGAGAATTCGAGAAGGCGTCCTCCCACCTCTTGATTCCCGTTTCGAACCGACTCAATCACTTTGGTGAGGGGAAGATTAAAAGCCAGAAGACGATTAGGATCAATAATGATCTGATATTGTTTGACGAAACCACCCAGGGAAGCAACTTCAGCCACACCGGAAACACTTTGAAGGTAATAGCGCAGATACCAGTCCTGAAAAGACCGCAGTTCCTGAAGACTGTGTTGACCGGTTTTATCAATCAGTGCGTATTGAAAAACCCAGCCCACACCCGTTGCGTCAGGACCCAGTTCAGTCTTCACCCCTTCGGGAAGACGGGGAATGATTTTGCTCAAATATTCCAAGGTGCGGCTTCGCGCCCAATAAATATCAGTACCGTCTTTAAAAATAACGTAAACGTAAGAAAAACCAAAATCTGAAAAACCCCGTATGGCTTTCACCCGGGGGGCACCGAGCAAAGCCGACACAATCGGATAGGTCACTTGATCTTCAATAATATCCGGGCTTCTGTCCCAACGGGAATAGATGATGACTTGCGTATCCGAAAGATCAGGGATAGCATCAAGCGGAACATTTTTGAGGGCCCAAATCGCAAGAACCATTGCTGCACCCACAAAAATCAGGACAAGAAATTTATTGCGAGCCGAGAATTCAATGACCTTCGCAACCCAACTTTCTTTTGACTCACGCCCCATGTTCATGAGTCGCTCCTCCCAGGTTCTCCAGCGCACCCTTCAGACGGCTTTCCGAATCTATGAGGAAATTCCCGCTGACCACAACTTGCTCACCTTCCTGCAGACCGGAGATGACCTCGTAAAAATCTCCCGATTTTGCGCCGATCTTCACATCACGCGGCTGAAAATAACCGTTCCCGCGCGTTACGAAAACAATGGAACGTTCCCCGGTGAACATCACTGACTCGCTCGGAATCACGAGAGAATCTCCCGCTTCCGAATCGACATAAAGATCTACGAACATCCCTGGCTTTAAAAGTTTCTCCTCATCTTCTACTCGCACCCGAATGCGAATGGAGCGAGTGGTTGCATCCAGAACAGGATCGAGCGCTTGCACGTTTCCTTTGAATTCCCGGCCCGGAAAAGTAGGAACAAAAACTTTAACCGGAGAACCAATCTTAACAATAGGAAGTTCATGCTCGTAGATCGTCCCATAGACCCAGATTCGCCTTTCTGATTTCGGAGAACTCTTCCCATCTTCATTTGGAAGAATGAGATTCGTATCCTGGAATGATGTTTTCTCAAGTTCCTGAATCTCGACATCGGACATGCCAAGAAGCCGAAGCCGCATTTTCACCGCCTCAACTAAAGCTTGCGCGCGTTCGGGGGGCTCATGATAAGGACCTTGACGCGCCTTTTTAAGGGACTCCACAGCAGAAATAAATTCACGCTGGGCCGTGAAAAGTTCCGGATCGTAAGCTACCCGGCCGACGGTTCGTATGCCCTTCGTGATTTTACGTTTTTCAACCTTGCCCAGTTTGACACCGATGAGCTGTTGTTTCTCCTGAGGAATTTTAACGGAAGCATAACCCGGCACGTCGCTATGAATTTCTTCAGTCTCATCTTGATAAACAGCAATGTAATCCATTCCCATGGAATCTTTTTTCGGGACAGGTGAAACATCCGGCTGCCCCATTGGATGACGATAATAAAGAATCTTACGCTCTTTTTGAACCGTGCTTTCCCTTTTCTGTACTAATTTCATCGTGCATATCGGACAGTTACCGGGATGACGAGAAGTATAGGTTGGATGCATCGGGCAATAGTATGCTTCTCCCGTTTTCTCCTCATGATGCGGAGCGGACCTTTTAGCATACTGCCGCCATGAGGGGATCACAAAAAGTGAAAGAGCCGTTAAAATCAGAATAAAAATAATCAAATTCTTCCTAACTAATTTCATGAAAGTTCTCCTCCTTCAAGATTGACGCCGACCACTCTTTCCAATTCAGCAAAACTTTCTTCCCGCATGGCCAGACTGTGATAGTATTCGTGTCGAAATTCAGTGAGCGCGCGCTGAGCTTCCATCACGGCCATAAAGTTGCCTTTTCCCCCGACATACTCAGCTAACGCCGTGTCCATAATCGACTGTGCTTGAGGAATGACGCTCGATTCATAAATCTTTACAGTCCTATCGTTGGACTCGAACTCAGCCAAGGTCTCTTCAACTTCAAAAACAACCATGTTTTTCATATTTTCCAAAGCTCCCTCGGCCGCTCTGCGCTCTGCTTTTTTCTCTTTAATCTTGCCAACACGCCCTAGCATGGAAAATACAGGAACTTCAAAACCCAAGAATTGATCGTACTCTCGGATTCGACCTTCCCCACGAAATTGCCTGGCCTCAATTCTCACCTGAGCGTCAGGGACCAAATCCAGCCAGGCTCTTTTCACATCCGTCTTGGCCGCTTGAAGGCCGTAAGCCACGGCTCGTAATTCGGGCCGATTTTTCAGGGCAAGTTCGATAAGGTTTTCTCTCGTGTAAGCAAAATTTCGCTGCGGCACGGAGACGGCAATCTGTAAAGGCTTTTCAAGTTTCGTTCCAAGAAAAAATTTCAGACGGGCAAGGGCCACGCTTCGCATTTGATAATGTTTCGCCACATCATTGGTTTTGATAGCCAGCTCAGTGTGTGCTCGTATCACTTCGTGGTAAGGGATTTGACCTGTGGCGTAACGTGACTCGGCGGATTGTGACAGCCTTTCAAGAATTCGTTTTGTCTCGTCATGATTCAAGGCCTCATGCTCCCGAAGGAAATATTCAAAGTAAGCTTTCTTGATTTGACTCACAATTTTGGCTTTTTTGGCGCGATAATCTGCCTCGAATATTTCGGCTTCTTTTGCCGCCACACGGCCTTGAAGAAAACGCTTGCCCGGAAAAGGGATTTTCTGAGAAATCGTCCACTCGATATCGGAATTTCTATCCGCATCGATCCGTCCGCGGGGAATGCCTTCGAAATCCGCACCCACCATCGTATCGTCCCAGGACATGGCCTGCCAGACTCGCCCCTTGGCAGCCTTCCATCGTTCCTCATAGGCATACAGTTCGGGATTGCTACGGATGGCCTCCTCGATCAAATCGGAAAGGCTAAGGATTCGTTCCTGAGCGGCAGAGGCTTGAGAAGCAATGGTTCG